>SL_5KL_010_SEDDRAFT_10001323_pt1 | contig 15082 bp, 15 predicted proteins | sample SodLakKL_010_SED_FD_9118 | JGI IMG/M metagenome (IMG submission 9118)
CACCCCAATTTCTAATTACAAAGCGCGCTTTCCGGGTAGAGCCTTCCAAAGAAACACGTATATCGGCAACCTTTTCAGGCAAGTGATCAGATAACTCTTTCTCCATAATCATCTTATGATGTTTTAGTTGTAGGTTCACTAACTCCTCTTGCTTTTCGCGCAGACGCATCTGCTTCTTCTTTACTTTTATTGAACTCTTGAGAGAAATAATGGCAACAACAAGACTGCCAGATGCGGTGAAAGCAATAACTACCGCAATAATGATCTCAATTATTTGAAAATTCATGTTCAGTGTGGCTAAGCATTAATATAAAATATAAATTTGCATGATCTTCGAAAAAAATAACAATGCATGAAAATTGGAACCTAACGATGCTTGATTTTGTCAAAGTTAATCTGCATTTTCACTTTTGTTGTAATTGTTTCTCCCTTGTCTTTTTTTGGTCAGAAAATTGTGAATTAACCCACTATGAAATTACAAAAAGCAAAAAGTGTTCAATTTCAACAGAACATCCTGTTCAGTTTCACCTGAATTTGCCAGTTAATTATACCCATACTTTTTACTAACAGGAATATCCTTAAAAGTATAAGAAATGTATTTTTTTTCTGGATATCCAGAAGCTTTAAATTTTTCAAAGAAATCAAGGAATTCTTCTAAATACTTATAATTTTCACTTTTTAATTGCCTGAGTTCATTCTCAAAATCTTGCCAACTACCAAAAATCTCAGCTGCCTTATTGCTTATTTTAAACTTCTTCATACCAAGGGTAAATTCAATAATATCATACACAAAACCATCTACTCCCTTCTTTAAAATAAAGTTTTTAAAGACACTTTTTGCTTTCTCAGGAACTATTTCTTTGCAATTCCCATGATTTTCAGGATTTCTAGGAATTTGCTTGCAAAAACTGTATAAATGCCATAAATTACTGTCCAATTTTTCTAATTTCTCACAATTTTTTTCAAGATATTCAATGCTTATATCCTGCAAATCTTTTATATCAAGAATAAATGTGTCCGGATTTTCATTATTGATATAACCAACAAATTCACATTGAAATTTAAAATCAGGAATATCTCTATATTTCAATTGATTTTTTATAAAGGTTTTTAAATCATTCTCATCATCATAAAAATTAATTTTTGACTGCTTTATTGGGTAATGTAATTTATTAGACAAATCAAGATAATCATAGTCAACAATATCATTATAATCTTTTCTTAATACAGACGCAAGGTTTGCGAAATAAAAAATTGCTTCAATAACCTTTTCAAAATCTTTTCTGCTATCAAAATCTTTTGTTTCAATAAACTTATCACGTATATGATTTTCCTTACCTTGTTTTACCCATTCTTTAATTTTCTCATGAAAGTATTTTTGTTCCGCATTCTTTGCATCAAAGAATTCATTTTCACATAATTCATCATCAAAAAGTCTAAACGCAGAATACCTGAGAAAGTTTCTTGGATATACAATCGATAGATGACTCCATAAACCAATTGCTCTATCTTGTTTTTGAGGAAAAACCCCTGATAATAGAGAAATAATTTTTTTTATATCATTTTTCGAAACACCAGCTTTATCGCTATTAATTTCCAAATAATGCTGCAAATAAGGAATGCTTTTATCCGCATTATTTTTTAAGTTATCTATATCAAAAGCTGCATTATATTGTTTCATTTCATACCTAAACTCTCTGAAAGAATATGCATCATCAGATTTAACCAAAAATTTATTTGTTTCTTCAAATATTAAGTTATACACGCTAGGATATTTTATCCTTAACAATTCCATTCTTAACAATTCACTAAAGACAACATTGCCAATTAGTTTACTATAATTCAACACAAAAGAATTAACAACTCTCGTCACATCGCGCAGGTTTTCTAACCATTCATTCAAATATTCCGGCACACCTGTTCTTAGTGATCCTATTACTATATCTTCAATTTCTTTGTGTGTATTTTCCGGGAGTTTTGTTTTAAGTTTCTTTGCTAATTGTTCCCTTAATACTTCTTTTTTAAATGCCGGCAATGTTACTTCGACTTGAAAAATTTTCTCAAGAAAGAATTCTGTTCGGTGTATATTTTTATTTTGCAAAGCTTTAATTAAATAGTCCCGGTCATATGAAACTATGTAAAAGGTATTATAAAAATTAGCTGTATTGCGAATTAACTTAATAACCTCAAAAATTTCTTCATTGTCAAGTCTGTCAAGATCATCAATATATACAATCAATTTCTTTTCCCCCTTTTTAAGGACATCGTTTATTTCATTATATAAAGTTATCACTGGTTTATCAGCCGTAAATAATGAAGTAACACGTGCTATGGATTCAGTTATGAAGTCTCCTTTAATATCAGCCAATTTTATCGTGTATTTTTTAATCAATCTTGATAATGAAAAAGGAGCTTGTGGAAATTTATCCATAAAAGCATCAAAAAAATCTTCAATTATTGCTTTAGGATTTTGACTATACCATGGGTTAAAATCAATTTCAATTATACCCTCTCCTTTTAAATTCTTTTTGAGAAGATTAATAAAACTTGTTTTTCCATAACCCCATTTACCATTTATGCCAATAGCAAATGATTTTTCAAAATGACTGTTGTGGATTTTTTTACTTAACGTTTCAGCATATGAAGAGTATCCCAATAAATCTATGTCTTTAGTATCGTCTTCATATTTGTGATCTTCAAAGAGAGGCCGGTCATCATAAAATTCAGATTGTGTTTGTTTTTGTTTTTTATAGCCAAAAAATGAAATCCAGTAATGAATAATTGGGAAAATAATAATGTCTGCATAGTTTAACCACTCCACATAATTTAATGGCTTAAAATTCCATTGTGATTCACTTATTATTTCAAATCTATATAAGCAAAAAACAATAACTATCAGAACAGATAAACCAATATATGAAGAGTTATATGAAAGTTTTCTGAAATTAAAGATAGTTATAAATAATAATAACCCAATTATGACAAAAAACAATATATCATTATGCCATACTTTTTCAATGTGGCTAAAAAGGAAACGTACTAAAGTTGCTTCCACTAGTTTTTCAAACGGAGCCTGAAAAGTTAGGAATAACAAAGTTCCTAGGAAAACAATCAAAATATTTTTTACTATAAACCCTAAATTAAAAGACTTTAATTTTTTCATCTTTTGAAAAATGTTCATTAACCTTATACAAATCTAATGTAAATAATCAAAATAATTATTGTTTTTGAGTTATTCCGCAATAACAAACCTTCAATATAACATTATGTAATTATATAAAACACGGAAGAACGAATGTTAAAAAACTGGCATAATAATTCTATAATAACCTCAAATACTGATATAATCAATTTGAACACCCAATTAACCTGCCAATAAAAACAAAAGGGCATGCATAAAACACACCCTTTTATTTCAGGACTATTGATACTCCGGAAAGTAATCCTTTAAATTTTTCCCATTGTAGAATACATCGCACAGTAATCTGCCAAAAGATAATTTAACTGGATTACGAAGTTCAACTTCCTTACCTTCAATCAGGTTTTTCAGTTTTCTTTTAGCTTCATCAAAACCTGGTTCTCCTTCTTCAGGCGCATCATAACCAATAGGTCTTACTGTATCACCACTGTTATGGTTCCATACCCAATCAGGAGTTACTTTGAAGGTGTCGCCATCAATCACTTCAGCAACAGTTCTATACATATAATTTTAGTTTTAATTTGTATTGAGAGTAGCTTACTCCAAGCAGGTATATTTTCTTTTTTGTTTTAAAAATTGTTATAATTTTGCTTATTGAAAAAAACATAGCTTTTTTAAAAACCAGATCGCAATACCTTTATTTGGTCTGGTTTTTTTTGTACAATATCAGTTCCTAAAATAACATTTTGTATTAGTGTAATTATTAACAGTTTACAGGAAATCAATAAACTTTTTTATAACAAATTGATGTTTTGCTTAATTATAGTGATGTTTAATTAAACGATAGTTCAAATGCTGATTGTTAATAACTAATATTTCGTTGATAAAGCCACTTAATTATTCGTGTCAATTTGGCAGGCAGTCTGTTATATGGCAGGTTTTTAGTTGTTCTTTTTTTTCTTCTCTAATGTAACTTGATACCTTAGAAATTCAACTTTATTGAGAAATATCTGCTATATTTGTATTGAGCTAAGCAATTAGCTCTGGTTCTTGGTTAAGGTTAATTGGATGCCCTGCCGGTGTGGTTACCGGCAGGGCTTTTTTTTGGTGCTTTTGGGCAGCTTTATTTCCATTTAGAAATTGTTTTTCTGTTTCCATACTGATCTGACTTTTACCGGCAAGTTGGCGAAGCCTGTTAGTAAGTTGTAGGGTGTTTAAACTTCAGGTTTGTCAGGCTTATTTTAAACCTACAAAAAAAAGTCGAATACTCTGATCATAAGAGTTAGGAATGATTCAGTTTATTTGACGGATATGTTCAATCCAAATAGGTTAAAACATCTAAATCGCTATCATTTACTTGAAGAAAACCCTGATCATCGGTAACAATTTTCCACTTCTTTGAACATGCTAATTCGAAAAAATAACTATCATTAAAATCAATTATTTTTAAATGATCTAAGACCTTATCCAAATCTATGGCATTAAAATCGTCAGGAGCTTTACTGCAAATTTTGATCATTTTTTTTATTTGAATTACTATTTCTTCGGCAGTCTCTTTATATTTTGCAGTGCCTATGTAATCTTTATATTCAGCACTGTAATCAAATATTATTGTCAAAAAAGAACACATCAGGTGATCTTGGGCTATAGTTCCTGACATCTAAAGCATTAACTGCCATAAACAGCTATATTTGCAGAATCCTCGAATTTTTTTCTATCAGAGAAATACTCTTTGGCTCTTTGGATAACTTTTTTTAATAATAGTATATCCTCGTCAGCAATATTGATAAGTTTAATTGATTTGTTTAGTTTTTCACCCTTATAAGAACTATATAACTGACCAATTGCTGCATTTAAAAATGCTGTTGTTATAATGTCTATTCCGGAAAAATCAAGCTCAACTTGCTTGTTTTGGCTGAAGGCTTCTATAATTTTTTTATAAAGAATGTCACCATAAACAGTTGAAACTGCTATGTCACTGCCAATTATATCCTTCACATTCAATTTGGCGGTTTGCTTTTCCATAATACAAAGATATTAAAAAATATTATCAAGCGAAACAGTTCTCCCTGCCGGATTTGTGCCGGTGGGGGTAGCCCACTCAATTAGCAAGTGTATTAGATCACTTGATATCAACTCTTAATCGTTTAGCTGAATGATGAACTTTCAAAATATCAATCCTTTCTTTCGAAATAATTCTATGAATTATGCGATAATTGCCAATAATAAGCTCCCTAATAGATTCATTTTCATACTCAGGTACAATTCTTCCTATATAAGGACTCTCCTTAAGTAATCGCGCTCTTTCTCTTATACGTTTTATTTGAATCTTTGAATACTTAACCGAATCCTTTCCAATAAAATCTGCTATATTTAGCAAATCATCTATTGATTGTTCAGTCCAGTTTACATTAGCCATTTTCCAAGCCGTTTGTCAAGTTCATCATCAGGCACAACTTGGTTTTTCTCTGATTGTTCGATACCTTTCTCAATTTTCTCAACAAGTATTATTTGATCGAGAATATCGTCAATAGTAACGGAATCAGGAAGCTTTTTAAGCCCTTTAATTATTTTGTCTTTTGTGGTCATAATGTTTTTTTATTACAAAGATATTAGTTTTATTATTTAATCTCAAGATTAGAAATGGCGCACAATTCAATATGCAGTGCCAACGTAACAGCGTTTTATTCTTCGTTTCCCTACAAATATAAACATAAATATAATCAATATTTCAAGATTTGTAGAAATTTGATGAAAGTAAAAGAGGAAAATGAATAATATAGCTATTCTGAAAATATACCCGGAAGCTTCCAGTCCTTTCAGGAGTTTATCCCGTTTTTCCACGTGGCTGGAAGTTCCTGCGGCTGGAGGAACCGGAAGCTCCCGCAGCAGCTGGACTTCCGGCTTTTGGGGAATATATTGTTTAGCCCTTTGGTTTTGAATATATTCTCTGCCTTATTTTTTCTTTGTCTATAACAGTAAGCTTTTGATAAAAATTTAAGTCTTTTGTTTTAAAAACTTTCAGTAGGTAAATTCCCGGGTCTTCCGGCTTAAAATTTGAAAGCCGCATAAAAATAACACCTGCTTCAGGCTTGAAGCCATGTTTATATATTAGCTCTCCATAGTCCTTATCAAAAGTTATGATAGTTCTTTTTTCTTTTTCGGCCAATTGTATAACTTCCTTATCTGATATTCCAGGTTTATCAACAGCTATTGCTTTTATATCAAAACCAGCTTTTTCAAGAAGTTTCACACTTTTCAAAGGAAAATTTTCGTTGGCAAGTATTTTCATTATGCAGTGCTTTTTGAAACATCATACATAAGCCCGTCCTGGATGCATTCATGTATATATGCAAAAACAGCCTGCAAGTCTTCCTTTTTAAGTTGTGGATAGTTATCCAGAATTTGCTGCTCTGTCCATCCTGAAGCTAAACGTTCGACAATAAACTCCACAGCAATCCTTGTACCTCTGATAGTAGGCTTGCCAAGCAGTATTTCTTTGTCTGATACTATATGTGTCCGCCAGTTCATAATACCAAATTTACAATTATATCTTTACATTCTGAGCAATATTTTTATCTGTTCTTAATATACAAAAATACAAAATCTCCGGGAATTTAATTATAATTGCGCTTAAGGGGTTTATCCGGCTTTAGCTGCAATTCTTTAAAAAAGGAACTTCCAGCTTCCGTACAAAACAAAACTATTTTTAAACCCAATTCAAAAATAACAAATAACCCTGGTGATATGTAATTTCTGCAAGGTTGTTTTTGTAAAATATAACCGGAGATTTTCATTCAAGATTAAAACAAAGTTATATTTCAAATGTCTCATGTATTCCTGTTTCAATTGCTGATAGCAATAAGGATACTTCGTCAATTGATTTTTCAAGCTTTCCCGCTATGATTGTGGATATTTGTTTTGCTTTCGTTGCTCCATTAGATGGTAGTAAACTTAGAATCCTTCTTAAAACCTCTTTCAAGTGCTTCAAGAATTTTGAGTATTGATTTTTCCTGTCGGATTTTACTGAAATCGGTTATGTAATAGCTCATCGTATATTCTTTTTGCAGTTTCAATGCTACGCCTATCACCTGTATTCATCAGGTCGGCATAAGCTATTAGCGGATGCACCACAGTTTCATTATATGTGCCTTCGCCCTTCCAGAATTTCTTGTAAATCCTGATATTACCATTTGTCTCAGGCACAAGCCGGTAGTTTTTTATCAGGCTGTTTCGTGTTTCTTCTGTATAAATTGTAAAAATTTCAGGCATTAGATATTTTGTAATCAATGCACCTGCAGGTTCGCCACCCCAATAGGTTTGATGTTTTTTAAGCGTAATATTTTTCCACTGATTGTATTCTTCGTTTTTCAGAAAACGGAAATTACCGATATGCAGTTTTGGTTTCAGTTTTTCCTCAAAACCAACCACCCATTTTTCAAGAAGCTCTTTTTTATTAATGAGCATGAACTCTTTCCTGTTCTTTTGAACCAGGAATTTTTGCTTTTTCAAACCGTTGATGATATAATTTATATTTCCCAAAGCAACACCGGCTTCTTCAGCAATGATTCGCTGAGGCTGATTCAGCAACTGTTCATTTATCAGAAAAATGTAAACGACCTTTAAACCCGTAGCAGTGAAAGCACGGTTTGTTTTTTCGGCATTTGTTTTTCCGGCCTTGTGTCCGTCAATCCACAAATAATGTTTGATGGTTTGCAGAAAAATATTTCCTGCCGCATCCAAATAACCTATGCCCTCTTTACGCANTATTTCNTTTATTTTCGGAAAAATGGTTTCGGCTATGAGTAGAAAATTTTTGTTTTCCCTTGCCCTTTCTTTTATTTGCTCCAACTGGTGATTCCTGATTTCCCTTCTTACTTCGACCTCAAACAGTTCCTTGCCATTATGAAAAACCAAAACCAGTTCACCATCCAATCCCTTCTGTTGATTGACTGTATGAAATTCCACCTCAATTCCAGTGTGTTTTCTTAGGTTTCCCAACGCTGTATGCACTATTTTTTCCTTCATTTTATTAAAGTTTATCCATATATTCATTGCATGTTCACGAGCCGTGAACATGCAAATATAATGAACATAATTGTATTAACAATGATAATAATGTTTTTTTCGTGCCAACGTGATAACAAAAAAGTCAAGGCAAAACTATGTTTCTTCCATAGTTTTGCCGGGTATTAGCCCGAAGTTTTTAGGCCCTTAGGCAGTTGTTAAACACTAAACCTGTTAATTATCTTTCTTCACAAAAACAGGTTCGGCTTTATGGTAAATGGAGTCAACCAGATCTCGGTATTTTTGGATTATATATTTTCTTTTCAATTTAAGGGAAGATGAAAGCTCACCTGTCATTGGGCTCCATTCGTCGGCAATAAGTATAAACCGTTTAATACGTTCATTTTCACTAAGCCTTTTATTAAAGCTTTTAATCTCATCATTAAAATGCTTCAACACCACAGGCTTTTTAAGGAGTTCGGAATAATCATTGAACTCTATTTTCATATTTTTGCTCCATTGTTTTAGTTCCTGGAAGTTGGGGCTGATAATTGCTGCCGGAAATTTTTCGTTTTCACCCACAACCATAGTTTGTTGGATATAAAAGCTTTCCTTTAGTTTGTTTTCTATTTGTTGAGGAGCTATATATTTGCCATTTGACATTTTGAACATCTCTTTTTTCCGGTCGGTGATTTTAAGGAACTTTCCATCAAACTTGCCGATATCGCCTGTGTGAAACCATCCTTCCTCGTCAATGACAGCTTTGGTAGCTTCGGGATCTTTATAATAGCCAGGCATTACATTAGGACCTTTTACCAGTATTTCCCCATCATTTGCAATTTTGACCTGCACGCCGTTCAAGACCTGTCCGACCGACCCTGCTTTTACCGCATCCGGTTTGGAATAGTTGACAGCAACAACGGGTGAAGTTTCAGTCAGCCCATAACCTTCAAAAACCGGCAAGCCTGCAGCCCAGAATATACGTGTTAACCGCTCCTGTAGTGCTGAGCCACCACAACCGATAAAAGTAATATTTGGGCTTAATGCCGCACGCCATTTGCTGAATACCAGCTTATCGGCAACCTTATGTTTTATACGGTAAAATATTGAATGTTTTTTGTATGGTGTGTATTTATTAGCCAGCTTCAATGCCCATAAAAAGATTGACCTTTTAATAATACCAAGTTTGCGGGCTTTCTGTATTATCTTCTCGTAAATAGATTCAAGCAACCTTGGCACGGTAATAAAACCGTCAACCTGCAGCTCTTTTATATCATTTGCTATGGTATTTATATTCTCAGCATAATATATACTAATGCCAAGGTAATGATATTTATAGTTTACCATATGTTCAAAGACATGTGATAATGGCAGAAAACTTAAAACTTTATTATGGTAATTCAAATGTTGCACTTTGGCCGAAGCTAATGCATTGCTTATAATGTTTTTATGAGTAAGCATAACTCCCTTGGGCATAGCTGTGGTGCCTGATGTATATATAATAGTAAACACGTCATCTTCCGAAATGCTCTCCTTTATTTCCTGAACTTTATCGAAAAACTCCGCAGAATTTTTCTCTCCGGCATCAGTTATCAACGTCCAGTGGCCAGCACCATCAACTTCATCAAAAGTTAAAATTTGCCTGGCATGTTTCAGGCGGTTTTTGAAGGATGATATCCTATTATATAAATTCTTGTCGGAAACAACAATCATTTTTGACTCCGAGTGGTTGAGTACATATACCAGCTCATCGTCTGATAATGTTGGATGTATGGGCACGTGCACCATTCCTGCCTGTGCAACCCCCATTTCTATGAAGTTCCATTCGGGGCGGTTGTTGGTAATAGTAGCAATGTGGTCGCCGGGCTTAAAACCTAAAGCCAAAAGCCCCATGCTTACGTTAAGCGATATATCCGAATATTCCCGGTAATTGTATTCTCTCCATTTCCCATTTTTCTTTCCGGCAAGTATGAAGGTGCCAACTGTATCAGGAAGGGCAGCAAACCTGTCAAGCAGGTCAAAGTTTCTTTTTATATTCATTAACTTGTTTTTATATGGCGTTGCAAAAGTACTGCTAATTTTTGATCAAAAAACATATATTGATATGTAGAAGAATAAATATTTTTAACATAATAGATAAAGATCAAAACGACTTGTCATCTATTCGGTTCAGAGCTTTATTATCCGGTGTTTGGGGCTGCTATATTTATTATTACACTGCCAAAAAAAAGGACTGGTAATTTTCTTTACCAATCCTTTTTATCGAAGAGGCTTCGAGCGGATTCGAACCGCTGTAAAGGGTTTTGCAGACCCCCGCCTAGCCACTCGGCCACGAAGCCATAAAATTTAATCATAAAATTATAAAAACAAATTCACAATTCAAAATCAATTCGCACAAGAAATATATAAATTACTCTTTTTAAATCAGCTCAATTAAAAATTATTTTAACTTTCAGGCAACAACCGGAGTTTGGCCCCCGGAAGTGCTACTTATCCTGCTCATCAGCATATTTTTCAAGAACTACACTTACTGCCCTGACCTTTCCTCCAAGCGGTGGATTAGTCTTCGATAATTTGATACGGCAAAAAGTTATTTCCGAAAATTTATCTACAACCGCATTTAATATTCTTCTTGCAACATGTTCAAGTAACCTGGATTTTTGTTGCATTTGCGTGTCAACAATATTATATACTTCCTGGTAGTTAACCGTTCTGTCTATTCTATCGGACAATTCACCATTGCCGGTATCAAAATCAAATTCCAGGTTAACTATAAATTTATTGCCTATCACCTGTTCTTCTTCAAAACAACCGTGATAAGAATAAAACTCCATATCTTCAAGTATTATTTTACCCATTCTGCAATTTTGTTTTTATTTGCGGCAAAAGTAAATATTTTTACCAACCTCTTCGAATATTTTTTTATTTTTGACTCTTTTACAAATAAAGATAGTTATCTCATTCAACATATATTTAAACACATTCAGTGTTAAAAGATTTTTTCAGGCTGGTTATTACAATTAGTAAACAAAATTAAAACATTACATATGAGTGATAAAGGAAAAAGCGAAGATTCATCACACACTTCATTAAATTTTATTGAAGAAATAATAGAAAGTGATATAAGTAACAATAAAAATGATGGCCGTATCCACACTCGTTTTCCTCCTGAGCCAAACGGATATCTGCATATAGGCCATGCCAAATCCATCTGTTTAAATTTTGGCATTGCAGAGAGGTATAATGGGAAGTGCAATTTAAGGTTTGATGACACCAACCCTACTACTGAAAGCACCGAGTATGTTGATTCCATAAAGGAAGATGTAGGTTGGCTGGGGTTTGACTGGGAAGGCCGGGAGTATTATGCCAGCGATTATTTTGACAAATTATATGACTATGCCGTATATTTAATAAAAAAGGGCAAAGCTTATGTTTGTGAAATGAGCATGGAGGATATTGCCAACAACCGGGGCACTCCAACCCGTCCCGGTAAAGAAAGCCCGTGGCGCAATAGCAGTGTAGAAGAAAACCTTGAGCTCTTTACTAAAATGCGTGAAGGCGAATTTCCTAACGGCTCAAAAGTTTTGCGTGCCAAAATTGACATGGCTTCGCCAAATATGCATTTACGCGACCCCGTATTATACAGAATTATGCACACTTCGCATCACCGTACGGCCGGTAAATGGTGCATATACCCTATGTATGACTGGGCACATGGACAGTCTGATTATATTGAAAGAATAACACATTCGGTTTGCACCCTGGAATTTGAGGTACACCGTCCTTTATACGATTGGTTTTTGGATGCTCTCGATATTTTTGAGAACAGGCCCCGGCAGATTGAATTTGCCAGGCTTAACCTCACATATACGGTTATGAGCAAAAGAAAACTTTTGGAGCTGGTATCTTCGAAAATAGTCAGTGGGTGGGATGACCCCCGTATGCCGACCATATCAGGATTACGCAGAAGAGGTTACACCCCGGCTTCAATAAGAATGTTTTCGGAAAAAGTAGGAGTTGCTAAAAGAGAAAACATAATTGATATGGCACTTCTGGAACACTGCTGCCGTGAAGACCTAAACAAAATAGCATCAAGAGCAATGGTAGTAATGAATCCCGTGAAGCTTATAATCAATAATTACCCCGACGACACCACTGAAGAGGTTGCTGGTAAGGTTAATCCCGAAGACCCTGAAACAATGATGCGAATAATACCTTTCACAAAAACCCTTTACATAGAGCGTGATGACTTTATGGAAGACCCTCCCAAAAAGTTTTTCAGGCTTTCGCCCGGAAAAGAAGTGAGGCTTAAATATGCTTATATAATAAAATGTGAGTCGGTGGTAAAAGACCCTGAAACCGGTGAAATAACCGAAATACACTGCACTTACGACCCTGATAGCCGCAGCGGGCAAGATAGAAGCAACAAAAAAGTTAAAGGTACAATTCAGTGGGTAAGCATCGAACACGCTGTAAAAGCCGAAGCCAGGCTGTATGACAGGTTGTTTTTAAAAGAAAACCCCTCAGATGTTGAAGAGGGAAAAGACTTTAAAGATAACATCAACCCTGAATCGCTTAAAATTGTTGAATGCTATGGTGAACCATCGATCAATGATTTTAAAACCGGAAGTAAAGTGCAATTTGAACGTAACGGATATTACGTTGTTGACAAGGACTCCACTGAAGAACGCCTGGTGTTCAACAGGACTGTAACATTACGTGATTCATGGGCTAAGGTATTGAAAAATATGGAAAAGAAAGCCTAGAGCCTAGAGCCTAGGGCATTGAGCTAATGGTTGAGGGGTTTATGAGTTTATGGGTTTATGAGTTGACAGAGTGATGGAAGTTGTTTATTCGTTTATTCGTTTATTTGTTTATTTGTTAGTCAATGTTACTGGTAACCCTGTTATGTCACCCGTTACTCGTCACTCGTCACCCGTCACCCATTACCCGTCACCATTAAATAACGTAATAAGCAACACTCCCACAAGCATCAACGTTGCACCTGCAATACGCTGTGTAAACCCTTTCTCTTTAAAAATCAGCCAGCCAAAGACAACCACCATCAATGCGCTGGTGCGTTTTATGGAAATCACATAAGCTACCAGGGCAATCTGGATGGCAAGCATCTGAAAAATCAATGTCAGGGCAGTAAAAAGCCCAACAGGAAATAGTGATTTATATTGTGTTTTTAGCTGCTTCAGGTCTCTTCGGGCAAAAAAATATGCCACGGGTATCATCCCAACAAACAAAAACGTTGATATCGATATTACCCAAAAAATAGGATGAGAGTTTTGAATGCCAACCTTGTCAACGTTTGCAGTGATGCTCCATAAAAAAGCAACACCAAGCATATAACGCGGCCCTTTGTCTTTTAACAATGCTTTAAACGGAGCAAGAAAGCCCTTCCGCACAGCCTGCAAATTAAGCATATATGAACCCAAAACTATAAATACTATTCCTGCTATACCATAAAATCCGGGAAACTCACCTACAATTATAGGAGAAGTTATAAGTAAAAAAAGAGGCGAAAAGGTTACCATCGGCACTGTTACCGAAAGGTCGGAATGCTGAATAGCTTTAAGATACAGGATAGTTATAAAAATATTCATTGAGCCACCGACCATCAATGCCAAAAAAAACTTATCACCCAGCTCCGGAATATCAATAAAAAATAAAAGAGGCAATAATAGAGGTAAAGCAAACATCCGCATTGCCAGTGCAACTATGTATGGATTTGTGTTTTTCAGATTTATCTTGCTAAACACATCTTTCAATGCTTCACACAAAGCCGTTAACAAAGCCAGCCATATCCAATGCATCAAACTATTATTTTAACTGTTGAGATACATAAACAAAAATATCAGTGGAATGACAATACCCGCCGAGGTAAGCCATGCACCACGGCCTGTTATGCCATTTTTGCCTTTAAGTATAAACAGACCGGTAAAAGCAAGTATTATAAGTGATGCGGCATAAAGATTTGAAAACCACGTCCATAACTTACGCGGTGTATTATAATGCAAAAAGTTTATTTCATAAAATACCGGGCGCCGCCGCGTTTTTTCCAAAAAAGCAACCTCGCTTTCAATGTCATATTCAACACTTCCATCATGGATAAATATACGCAAGATATTGTTTCGCTCAAGGTGAGTACGGTACTCATCTTCCAGATCAACCTCAGCAAGCACCATTAAAGCAATATCTTTAGGTTGTTCAGGCAGGGGCCGGTCGAGTTCAACCCTAAATTCTTCTTCAGTAATAACATAATTCGGGTTCCAGTCATGCCGGTGGTTAAGCGCTATGCCCGACAAACCGTAAATAATACACATGCCAAAGAAAAAATAACCCAAATCACGATGTATAGCCCGGTTTAACTTTCTAATTTTCATAATGCAACAAAATGTAATGTGTTTATAAAATTTCCCGAAATCATTAAACAATTGAACCGGTTAATCAGTCACTACTTAATACCATTCAATTGTATGTTAAATATTTTACCCTGCCTGTTCAGGTCTATATTACAAAAATATAGAAAAATAATATTTGACTGCCATTTGTATAACTGTGCATACTAATATATAATAATAATCACATTTTATTTTATTAAAGCTTAAGACCAGAAAAAACATTAATTTTATCTTAAGAGCCTTGTAAAATACAGTAAATTAGGTTTAATTTCCCGTTTCAACACTAACAACCCTAACAATCCTAACAACCCTAACAACCCTAACAAATATTAAAAAATTATTCCATAGTCTCGAGCCTTTCCAGAGCCTTATTAAAAATAACCCCAAACCCGCATTGCATCTTTAGCAGGGCAATAATGAAATATGCAGCGGCCAAACAAAAAAAGCCTTGTAAACATAATGCTTACAAGGCCTGGTAGTAGCGGGGGCAAGATTCGAACTTGCGACCTTCGGGTTATGAGCCCGA
>SL_5KL_010_SEDDRAFT_10001324_pt1 | contig 15076 bp, 12 predicted proteins | sample SodLakKL_010_SED_FD_9118 | JGI IMG/M metagenome (IMG submission 9118)
AGGGCCGCCGCAATGTGCATCGTGATGCCGGGTCTGTCCGGCTCGGGACGGGAAAACCATACCGTTTCTCCGGAAAGCGACGCGGGATCCGGAAAGGCTGCCGGCGTGTTTGCCTCGCTGCCGGTCAGCACCCAGTGGTCGCCGGTTGTATAATGGTGGATTGCAGCTTTTCCGCTGGTTTTGCCCGGATCGGTGATCATGATTTTCCGCACGCCGCTTTCGGATATCCGGGCGAGGCTTTTTTGTATGCCCGGCCGCAGGGCTTCCGCGGAAAAGGGGGTGGCGGCGACTTCACTGCTGAGCAGCCGGATTTCTTTTTTCAGAAAATCCAGTTCCCTTTCAATAAGCCGGGAAACATTCTGGGCAATGACCATCTGTTCGTCATTGAACTGTCCCGCGACGATGTTTCTCAGTTCCGCAGAATGCCGCATGCCTAAAGCGATGACACCCGCTAAGAGAAAAAACGCCGTTACCAGAACCAGCCAGATCGTTTGCCGGTAGGCGCGGTGGCGGCTTGGTGTATCATGCATCTTGGGTTGTTCTTCTTTTCGGATTTGACGGCTTCGTAAAAGTCCAATGTCTGCGTTACGCGCAATCCTTCAGAATTTCACGTACGCTAAGCGCTCTGTATTCTTCAAAATTTTCCATGGTCTGAAACTGAATTTTTCCGGGTGTATCGGATGTTCCGGGTGCGGTTCCGGGATTCCACGCCGTATGGATGAGTATATGCTTTTATTTTCTGAAAACAATAGGGAAATATTATTTTAACTTCAACAGAAGTTTTTACGCGGTTTGTCGCCGGTGAACGCTGAACGGTTTTTTGCGACTGCGGGAGAAACACGTATCCAGGCTAAAAAAACCGGAAAATCCGGCGCTGGGGAAATATTTCCCCGGCGCCGGTTGGCCTCGTCCGGATACTTCCGAAACGCTACTCTTTCGCCAGTCGGATCGCCCGCTCCATCTCGAAGAAAAGGTCCCATTCGCGTACAACGCCGACCACTTTGTTGTTTTTATCCACCACCGGTATACGCATTATCTGGTTTTGCACCATCAGGTAGGCGGCTTCCATCAGGTTGGCATCTTCCCGGATGACGGTTGTTGCCGGGGACATGATATCCTTTACCCGGGATTTGGAAAGCTGCCTTGTCTCCCGGTAGTATGCGCCCGACCAGAACATGGGTGAAAACTGGATGGTGTCCGCCATGGAGGGTTTGGGCGCAAACAGGTAGCGGGGCATCAGCGCCTTCAAAAGATCCCTTATGGCGAGGATGCCTTTCATATTTTCCTTTCCGTCGAACACGATGATGGAGCGGTGCCCGATTTCCATCAGGCGGCTGGTATGGGCCGCCACGGAAAACGAATCCCGGAGTTTGACGATGGCATCGGCGATGGCATCATCCTCCCGTACGGTGGTGTAATCCGATATGGCGATCATGATGTCCCGGACCTGGCGTTCTTCCTCCGGTTTGTCAACCTGGGAAAAATGATAGGCCTCGTCGATTTTGGCTGCCAGAACGTCCACATCGCACGGTTTGGCCAGGTAATCGAAGGCGCCTTCCTCCAGGGCCACCGTGGCGGACGGTTTTCTCCCGTGGCCGGTCAGCATGATGACCGGCATGTCCGGTTTTTTCGCCTTGATTTCCTGCAATACCTGGTGTCCGTCCATGCCCGGCATTTTGACATCCAGAACCACCACATCGGGATGTTCGCTCAGCTTGGTCAGGGCTTCTTCGCCGGTGGCCGCCATGACGGTTTCGAATCCCTTCTTGCGGAGGATCTTTTCGGTCGTTTCCCGGAAACGATCCTCGTCATCCACCATTAACACTTTTATTTTGCTGCTCATTATATTTCCTCCTGTTTGGATAGTCGGTATATGCTTTTGATGGCACCTCTGCCTTGCCTGTTTTACGATTGCTTTGCCGGTCAGGCGATTCCGGTCAGAACTTTAAACAAGTAAAGCATTACGAGAAGAATGGCGATCGTTGCAAGAAGCACTGCGATCGCTTTTGCCGTGCCAATTCTGACGGTTTTCACCAGGCCCGTACCGATGAGATAGTATTTGAGAATTTCCGCAAAGGGCGCCATTCCCGGTATCCACGCAAGCAGCAGAGTAGCGCCGGCGGCATAGGCCGTTATGCGGAATGCGGCCGGGTAATCAGAATCCGATGCGCCCGAAATGTACAACACCATGGATAGAACCATGGCCGTGGCAACAGGAACGAACAGGCCGTTTGCCACAAACATGAAAAAATAGAGAAAATGGCTTTCATGCACGAAAATCGTGGCGGCAACGCTGTATATGCCTGCGCAGATACACAGGAAGCGCAGGGCGTCCGCCGGGCTTTTTTCATTCGGCATGGATTCGAAAAAGTCCCCGGGCCGGAGGGCAACCCCCATGAAGTCCTTGTAAAATTCGATCCCGGCATGTCGGTAGGCGGCAATATCGAATGAAGACATATTTTCCTCCTGAAATTAAAATACGGCCGGCAGATCGGGCCATCCCATCCATCGCCAGTAGGTGGCCGCAAGGAGCAGAAGTCCTGCCATGTTTGTGAACCACAAAATGACGCCGACGCGCAGGTAGTCCTTCGCATGGAGATAACCGCTGGCGTAGACGATGGCGTTCGGCGGCGTGCCGATTACAAGTATATAGGCGAAAGACGAGGCAATGGAAGTCCCCATGGCCATAAACGGTATTATTGCCGTCCCGGGATGGGCGATGCCCGCCATGGCGAGGTTTACGGGTCCGACTGCGGCGCATGCGGGACCGTCCGCCATGAGTTGCGTCATGAAGCCTACAACCACGCTGCCGGACAGAAGCAGGCCCAGCCCCTCAGCCATTCCAAGGGGTTCGGTGAGGCTCATCAGGGTGAGTGCAATCCAGTATGCCCCTCCGGTATCAACCAGCACGCGGCCGAAGATGATGGCCCCGGCATACAGCCAGACCACGCCCCAATCGACTTTCTGATGGTAGTCGCGCCAGTTCACAACGCCCGCCAGTATGTAGGCGACACCACCCATAACGGCAACGGTGCCGATGCCAAGGCGAACCCCGATGAGGTCTTGAATGATATTGCTTTCGGTGACCCAGCCGATGAATGTGGCAACAAAAATGGCACATGCAATGATCTGGGGGCGGGTCCAGCCGCCGCCTTGCTTTGCGACCTCCGATTTCACAACCGAAAGGGCCAGGCCCATGTCCCGGATTTCAGGCTTGAAACGCCAGTTGATAACAATCCAGGTAATGGGCATCAAAAACAGCAAAAAAGGCGCGCAGTATAGAACCCACTGAAAAAACTCGATCTGGATGTTGAACATTTCCTCCGTGTACTGCATCATGATAATGTTTCTCGCCGCGCCGGAAGGGGCGAGTGACCCGCCGAGATTGGCCGCCATGGCAATGGTGATCATCATCATTTTGGCCAGTTCGGGGTCTTCCCTGCCGGTCGCGCTCACTGTTGTGGTATACAGGAGGATCCCGATGGGCAGGAACATGGCTGCCAGGGCATGGTCGGACATGAACATGGTCAGGGGGGCGATGATCAGTATGATAATCAGGGAGATCCACCTCATATCCGCGTTTTTTACCCGCCCGAACATGGCCATGGCGATCTGCCGGTCCACGCCGGTTTTTACAAAAGCCGTGGCGAACATGAGGCTGCCCATGATGAACCACGTGGCATCCGACCAGTAAAGCATTGACACGTTCTGGCGGGTGACGACCCCCGTCAGGATGGAGATGATGCCGATACAGAAAGCGACCATGGGCAGCGGCATTGCCTCCGTGACGAAACACAGGACCACGAAGGCGACGATCCCGACCCCGACTTTGACGTGAAAGGCCGCCCGGTCCGCCTTTTTCTGCTCTTCAGGAGACAGGTCGGCATAGGTCAGTTTTTCCGTTTGCAATATGTGCCCCTGCCGCAGAAGCGATTCAAACTCCTCCTTTGGGATGTCTTTTGCCATCTGCCGGATTTTTTCCAGGTGCTGCGGCATGGTCGGTATGTCCTGCTGTTCATACCATCGGGACGTTCTCTGGAGAAACGCTTCGTAGGTAAACGAAGACATCTGAACGCTCGCGTTCATTCCCCGGACCATCTGAACCTGCCACTGGCTCAGATCGGCTACGGGCCGGTCGAAAAGCTCATCTGCAAAATATTCCTTTACGTACGTGGGGCCCATGGCATATTCCACACCCACATTCATCATGCTTTTGGGCACGGGCATCAACAGGATCAGGATGAGCGCCGTCAAGGGCAGCGCGAAAAGCTTCCAGTTGATATACTTGTCATACCCGGATGGTTTTTCCTTGACTGTTTCCGTGTTAGCCATTCTTCCTCCTCATCGCATATTAATTGATCAGAAAAACAAGCCGTTTGTCCGCTTTGGCGTCGTTTTTGCCGGTTCGCGGCGCATCAGCCGGACAAAAACCGGTTTCCCAGGTAAATGACCACGGCAATGATGGTTAAATAAAAGAAAAAGCTCCTTTCGCTTTGCGCCGGTATGCGCGTCACGCCGTTTTCCATGTTCAGCATTTTTTTGATTCTTTCAGTCATGTTTCCTCCTTAACTATTCGTTTTAATGATATAAAATGTTTTATACCGCCTTGTGCGCCAACGACTGCCTATCCGGATGCGGGGAGCCGTATGGTAAACGTGGTACCCCGTCCCGGCTGGCTGGATACGGTCATTTTTCCGCCGAGGTTTTCCACGATGCCGTAGCATACGGATAAACCGAGTCCCGTACCTTTTCCCGGCGCCTTGGTCGTAAAAAACGGGGAAAAGATTTTGTCGATATTTTCCGGGCTGATGCCCGGCCCGTTATCCTGCACGGCGATATCGATCCATGCGTCGTCCGACGGCTTCGCGGAAACGCTCAGTTTCCCGCCTTGGGACCCATGCCGGTCCACGATGGCGTCGATCGCGTTGTTGAAGAGGTTGAGCAGTACCTGCTGGAGCTGCCCCTTGTCCGCGCGTACCGGGGGCGTTTTTTCGTCGATGATCTGCTTGATGGATATGCCGTTCACCGATGCCTTGTTGGATATGGTTTCGGTGATTTCGGGGATGAATCCGCTCAGCTCGATATCCTCGATCTGGGGCTCGGAATGGCGGCCGAATTTCAGTATCGCCTGGGTAATGCCGGAGCACCGCTCGACCTGGACGATAATTTGGCGGATGGAATCCTCCAGTTCTTCAAGGGCCTCTTCATTGGTGATTTCCCTTTTTTCCTTCATCTCTTTTAGAATAAAATCGACCAGGGCATACTCGCTCCGGATAATCTGCAGGGGGTTATTGATCTCGTGGGCGAATCCGGCGGCCATCTGCCCCAGTTCCGCGAGCCGGGTGGCATGAATCAGCTGGTTTTCAAGGGTCGCCTTCTCTCCGGATACTTCCCGGATCCGATTCAGGAGCCGGCCGGTCTGGTTGAAGGCGATAAAGACAATGCCGGCCGTCCCGATAATGCTGATAGCGCCGATCAGGTACATGGTTGCGCTAAGTCCGCTGAATGCATCGCGCTTTTCCTGGCGAGCCACCAGGAGCCAGTCCTTTTCCTTAAGCCATGTTGTGGCCACCAGGTAATCCTGTATGCCCGGATTCGTAGGGCCGAAAAACCAGCCGAACTCCCGGATGAAGTCCCGGGTGCCGGTGTAGGTTTTCACCCCTTCGTGGGAGCGAAGATACATGGCCCGGGCGGGGTCCTTCTCCAGCAGATCTCCGCCGGTTCGTGGCTGCGTCTGGAAGAGGCCTTCCCGGTTGATGATATAGGCTTCGCCGGTCTCGCCGATCCTGATGCGTCCGACCATCGTGTTGAAGATGTGGGTGTCGATGGTCGCCCGCAGGACCCATGACCGGTCGTTTTCCTCTTTTTTAACGGCGATGATGAAATGGGGATAATCCCTGAAGCCCAGAAACACGTCGCTGATATGCATGCCGGTTTCCATGACTTCCTTGAACCAGGGCTCGTCCTTGTAGATTTTTCCTTCCAGCTGGTAGGGTCCGTGATAGGCGACATGGAGCCCTTCCTCGTCAAAAACCCCAAGATCCACGAACGCGTTGGAAATGGTCCGGAGGTTGTGATAGACGGAATCAAGGTTGCGGCCCTTGCTGAGGTATTCATACTGGTGCGTGTTGATGACAAACTCCAGGTTGGTACGGCGCTCCCGGAGAAACGTGTCGATCATCTGCCGGTGGTCCTCCACGATTCTCTGCATGGACTCGACCGTCCGGTTTTCAATGGATATCCTGGATCCGACATAGCCGATCGCGATGATCAGTATGAACGGTATGATCGGTATCAGGATCAGGCTCGACAGAATGGTTTTGCGCATGGTTTTTTCAGGGGTTTCCTGTTTCATCTATTCTTTCCGGTTTTCATTGTTTACTGATTTATCCGGCTCCGATTCGTCGCTTTCCGCTTTGATAGCCCGCGCCAGGCGGATTTTTTCTTCCAGTACATGACGCCGGGCCACGGCCTCCTCTACCTTGGCGATCAGCTCCGGCATGCTAATCGGCTTAAGGAGGAAATCGGCGGCCCCCCATATCAGTGCATCAACGGCGTACTCGCCTGTGCCGTGACCGGTGAGCATGATGACTTCGATTGTTGGGTGGCGGCGCTTGATGCGCTTCAGCGACTCCATCCCGCCGATCCCGGGCATTTTGATATCCAAAACCACGACATCGATCCGTTCTTTTTCCAGGATTTCAAGGCACTCTTCTCCGCCGGGGGCCGTTCGGACATCGAAGCCTTTTCTGTCCAGAAGTTTTTTTGTTGATTGTAAAAACCGTTCTTCGTCATCGACGATCAGTAATTTCATGTTCGTTATCCAGTATTCGGCATGCTGGGTGTGCATTCCGGCAAAACGCCCTGAAAAGCTTTTCGCCGCTCAGTCCACGGACCGGTTGGTATCATCTGCTTTTCAAGGGTTGTGCCACTTTCCGCGGAAATGCCGGATCGCCCTGCAAGCGCCGCATTCCGATGAACTTCGATGATTTTCGGAAAGGGCTTGCGGGGTGTCCGGGATTTTTGATGTCTCCACCCAGGAGACAGGGCGTCCATTTTCAGGTGACACCATCAGATGCTTTCACCTGAGTTCGGATCAGGCACCAGGCGCTTCGAATCGCATACCCCCTTGTTTTGACGGTGCCGCCCGCTGCATCGGGAAGCGTTGCCGGGGAGATGAAAAAGCCTTGAGATCATTGGATGTACCCGCTATCATCAGTTTCAAGGGCCAGATATGAGTTATGGGGGAACAGCGGAAGATGCATGTTTTTATTGGCTCGGAGCCGTTCGGTTTGAAATTTTCAAGTTCAGGCTGATATGTGTTGAGCTGTTTAATAGCAATCCGGAAAGGGGATAAGAAAATGGCGCGAAACGGTGATGCCGTTGATTTGAATAGCATACGGCTGCTTTTGGTGGATGATGAGGAGCGATTCAGAACGACCTTGTCGAAAAGGCTGGCTGAAAAGGGCCTTGCCGCCGAAACGGCGGGCAGCGGGATCGATGCATTGAAGATAGTAAAGGACAGGCCGGTGGATGTCATCGTGCTGGATATCAGAATGCCGGAAATGGACGGTATCGAAACGCTGCGGCAGGTAAAAAAAATCAATTCCGAAGTGGCGGTCATTTTGCTTACCGGTCATGCCAATATCGAGTCCGCCGTGGAAGGCATGCGGCTGGGAGCGTATGATTACCTGATGAAGCCGTGCGACCTGGAACAGCTACTTGCCAAAATTACAGAGGCATGGGATGCCAAGCAGGCCAGGGAAAAAAAGGCGGTGAAAAACGGGATACAGAAAAAAATGAACTACTGGCAGAAACACTGGAGTCGTTCTTCCTGAGGGAGCAGGGGATTGCAAAAATCCAAACGGGATTCGGGAAAGAAAAAACCTGTCACGAGGGTCTCACCCTCGTGACAGGTTTGAAAAACCGCTCCGGAAGAATCCGCAGCATACTATATGAATCCCAGCAGGGGCCAATAGAACAGGACTGCGGCGGTTGCCACCAGCAGAAGGATCAGGCACCAGGGCACTGCGATTTTGATGAACTCGATTTGTGTAAAATACCCCGAGCTGTAGGCGATAATGGTCGGGGGGCATCCGATGACCAGCATGATGAAGGAGGTTGTAATGGGTGCAAGCAGTGCGACGGTCGTAGGGGAGAGCCCCATCATGTCCGACATGGGCAGGGTGATGGGGAGCGTCAGCGCCACCGCCGCCGAGTTGCTCATGAGGCTGGAAAGGAAGGAGCCGAACAGTCCGATTCCGTAAAATGTAACAAAGGCGCTTTTCCCCGAAAGCACCGGCAGGAACGATTCCGCCAGGAACATGCCTGCGCCGGTCTGAAGCATGGCCATGCCGAGTGATACACCTGCCCCGAATACGATCCAGGATTCCCATGGAAATTTGTCGCAGATCGTCTTGAAGGAAACCCACCCCGGCGCGCAGAATCCGATCATGGCCAGAACCGCCGGGACGCTCACATGCCAGCCCGTAATATCTCCCATGAACCACAAGACGAAGGTCAGCGTAAAAACGATGAGCACCCCAAGCTCCCTGGTCTCCATGGGTCCGGGATAATCCATTTTTACGCCTTCCAGTTCCTTTTCTTCGGGCCGGAAAAATACCCAAAGGATTCCCCAGGTGGCAACGGCCGTGACAAAGGCGATCGGAAACTGGATGACCAGGTATTTTAAAAAACTGATCGTGATTGCGCCGTCTGAATACTGGTAGAGGATTTCCAGGGACAGGGGGTTCCGGCCGCCGCCAAGCAGGGTTCCGAAACCGCCGGCCGAAGCAGCCATCGGGATCAGGATGATGAAAAACTTTGGCAGCTTGTGCCCGTCTCCGGGCTTAAACCCCATGCCCATGAATACCGGGACGAAGGCGAAGACCATGATCACCGTGACGGTTGCATCATGAAAAACCGTGGCCATCATGGTACAGCCCACAGCCAGGATGAAGCTGAGCCGCTTCACCCGGGTGCCCGCGAATTTGAGCAGGTAATACATGAGTCGCCGGGCAAGTCCCACTTCGTTGAGCACGACGCCGAACATGATGATCATGAGCACGAACATGACCGCTGAATTGGCATACGGCGTCCATGCCTCATTCCGATCGACGATGCCGAACATGATCATTCCGCCCCCGACAAACAGGGCGGTAATGCCGATCGGGATCGCCTCGGTTACCCAAAGAATGACGACCAGGGTCAGCAGGGCGAGAAGCCTGTGTCCTTCCGGCGTAAGGTTGTCCGGCGTCGGCAGCATCCACACAAAAAGGGCCAGTGCCAGCGCAATGGCGCATTTGATGGTGATGGATTTTCCGGACTGCTGTGCGTTGCTGTTTTCCGGATGGTCCGGAACGGGCGATTTTTCCTGCATGTCTGATCGGACATCCTTCATGCCATGGTTCCTCCTTCGGGTGAAATGGGGTGCAAGTCCATTCCGGATAGAATTCGCCGAAAAATCCGGAATCGGCATGACCCGGTTCCGGTGGGTTCGTACAGGCGGGATTTGCAAGAAGCGCGCCCGGGCGTCCGAAATCTTTCGGTTTCTGACGGTAAAATAATTTTCCAATAATTTGTGGCATATCCGGCCGGTTTTTTTTGACCCCCGCGAAACATCATATCCTTCCTGAAGCATTCCGGTCCCGTTTATGTCATTTGCCGGGTGACAGACTGTCTCCCGGGAGGTGACACTGCGCCTGAATCGCAAGTGCTGCTCTGCGGTTGGAAAGGTTTGTCTGGCCGTGTGTTGCATCACGGGTTCGCAGGTGTCCCTGTGATGTCCGATTCATTTTAACGGACCGGTTATCCTGATTTTCCGGGATCCGTCACGGCAGGTCGTGACGGTTTGCCCGGTTTAAATTCTTGCGTTTTGCCGCGTCCGGCGAGCAGTGGATAATAAGTGGCATGAACTTTGTAGAAAAATCATAGATGAATATGAGTTCGACAGATAAACAGCCTCTTGAAATCTGTCGGTGTGATCCCGGTAACCTTTGAAGGAGTAAGCGATGAAAGAAATGAAACTGATGCTGGTCGATGATGAAGAGCGTTTTCTGGAATCCATGGAGAAGCTGCTCAAAAGAAAGGGATATAGCGTTGAAACCGCCGCAAGCGGTGAGCAGTGCCTCGAAAAGGCTGAAAAAGAGGCGTTTGATGTCGTGGTCCTGGACGTCAAGATGCCGGGTATCGACGGGGTAGAGACCCTCAAACGCCTCAAGAACCTTCGCCCCCTCACGGAGGTGGTCATGCTGACCGGCCACGGAACGGTCGAAAATGCCGTGGAAGGGATGCGCAACGGTGCATTCGACTATCTTATGAAGCCGTGCGACATCGAGAACCTCGAAAAAGCGATGGGCGAGGCTTACGCATCCAAACAGGAGCGGGATCGCCGTCTCCGGGAAGCCGAGGAGCGCAGCCGCTATGACAAGCTGGCAAAAAAGGTCCGGTTTTAGATGCGGAATGCTCATCACCGACAAAAACGGCGGCTGGCGTGGAGAAAAGGATTGAAATGGGAGGGGCTTTCGATTATCTTCTGCTCATTGCCGGTTTCGCCGGATCGCAACGGGTTACCGGTGCATCCGGCATGATAACGGACCGATACGGTTTTCTGGATTCATGAAATTCTTCTGTCGGTTGATAGTAAAATCATGAAGATATTGTCATCAATTTTTGAAAACAACAGGAAATGGGTCTCCCGGATTACCGGAGCAGACCCGTTTTTTTTCTGCAGACTTGCCCGGCAGCAGGCCCCTGAATATCTATGGATCGGCTGCTCGGACAGTCGCGTTCCTGCCAGCCTGATTACAGGGCTTCTTCCGGGGGAGATATTTGTCCATCGCAATATCGCCAATATCGTCAACCCCATGGACATGAATTGTCTTTCCGTGCTGCAGTACGCAGTCGATGTTCTGAAAGTAAAGCATATCATTGTTTGCGGTCATTACGGATGCGGCGGGGTAAAAGCCGCAATGGAAGGCGGCTCTCCCGGCGTGGTCGACGACTGGCTGCGTCCTGTCAGGGACATCTGCCAAAAACAACGGGCAGCGCTTTCCGGTATCCGGACAGCTGAAGAAAGAGTCAACCGGCTCTGCGAACTGAATGTGGCCGAACAGGTAAAGAATATCGGGAACACACCGATTGTTCATGAGGCATGGGCCAGGGGCCGGGATGTTACGATTCACGGCTGGATCTACGCCGTTGGAGATGGTCTGCTGAAAGATCTGGAAGTGTGCATTGCCTCTGCTGCCGACATCAGAAGGTTGGAAACTGTCTGATACCGGACGTATTGAACTCATGCCCCGGGCTGTTTTGCTGCGGGCAGCAGAACCCGGAATGTGCATCCCTTTCCGGGGGTGCTCTCAAAGGACACGTCGCCGTCATACAGGGCCGCGATTTTTTTGACAATTGACAGGCCCAGCCCCGACCCGGAGATGGTTTCCGTGTCATCATTGCGTATACGGGCGAATTCGCTGAACACTTTCGGGGCCTCTTCCTCGGAAATGCCGATTCCCGTATCGGCGACGCGGATGACCGCGGCGCCGTTTTCTTTTGTGATAGATACGTCCACGCGCCCGTTTTCGCGGTTGTACTTGACGGCATTGGAAACGAGATTATTCAGAATCGTCTCCACCTCCCAGGGGTCGGCGGGGACGTTGAGGGGCCCCCCGGCATGAATCCGCAAGGCGATGCTGCGCCGGGCCGCTTCCTCGCCCATGGATTCCAGCGCCTTTTCGGCGGCCCGCACAAGATCCACGTTTTGTATCTGCCGTGGCCGCTGGCCGGACTCCAGGCGCGTTACATCGAGCAGGTCCAGGATCAGTTTGCGCATGTCCCCGATCCGTTCAAGGCAGCGATCCGCCGCTGTCCGGATGAACCCGGCCTCGGCGGCCGGATCCGCGTTTCGCATCAGCTCCAGGTACTGGGCCACTGCGGCCAGGGGGGACTTGAGTTCGTGGGCCAGAACGGACAGGAATTCGAAGCGTATCCGGTGTTTCTCCTGGGCCATTTTTTCCGCATGCCGGCATAAAAGCAGATGTTTCGAGGTTCGGTAGACGATTCCCTTCAGTTCTTCCGGGGTGAAGGGTTTTGCCAGAAAGTCATGGGCCCCGCGGCGGGTGGCCGCAATGGCGTTTTCCAGGGATGCGTACGCGGTGATCATGACCGTGAGCAGGTCCCGGGGGTTTTCGCATAGATGGGAAAGAATCTCGATTCCGGAAATTCCCGGCAGCTTGTTGTCAAGCAGCAGGATATCCGGGGGGCGGTTATCGATGATCTTGAGGGCCTCTTCCCCTGTTTCGACGTGCTCGACCCGATAGTCCACATCCAGGCCGACTTCCGGCACGTGTACCCCGTAGTTTCGGAGGCTCCGTTCCACCGCCTTTCCCATTGCGGTTTCATCGTCGACGATAAGCACTTTCAGTGTTTCCATACAATTTGCTCCGGTATGCCGAAGGTTTGCCTGCATGCCTGTTACGTCCCTGCCTGCGGATGCCCATGGTTTGCCGTTCGGGGAATCGTAATGGTGAATGTGCTTCCCGTGGGGCCTGCGGACGGATCGGCGTTCGAGTTCACATGGATATCCCCGTTGTGCATCTTGACGATGCCATAGCTGATCGCCAGGCCCAATCCGGTGCCCCGCCCGACCTGCTTGGTGGTAAAAAAAGGCTCGAAGATCTTGTGCTGATTTTCATCCGGAATGCCGCATCCCGTATCCGTGATGGCAAAGCGGACGTGTTGTTCCGTGCCGCTGGTGGAAAGGATCAGTTTGCCGCCTTCGGGCATGGCTTCCACGGCGTTGGAAACGAGATTGACGAGTACCTGGTTGATCTGGTCGGCGTCGAGTTCGGCCACGGGGTCTTCGGTATTCGGGATAATGGATATCTCGATATTTTCAACCAGAGGAACGGACCGGGTGCACCGTTCAGCCAGTTCATTGATGTCCACCGGCTGGTGCATGACCCGGTTCTGACGGGCGAAGTTGAGCAGGCTGGCCACGATTTTCCTGCAGCGGTCGGTCTGTTCCGCGATGGTTTTCAGGTCTTCCCGCATGGATGAATCCGCCGGGCACTCGTCCTGCAGCATGTGCGCATACATTAAAACAACGCCCAGCGGGTTGTTGATCTCGTGAGCGATTGCGGCCGAAAGCTGCCCCATGCTGGCCAGTTTTTCAGACTGGATCAGGGCCGCCTGGACGCCGGCCAGTTCCTCCCGGGATCGGTCGAGCGCCGCCAGGGTGCTGCGCAGCTGCTCGATGGTATAGGGCAGGCACATTTCCGACTCCGCCAAATCGAGCCATACGGCTTCCGCATGGTCCCGGCAGGTTTCATAGCCGCAGGCCCCGCAGTTAAGCTCATCTCTCGGCTCAGACTTTCCCATGCGCCGTAGGATATCCTGGATTTCTCCTTCGCTCGGTCGCTCCATGGGATATTCCCTGGCTGGAAACCGCCGGGAAAGGTCCAGATCAACAAACCGGTCCGCCCATTTTTCCGGCGCATCGTTTCCCATTTCGGTATAACGCCGCCGCACATAGCGGCTGACGAGGCTTCGCCGGTGAAACAGGGGCAGGTCGTTTTGAATGCCCGGCCCCATGATGCAGCCGTCGCAGCACAGAACCTCCAGCAGGCGGGCGTCCAGAGCGCCCGATTCCAGTTCCTTGATCGCCTCCGCGAAATCCCGGCGGCCGTCTGCCGACACCACTTCCCCGGCCATCAGGTCTTCGCTGATGCCTGCCGCCTGGAGCAGTCCCCGGCTGATGGGGAACAGGGCCCCCTGCGATGCGGGGGGGTCGTTGAATTCACGGCGAATGACCGATTCCGGCGATATTCCTTTTGCATCCAACATTTGCTGAAGCTCGATAAATGTCAGCACGCCGTTGATTTCGCCCGGGCGGTCGGGGTCCTGTTCGGCTTTTTTTGCGATGCAGGGGCCGATAAATACAATCCGGAGCGCCGGGCCGTACATGCTGCGCAAAACCCTTGCAGCGGCCAGCATGGGGGATACCACGGGCGCGAGATACGCCGCCAGGGCGGGATGAAAACGCTGGACATATTCGACCAGTGCGGGACAGGTGGTTGCAATGAAGCGGCGCTGCGGATGTTCTTCTATAAGTTGTCTGTAACGGCGTGCCACCAGGTCCGCGCCGAAGGCGACTTCGTGAGCCGTCCTGAACCCCAGGGCCCGGAGCATGCCGACCACCCGGCGATATCCGGTTTCATCGAAAACCGCCGGAAAACTGGGAGCGATGATGGCTGCAACCGGTGCCTTGGAATCCAGAAGCGTCCTGACTTCTTCAATGGAGCTGTATACCTGTTTGGCGCCCTGGGAGCAGACCCGGAAGCAGTTGCCGCACCCGATGCACCGTTCCACCAGTACCTCGGCCTGCCCCGATGAAATCCGGATGGCCTTGGCGGGGCATTCCCGGACGCAGGTGTAGCATGCCCGGCACGAATCCGGGAGGGTCTGAACCAGTGGGTGCCGATCATTTACCAGCATGCGTGTTTCCTTTGTTCTTATGATGCGCTTCCTTCGTCAGCACATCCTATGTCCTGATTATTTATCACCATGCGTGTTTCCCTTGTTATCCGAAGCGGGCAGCGTGACCGAAAATGTGGTGCCGCGTTTTTCGCGACTCTCCACGGTTATCCGGCCCTGGTGCGCTTCCACGATTTCCCTGGCGATGGCAAGGCCAAGGCCGGTTCCGAGTTCTTCTTTTTCCCGTGCGTTATCCGCACGGAAAAACTCTGAAAACAGTTGCGGGAGGTCATTTTCGGCAATGCCGATACCGGTGTCTTCCACCGTGATCATGACCCTGTTTCCAGATGGGGAAGAAAATGAAACCTTCACTTTTCCACCGTCCGGTGTGTATTTGATGGCGTTGGAGACCAGATTTTCCAGAACCTGCTCGATCTGGTCGGCGTTTGCCTGAACATGCGGCACATCCTCTGCCGCATGGACCTTAAAATCGATGTTCCGTTCCACGGCCATGCTCTGAAAGGTACGTTCCAGGCGGCCTGCAAGCCACCTGGCGTCCAGATCGGTTTTTTCCGGCTCCCCGGGTGCCGTGCGGGTCCTGGCC
>SL_5KL_010_SEDDRAFT_10001326_pt1 | contig 15062 bp, 16 predicted proteins | sample SodLakKL_010_SED_FD_9118 | JGI IMG/M metagenome (IMG submission 9118)
AATAACTGCACCGATACTGGCTATTTCATCTTCAAACTGAACAAAAATTCCTCCCAGCCTGGGCAGTTCTCTGGCCATTACTTCCGCGATTTCTGTGGCCGGAGTAATTGGATAACCCCCGAAAAAACGAACGCCTGCAGCCATCGCTCCCAAGGCACAAGCCTCATTGCCTTGTAAAAACTGGACTTTTTCCCATCTACTCAAAAAAATATCACTCCCAGAAATTTTTTTTGACCGGCTATTTTTCAATCATATCTACGGCAAAATCAGGACAAATCCAGGAACAAAGTGCACAATCATTACATTGTTCCGGATACTTCAAATGGACATAACCTTCATCATCCAACTCAATCAGTTTTTTGGGACACATCTCTATACATATTCGGCACTTCTTGCATAATTTTTTATCAATGACTATAGGCATCAATGCTCCTCCTTTAACAACTTTTTAAAATTACTTTCCACTTCTTCCAAATGTTTCAACATAAAATCCTGAGCATCCAGTGCATTGTTCCTTTCAATTGCTTCAATAATCAACTCATGCTCTTTTATTGTCCTGGCTTCTCTTTTCCGATCAGCAAGAGACATCCAGCTGGTTTGCTGAAGCCCTTTAAGCATTAGATCAGAAATCGCAGCCAATGTTTTTAGAAGAATTTCGTTGCCGGTACTGGCTGCAATTAAATAATGGAATTGGAAGTCAGATTCTTCGCCTACTTCTTCTCTTAAAGATGCTTTTTTCATCTCTTCCAAAGCTTGTCTTAAGTCCAACAAATTTTGTTCAGTGGCATTTTCTGCAGCAAGCGCAGCTGCCTGGGGTTCAAGAATTTTGCGGATTTGTAGAAGTTTTAAAGTCTGTGCAGGATCTATGTCAAAAAGAAAAGCAAAAGTGTCAAAATAGTTGTCTACAGGTTTTTGACTTCGAAAATCCCTGACATAAGAACCTTTTCCCTGCCTTACTTCAATGATACCTAAACTCTCCAGTATAGTGATTGCCTCCCGAACAGAACTTCGGCTGACTTTCATTCTTTCAGCTAATTCCCTTTCAGAAGGTAAAATTGAGCCTTGTTTCAATTGTCCTGCCTTAATCTGCTCTTTGATCTGTTCAACAATTTGCATGTATACGCGTGTTTTATTGGGAATCGGCTTTAACAGCATTTGCTAATTACCTCTCAGGTATCCAGACCAGTACAATCAAAAAAAATAAGCCGGATTGAGTAATGTTTTATAAACAATACCACTATTTTTATAAAAAATCAATTGATTGGAAGCTGAATTTATTATCCCCCATTTTTAAAGCTCCCGCTAAAGTTTACAGGAACATCACGTTAAAGAAGTTGCCCCGTGATGTTATATCAGCTTGCTTTACAAAAAAATTTACTGTTACCACCAGCCCCGTTATGGTAAAATATAACCCGGTCTAAGTAATCGGCTTATCAGATGGCTTATGAATGAATCTTTACAACTCATGAGAAATAATAAAAAATATAATCTAAAATAGGAGGAATAATAATGGCATTGAAAACCAAAGAACAATATATAGAATCTTTGAGGCAAATGCAACCATCCGCATACATGTTTGGTGAAAAGATTACCAACGTGGTTGATAACCCGAGACTGCGAGCCGGCATTGAAGCTACGGCGGCAACTTATGAAATAGCTCATCTAGAGGAATATCGCGACCTGGTAGTTACCCAAAGCCCCCTTATTAATGAACCTGTAAATCGGTTTACCTTACCGCCATCATCTATAGAAGACCTCGTAGCGAGGGTAAAATTAAACCGCAAACTGGGCAATTATGTCGGCACTTGTCATCAAAGATGTACAGGGCTTGACTGTTTATCAGCTCTATCAATAGTTACTTATGATATAGACCAAAAGCATAGCACACACTATCATCAAAACTTCCTTGAATTTCTTAAATATATTCAAAAAAATGATCTAACCGCTAACGCCGGAGTAACTGATGTCAAAGGAAACCGCTCCAAGGCACCGAGTGAACAGGAAGATAAAGACATGTATCTCCACTTAGTAGAAAGCCGCAATGATGGTATCGTAGTTAGAGGCGCCAAAGCTCACCAGACTGGTTCTCTTTCATCTCACGAGATCATTGTACTGCCTACACGGGCACTTCGCAAAGAAGACAAAGACTATGCCCTGTCTTTTGCCGTTCCCACTGATACTCCGGGCATCATCCATGTTGTAGGCCGATCCACTCTTGACACAAGGGAGCTTGACGGGTGCGACGTTGGCAACACACTTTATTCCAAGTATTGCCCAACCATTATTTTTAACGATGTCTTTATACCATGGGAAAGAGTGTTTATGTGTGGTGAATATGAATTTGCGGCAGACATGGTCGTGCGCTTCTCATCGTTTCACCGTCAAAGCCACGGCGGATGCAAGTCCGGTAAAATAGACTGTATGGTTGGAACAGCATTAACGGCGATGGAATATAATGGAACAATGAAGGCCAGCCACTTAAGACATAAAATTATCGATATGATTCACAAAGCTGAGACATTATACGGGTGTTCCCTGGCCGCATCCTACGAAGGAATACAGGAAGCCTCTGGAACATATTTTATTGACACTGTACTTGCCAATGCCTCAAAAATTCACGAAGGTAAAGATATGGCTGAGGCTGCTCGATTGATGGTTGATATATGCGGCGGCTTTGTTGCAGACCTGCCTTCAGATCGGGATCTCGACAACCCGGAAGTTGGACCACTTATCAAAAAATATTTGAAGGGAGCAGAAGGCACAAAAGTTGAAAACCGCATAAAACTATATCGTCTGGCAGAGAAATTGGCTCTTGAAAGCGCTGATACCGTATCCGACATCCATGGCGGAGGATCACCTGAGGCCCATCGGGTTACAATTTTTCGAGAAACCGATTTGGAGGACAAACAAAAAGCCGTTAAGCGCTTGGCTGGAATTAAAGAGTAGGGTTATTTGAGCGCGGGGCGGCGCAGTAAACGGAAAAGCACCTGCGTTGCTTCAATGCCCTCGCTACTATCGTTAAACTAAACAAAAACTACTTGATTTGAGTTGAAATGAGGTACAGCAAACTCGTTTACACAAGTATGCTTATTTTTTTCAAGATTGAAGGAAAAAATATAGCCGTATCGAATATGTGTATAAGCTGAAAATGTCTTTTAAAACAACCTCAGCCTGCTTTAAGAAAAATCAATATTGGCATACCTACTTACACCATCACTCCGACTGTCAAGACGGAAAGGAGAAGCTAAAGATGAAAAAAACTGTTTGCCTGTTTATGCTTATGTTCTTTTTTTTATTGGCTTTTTTCAGTTTTGGGTGTACCTCCCCAGAAGAGGAACAAATATCAACAAGACCCATTATTGAAATGGAAATTGGAGACAGGGTCATCGATGAATCATGGGAATGGGAACACAAACCCTATGATAATTATACGGGCAGTGGAGAAATCAAACCAATAACCTGGATCGTAGTTGGAAAAAACCATTTTTCAGATATGGATGAACATGTTGTCCTGCTTTCAGAACAATTGGTGGCCAGGCATACCTTCGATGACAGCACAAATAGGGGCAGCCCGAGAGGCAATAATCACTGGGGAAAAAGCGGCTCTTACAATGCTACTCACGGTATCAGGCCATTCCTCAACAGCTTGGACAAAGAAGAGTACTCATACGCAGGTGACGGCGTATATGACGCTTTTTCCAGTTCCTTCAAGAATACAGTATTAGTAACACCCCTGCCCAATAGAGAATACCAGGAAGGCGAATTTTACACTACCGAAGACAAGGTATTTCTTTTGTCGCAAACAGAATTGGGAGCAGGAAATGAATTTACACACGAGATCGGTACTGTCCTTCCTTACTTTGCCGAGGATGAACCGGAGAAAAGGATCGCCTATCGCGGAGATAAAACTGATTGGTACCTCACCCGTTCACCTAATGCCGGGTTGTCCTACCGTACGCGCTTGATTAACTCACGCGGTGAACCGGATACTTATTACCATGCCAACTATCCAAACTTTGCCGTTCGCCCTGCTGTAAATGTATGTTCCACCACCCCCGTTTCCGAAGCGCCAAACGAAGAAGGAATTTACCAGATAATCCAGTAAGAACATTTAGCTGTTATACTTTAGGCTAAGGAGGTTTTTATTCATGTTAGAACCTTTCCTGTTTCAAATGCCAACCAAGATCTTTTACGGCTGTGGAGAGTTGGCCAAAATCGCTGATCGGATAAAAGAAATAGGCGGCAACCGCGTATTGATTGTCACCGATAGAGTAATTAAAAATATCCCCTTTATGGACCAAATGTATAGTTCACTGGAACAGCAGGGTATCACTTATTCCACCTACAGCGGCATTGAACCCAACCCTGCCGTGAAGCATGTAGAAGAAGGGTTGAAAATGGGTCGGGATTGCGGCTGTGATGTGGTTATAGGCATTGGAGGCGGAAGCTGCCTCGATGGAGCTAAAGCAATAGCTGTAATGATGCGCAATCCTGGAGATATCGGCGATTATTGGGGAAACCCACCGAAAAATCAGCCTATGCCCTTGATCGCAGTGCCAACTACGGCCGGTACATCCAGTGAAATTACCTGGGTTACCGTCATTAAGGATGAAGCTAGAAGGGTGAAGATGGGAATTGGCAATCCTGTGTTGGCTCCAACAATGGCTATATACGACCCCGAAATTACTGTAGGGGTGCCTCCCGATCTGACTGCAAGTATAGGCATGGATACCCTGACACATGCTATCGAGTCTTACACCAATAAGGTCACCAATCCTGTAGCAGAGTTGACAGCCCTTGAGTCAATCCGCCTTATTGGACAAAATTTAAGAACGGCTGTTGCCGAAGGAGAAAATTTGGAAGCCAGGGATGGGATGATGCTGGCGACTCTGTATGCCGGTATTGCTTTCGCCAATACGGCTCTGGGCGTTGTTCACGCAATTACTGCTGTCATGGGTGGCTTTTTCCCAGTATTTCACGGCGTGATTAATGCCATACTGCTTCCTCCTTGCATGGAATACAACTTGGATGCTTGCATCGACAAGAATGTTAAAATAGCCGATGCCCTGGGAGAAAAAATAAATGGTCTTGCCAGGGATGAAGCTGCAGGCATGGCGATCAAAGCCGTATCAAAACTTTCAAAAGACGTTGAAATACCCGCCAGGCTAAGTGATGTCGGTGTTAAAGAAGAACTTCTGGAAGAAATAGTCCAAGGAGCAATGAAGAATGTGAATATTCCCATCAACCCCAGAAAACCAAATCCGGAAGATTTACTGGCTATTTGCCGACAGGTAATCTAACTATAGGTGTGCAGGACAAATTGGACTGTGGAAACTACGGTTTTCGCGGCTCCCGGTCCGAAAACAACATTGACAGCATTAATCATTTCGCTTAGATAGCACGGCAAGGATAGAGCCGGTGTATAGGCAACCGGAAAACCCGGTGAAATTCACGAGCTGTTATAACAGTCATTGCGACATAACAGTCATTAAAAAGGAGACAATATACATGCAGCTGCCTTCGATGATCAAAGCCAGGCAAAAATTCAACAATCCCAGGGTCAGTGATATCCCCACGACTGTCGAAGCGGAACTGGATAAGCTTTTACTGCAAAAAAAGATTAAACCCGGAGCCAGAATTGCCGTAACTGCGGGAAGTCGGGGCATTGCCTCAATACCATTAATACTAAAGTGCTGTCTTGACAAATTACTCCAGTTGGGCGCCAAACCTTTTATTGTTACGGCGATGGGGAGCCATGGTGGGGCAACAGCTGAAGGTCAGCTGTCTGTTCTTGAACGACTTGGTATAACCGAAAGTTCAATGGGAGCGCCCATTCTTTCCAGCATGGAGGTAGTCCAGGTAGGAACACTCCCTTCCGGCCATCCCGTTTACATGGATCGTTACGCCTGGGAAAGTGACGGCGTTCTGGCTGTGAACAGAATCAAAACCCACACATCAATGCTGGGAGAAGTTGAAAGTGGCCTAATGAAGATGATCTCCGTTGGCCTGGGGAATGAAAAAGGATGCAGCAGCATACATCAACGTGGCCTGGACAAAACAATTCCCGGTACAGCTCGCGTAGTTCTTACCACTAACAAAATATTGGGCGGTTTGGCAATAATTGAAAATTCGGCAGAAGAGATTGCAGAATTACAAGCAGTTGAAGCGAACAAAATGGAGGATTCTGAAAAAGATCTACTTGCAACAGCCAAGGAATTAATCCCCAGGTTGCCTTTTGAAAAATTGGATGTTTTAATCGTTGAGGAAATTGGCAAAAACATAAGCGGAACGGGAATGGATACAAAGGTTATAGGCCGATTGATGCTACCTCATCTTCCAGAGCCTTCGACTCCCAGAGTGAATATTATCGTTGCACTGGATCTCTCCGAGAAAACGGGGGGCAACTCCTTGGGCATAGGCCTGGCTGACATTACCACTCGAAAGCTGGTCCAAAAAATAGACTTCCAAGCAATGTATAAAAATGCTATGGCTACCGGATTTTTAAACCGGGCCAGCATACCAATCACTATAGATAATGACCGCGAGGCAATATTGCTCGCTTTGCGCGCCAATGCTTGTAGCGAAGCAGAGAAAGCCAGGATCGTTCGAATTCGTAATACCCTTGAATTAAGGGAGCTTTATTTCTCGGAAGCATTATCTGAGGAGGCACATTCGAACACTATACTGGAAATATTATCTGACCCGCAGCCAATGGTTTTTGATGAACAAGGAAATCTGATCTAACTCAATTTAATAGAATAAAAGGTTGAAACCGTCCAAAGCTACCTGCCTCAGCAATTATGTAATTGATTTTATTTGTCGCACCACTACTAATCACTATAAAATTCATCGGAGAATATTTCCGACAGTGGTTTGCGCTTCAAAGGAGGAGCCTTTTCAGCGGCATACCCAAAGGTCATCAGGACAACAAATTTTACATCCCCGGGGATTTTTAAGATACGAGATGCAGCCTTTTGATCAACACCACCCACCCAACAATTGGCAATACCCAGATTTGCAGCTACAAGGGACATATGATCAAGAGCTATAAAAACATCGACTACCGGACCTAAAAGTGATTCCTTTGGCAAAGCACAGGCCGCAATAATCAAGGGCGCATCGGCAATAAATTTATAGATTGAGGCATCCGCCAGTTCCTGCTTGGTTTTAGGATTCTTGATAACTATAAATTTCCAGGGCTGATTATTTCGGGCTGAGGGGGCCAGCCTGCCCGCTTCTAAAATTTTATAGATAATTTCCTGTGGAACTGGGTCAGGTTTATACTTGCGAATGCCTCTCCTCGCTTTGATGAAATCCAATGGATCCATTGATATAACCTCCTTCACCTTTTATAAAATCATTATATCATGCTGGAACCGTAATTTTCTATAAAAGCCTATAAACAGGCAAAGGATAATCAGATAGGAGGGATAGGTGTGAACATAAACTATTCTGAAGAAGCTGTTACCATCAACGGCGCTGTTACTTTACAAGGAACCCTGACAATACCCGAAAATTCCCGTAAACAATATCCAGCCATGTTGTTTTTGTCTGACGCAGGTGAGGTTGACAGAGACGGCAATTCCCCGGACTTACATGGCAACATCTTGAGGGATTTGGCATCAGCGGTTACCGAAATGGGGTTTGCCACTTTACGATACGATAAGAGAGGTGTAGGTGAGAGCGGCGGCAATTTTTATGAAACCGGATTATGGGATCTGGCTGACGATGCGGCAAGTGCGCTGTTCTTTTTAAAAAATCACCACCAGGTTATGCCGGAGCAGTTATTCCTGCTGGGACACGGAGAAGGGACTGTTCTGGCGCCAATACTTTTTGAGCGACAGAACATTCAAGGCATTATTTTGCTTGCCCCGATAGTTGGATCGTACTGGGATGTAATTGTAAGGAAAGAGGAAAAAACGCTGCAGGAAATAAATGAATTAAAAGGGATAAAAGGGTTATTTTATCAGTTGTTTAAAATATCTGACAAAATAGAAGACAATTTTAAGTCAATTCATAAACTGGTTATTGAATCAAGTAATGCTGTTATAAAATATCAGGGTAGCAAATTAAATGCAAAGTGGATGCGGGAACATTACACTTACAATGTAAAGGAGACACTTCGAAAAATAACCTGCCCTACGCTTGCTATAGCAGGTACGAACGACCTCCTGGTTTCTCCTCAGCAGTCCAGGACTATCACCAGGCTAGTAGAAAAAGTGGAGTTTCATTTGCTCGAAGAGCTAAATCACGTTTTGCGAAAAGATCCAGAACCGCCCAGAATTTTATCATTAATGAAGGATTACCAGAAGTTTTTTAGGCATCCAATTGATGCTGAAGTCATACAGGTAATTACTTCCTGGTTAAATAAACAAATAGCTTGAACCAATGGCTTATAAGATAAAAATCTCTTGCATCTAACCTGTCGAACCAGTCTTTCAACTCCCTTTGCCTCAAAAATAATATAAAAGCAGGTGATTTATTTTATGCGGCGGTCATTAAGAGCGGGAAAATCGGCTTTAATTGCGGCAACCCTCTCCAGATCAAGTTCTGCGTTCAGCAGCTCTTCTTTGTCACCGGCCCTGCTAATAACTTCCCCCCATGGGTCAACCACCATGCTGTTACCACCAAGAGCACGGTTTTTATGATTACCGGCACAACTGCATGACACCATGTAGGAAAGGTTTTCCAATGCTCTTACGCGGTTTAGTAAATCCCAGTGTTTAAGGCGGACCATAGGCCAGGCGGCGATATTAAAAATTACATCTACCCCCTCATCGGCCATCTTGCGGAACAGTTCTGGAAAACGCAAATCATAACAGATACTGAGACCCCAGGTGCCGTATTTTGTCTTCACCAAAACAGGCTCCTCACCGGCAGTAAGTAAAACTTTTTCTTGAGACTGCTGGTAGCCATAAAGGTGAATTTTCCGGTAAGTACCGGCCAGCAAGCCGTCCGGACCAATTAATAGGGCAGTATTATAAAAGTTGTCTTCTCCCTTTTCTACTATGCTGCCTGCCAAAATATAACAGTTACCTTTAACAGCCCACGGGGCCAGGCGCGAATATGTTTCACCAAGCAGCGATTCACTTTCATCGATATATCGTTCAAAATTGAAAAACCCTGTGGCCCATAGTTCCGGCAACACGACAATAACGGGCCGGCATTCTTTTTTAAAAACTTGCCCGAGATAGCCTTCAACCCGAGCAAATCTTTCGGAACGCAGCTCATTTTCATCAACTGACAGTTGAATAATTTTTATCGAAATCATTTATGCCTGTTCCCTTATACACCCATAGAAGACATGCCTCCGTCGATGGACATGACGGATCCGGTTATATAGCTGGCCGCATCGGACGCCAGGAATACAACAGCGGAGGCTACTTCTTCAGGTTTGCCAAGCCTTTTCATGGGGGTTCTGTGAATAATACTGTCTTTCAGATCGGTTTTCTTTTTCATTACTTCAGCAACCAGATCCGTTTCGATATAACCCGGTGCGATGGCATTGACACTAACATTATGGGATGCCCATTCAGCCGCCAAAACCTTTGTCAACTGCACCAATCCACCCTTGCTGGCACAGTAGGCACTTGAGTGAACCAAAGCAAATTGGCTTCCGAATGAAGCCATGTTAATCACCTTGCCGCTTTTCTGCTTGACCAGCTGTTTTCCAACCACCTGCAAACAGTTGTAGGCCCCCTTAAGGTTAATGTTTAAAACATAATCCCACTCTTCTTCAGTAACCTCAAAGAAATCCTTTTTCACTGTAACACCGGCATTGTTTACCAGGATATCAATTTTACCAAAAACACGGAGCGCTTCTTCAAGTGCCTTTTCAATTTCTGGCTTTACCGTGACATCAGCTGCCAGGGGCAGAATTTCCACGGAATACTTTTGCTTAATACCACGGGCAACTTCTTCCAGTACGGATTGCCTTCTACTGATCAGCACCAGATTGGCTCCTGCTTCAGCAAGAGAGGCTGCAATTTTTTCCCCCAACCCTTGACTTGCCCCGGTCACAAAGGCTACTTTATCTTTTAAATTCTGATGCATTAGCATTTCCTCCTTAACTTGTTGATAACCTGCTGTAGTCAATAACAAATGACAGTCCAACTGCATAGGTTTATTTAACCGTCCATTAAAATGCCTCCGTTTATATTAATCATAGCTCCGGTAATAAAATTTGAAGCATCGGAAGCCAGAAATATCACCAGTTCCGCAACATCCTCCGGTTCCCCAAGCCGCCCTACGGGAATTTTTATGTCAGACAGCCCGAGTTTTGCGAACATTGGAGTTTGGATTTGTCCCGGAATAATGCAGTTTGCCAGTATGCCGTGTTCCGCTCCGTTCCGGGCAATCCATTTTGTTAATCCATGCACTGCCGCCTTGGATGCAACATAATGTGGCCCGGTAACCAGGCCTCCTATTTTTCCTGAAATTGAACCCAAACAGATTATTTTACCGGCCTTCTGCTCCTGCATTATTTTCATTATATGTTTACAGCAGAGAAATGTGCCTTTAACATTAATGTCCATGACCATATCCCATTCCGCTTCATCTAATTCAGTTATCGGGGTTTTACTGACTACTCCCGCAGAATTAACCAAAATATCAATGCGTTTAAACTTATCACGAGCGAATTGAACCAGCGATTTAACTTGGTCTTCAATGGTAATATCGCATTTAAAAAAGAAAATTTGATCCTTATACTCATTACTCACCTGCCATACTGAACTATCCGAGCGGTAGCACGCAACGACTTTTGCACCTTCCCTGGCCAACGCTGCGCAAGCCGCCTTGCCGATGCCACTACCGGAACCGGTAACAATTGCCACCCGATCCTTGAGATTAGGTGGACTGCTAATTGGAATACTCAATTCTAGACAACCTCCTATTGCATATTTTAGAGAATTAGTTTCGGGTTTACCTCTTAATTATCTATTTTAAAACTTCAGGGTTAACCGGGTTTTCAGGCCTTTGGCCTGTTATTACCCTGGCCACATCTGTAGCCGCAATGGTGCGTAGTTTAATTTCCGATTCCTCGGTATACCAGGCCGCATGTGGAGATAGAATCACATTTTCCAGTTTTAAAAGAGGATTATCCGGTTCAACCGGTTCTTTTTCCAGCACATCCAAAGCAGCACCGGCAATTTTTTTATCGACCAGAGCTTCAAACAAACTTTTCTCATCAATAACCGGCCCTCTTGAAACATTGATCAGGTATGCGCTGCTTTTCATCAGTTCAAATTCACGCTTACCGATCATATGGCGCGTTGAAGTCATTAGGGGAACGTGCGTAGACACAAAATCAGACTTTCTCAACAGTTCGTCAAGATCAACTTTTCGCACACTAAAGTTGTCCATTTCTTGCTTTTCAATATAGGGGTCGTAAGCAAGCATATGCAATCCCAGGCCATATGCCCTCCGGGCAACATTTCTGGCGATGTTGCCAAAACCAACCAAACCCAAGGTTTTGCCGGTTATCATGTAAGCGGGCTTGGCAATTTTATAATCCCATATCTTGTTTTTGACGCTTATATCCAATGGAACAACTTTCCTTGCCAGGGCCATTAATAAAGCAATTGCATGTTCCGCTACTTCCTCGAGGGCATAGACCGGCACATTTGTAACCACTATCCCCCTACCTGTAGCAGCATTTACGTCTATATTATCGTAGCCAATCCCATACCTGGTGATTATCTTACATTTTTCCAGGCTGTTAATAATTCTTCCGGTAAGTTGAGCATACTGGTTTAAAATTCCGTCCACATCGCGGCACCCGGCAATCAAAGCATCCTCATCATAACTCTGAATAACTACTAGCTCGATACCATTTTGTTCCATTATTTTCTTTTCAATGTCTACATTTTCATAACAATAATCTGATATTGCCGCTTTGAGTTTCATTTTCCCCTCCAGTTAATCACCTAAGATATAATTTAACTTACATTTATTCGTTGTCGGAATCCAGCAGTCCGTATTTCCTAACATTCTCATCTGCTATTTGCTGAATTTCTTTTATTACATTTTTATTGTCATCCTTATATAAATGGGCAAAACGACCCTGGCTCTTTAAATATTCTTCCACGGGAAGTAATTTTTTCAATTTCCTAACACCGATCAATGTGCCATTTTCATATTCGACCAGGGGAAATAAAGCTGTTTCAACAAGCAACCGGCTGAAATGGACAGTCTTCTCCGGTTCAATACCCCAACCAAGGTTGCATGGTATGATAAGGTGAATATAAGCAGGTCCCTTTGCTGCCAATCCTTTCTTAACTTTATTTTTTAAGTCCCGCGGGTAAGCTATGGTCGCACTGGCAACGTATTCAATCTGATGGGCCCTGGCAATTTCAATCATATCCTTCTTGCGGAACCTTTCCCCGAAAGATGATCCGCCGGCAGGCGTTGTAGTAGTTGTTGCACCGAAGGGAGTAGCACTGCTTCTCTGTATGCCTGTATTCATATAGGCCTCATTGTCGTAGCATATGTACAGAATGTTTTCTTCCCTATCTAACATGCCGGAAAGAGAACCAAAGCCGATATCGAAGGTGGCACCATCCCCTCCGATTACTATTACATTGATGTCTTCCCGTTCTTCATATTCCAGAGCGGCTTTAATACCGCTCGCTACTGCCGGAGCGTTCTCAAAAAGGGAATGGATCCAGGGAATTTCCCAGTTCGACGCCCCATAAGGTGATGTAAAGGTTTCCAGGCAACCGGTTGGGCTGCACACGATTGTATTCCTACCGGCAACATCTAAAATTGCATTGATCCCGATCGGCACACCGCATCCTGGACAAGCATTGTGACCGGGTGCAAAAAGTTTTTCTGTTTCTACCACCATTCAATAAACCTCCTTATTTACAATAAATCTTTGTTTAAGTCCCAAAATACCGGTTTGTCGTCGATAGCATCATCGGCCAGTTTTTTCTCGGTTTCATCGACGATTTTATATATCGTTTCCGGATAAACCTCTCTTCCCCCAAGGCTGATTATATAATTAACCACCCTGGTTCCATCCTGGTTATGGAGACAATATTTAATATCACCGGCAAGCGGTCCGCCCACGCTGCATGAGAGGCTTCTATCCAAAACAATGGCAACCCTGGCCTTGCTTAGTGCCTGTCGTATTTCCTGATCCGGAAAAGGACGATAAGCTCTAATCTTGAGCAGACCCACTTTTTTACCGCTTTTGCGCAGCTCAGGCAAAGCTGCTTTAATGGTACCGGCAATCGAACCCATGGCAACCAGAATGATATCGGCATCTTCAATCATGTTTTCTTCAACCAGATCACCGTGATAATTGCCAAATTTCTCTTTAAACTCCAGGGCTACAGACTTAACTATCTCTTTGCTCCCGACAAGAGCCTCGTGTACCATAAACTTAAACTCCATGATTTTGTCATCATCGGTAAGTGCTCCGTATGTCAGGGGTTTCTGTGGGTCCAGCCGGTAAACAGGATCAAATTCAGGCAGGAATTCCTGGACAGCTTCCTCTTTCCAGAGGGTAACCGGTTCATAGGCATGGCTCAAAATCCATCCATCCATACAGACCATTGCCGGCAATAAAACTTGTTGGTGTTCAGCTATCTTAAAAATTTGGATATGAGTGTCTATTGCTTCCTGGATATTTTCCACATAGAGCTGGATAATTCCTGAATCCCGTAAAGTCATGGTGTCCTGATGATCTACCTGGATATTAATTGGCGGTGAAAGTGAACGGTTAACCGCAGTAAAAACTCCAGGCAACCTGGTACCGGCCATGTTAAATATTACTTCTGTCATTAATAGTAGTCCCTGCGATGCAGAAGCAGTATAGCTTCTTACGCCTGTCGCCGCCGCTCCAAGCACCACTGAAGCTGCCGAAAACTCGGAATCCACTGTCAAATATTTGTTATTTAAATTGCGCTGTGCAATCAGTTTTGACAGGTGCTCTACAATATGGGTTTGAGGAGTTATAGGATAAACAGCAATTACGCCGGGAGAAGCAGCAAGGACCGTTTCCGCTATTGCAACTGAACCCTGGAGAATACTTGTATCCTTAACCGCACTGTTCAAGTAACAGCACCCCCCTTTTCCTTCATGGTGATCGCTTCTTGAGGGCATTCGAAACAACAAATTTGGCAACCCTTGCAATAGTATTCATTCACAATACAGAGCTTCTCTTTGATCTCGACACAACTTTCAGGACAAAACTGCTCACATATACCACAACCGTTGCATCTGGACACATCAACTACCGGTATAAAATAACTCCAATTACCGGTTTTATTTTTTTTTGATAATCCCGCCTCGGTAATACCACCTATATTCAGTTTCAACATTATCATCTCCTTTAAATTCTACCTGTTATGAACTCGATGATAAAGAACTCATGTGCTGTAAAAAGCAATGGCTCTTTTCTGTTTGGGCAATTTTTATTATTGTTTGTCAAGACCGGTCAGACTATTCTTGTTCTCCCAAAAATCAACTGTTCCAATCATACAGTTATTCCGTAACTGCCAAATGAAAGCTTATGATCCTGTTTTCTCTTCGATATAGCCCAAATCCCTGGATATAACTTGTGCCGTCATTATTATTTTCTCAGTAAGAAAAGGCAGATTTTCATTTTTAAAATTATTAGTTAAACCGCTAATACTAATTGCCGCTATTGTATTTCCCTTGCAATCAATCAATGGGGCGGCTATACATCTCAACCCTATCTGAATTTCTTCATTGTCAAGAGCATAGCCATGCTGCTTAACCTTTTCCAGCTCACTTCGCAACTGGTCTTTGTCACATATCGTATTGGGTGTAAACCTTTTAAGGCCCTTTTCATCGATTATCTTTTCTGCTTCTTCGGAATCTATGCCAAAAGCAAGCAGTACCTTTCCAACAGCTGTACAGTGAAGCGGCATCTTTGTCCCGATATTGGAAGGTTGAGTAAGAACAGTGCCGGGGTGTTCCAGCTTATTCAAGTAAAGGGCTTCTCCATTATCATGGATTACCAGATGCGCCGACTGGCCCGTTTCTTTAACCAGATTTTCTAGATGAGAACGGCTAATTTTAAAAATATCCAA
>SL_5KL_010_SEDDRAFT_10001328_pt1 | contig 15053 bp, 9 predicted proteins | sample SodLakKL_010_SED_FD_9118 | JGI IMG/M metagenome (IMG submission 9118)
GCGAGCGCGGCCCTCAAGCAGCGCGAGGTCGACGAGCGCTGCGATCTGGCGGATGACGACAGCGCGGCCATCGATGTCCTTGCCAAGGCGGTCAAGCAGCGCCGCGAGTCTGCCGAGCAGTACCGCGATGCTGGTGAGACCGCCCGCGCTGAGGCCGAGGAGCGGGAGATCGAGATCCTCTCGGAGTTCCTGCCCCAGGCAGCCAGTGATGAAGAGATCGACGCCCTGATCGAGGCGGCCATCCGCGACACCGGCGCGGGCTCGATCAAGGACATGGGCCGGGTCATGGGGCCACTCAAGGAGAAGCTCCAGGGCCGGGCCGATCTCGGCGCGGTCAGCGCCCGCGTCAAGGCCCGTCTCGGCGGCTGACCGAACCGCCCGCGCCGCGACACCGTCTGGGCCCTCCCTGACCCCGGAGGCTGGCCGATGGCCGGGCGCATCCCCGATGAGTTCATCGACGAGGTGCTGCAACGCACTGACATCGTCGCCGTGATCGGCGAGCGCGTGCCGTTGCGCCCGGCCGGCAGCAGCTACAAGGCGCGCTGCCCCTTCCACGACGAGCGCACCCCCTCCTTTAGCGTCAGCCCCGAGCGGCAGACCTACCATTGTTTTGGCTGCGGCGCCCACGGCACGGCGATCCGCTTCCTCATGGAACACGATCGCATGGGGTTTCGCGAGACCATCGAGGAGCTTGCCGGACGGGTCGGGCTGGAGATCCCCGACGGGGGCGGCCCACGCCGCGCCGCCGACGAGTACGCCCCACTCTACCGCGCCCTGGCCCAGGCGGACCGCTTCTTCCGGGACGCGCTGCGCAGCCACCCGGCGCGCCAGAGCGCCGTCGCCTACCTGCGCCAGCGGGGCATCTCCGGCGAGGTTGCCGCCCGATTCGGCCTCGGCTTCGCCCCACCGGGCTGGGACAATCTCCTGCGCCAGTTCGAGGACCCGCGACCGGCCATCCGCGCCGGGCTGATCATCGAGCGCGAGCAGAAGACCTACGACCGCTTCCGCGACCGGATCACCTTCCCCATTCACGACCGTCGCGGCCGCGTCGTTGCCTTCGGAGCGCGCGTGGTCTCCGACGGCGAGCCGAAGTACCTCAACTCCCCCGAGACCCCGGTATTCCACAAAGGACGGGAGATCTACGGGCTCTATCAGGCGCTGCAGGCGGAGCGCCGCCCCGGGCGGCTGATCGTGGTGGAGGGGTACATGGACGTCATCGCCCTGACCCAGCAGGGCATCCCCGGCGCCGTGGCCACCCTGGGCACGGCCACCACCGCCGAGCAGGCCACCCTATTGCTGCGCTCGGCGGACGAGCTGGTGCTCTGTTTCGACGGCGACGAAGCTGGCCGCACCGCAGCGCTTCGGGCGGTGGAAAACCTGCTACCGGTCCTCCAGGGCGACCGCGAGGTCCGCGTGCTGCTGCTGCCCGAGGGCAGCGACCCCGACGATCTGGTGCGCGGTGAGGGTCGCGAGGCCTTCGAGGGCCGCCTGGAGGCGGCGGCCCCGGTGGTGGAATTCTTCCTCGCCCGCCTCGGTGAGGAGTGCGACCTGGCCACCGCTGATGGCCGCGCGCGGCTGCTCGAGCGCGCCAGCGGCCCGCTGCGCCGGCTGCCCCAGGGGATCCTGCGCGAGACGCTGATCAGCCAGCTGGCGGAACGCACACACACCGAGCCGGCGCGCATCGATCGCATCCTGGCCGGGCGGTCCGATACACCCCGCAACGACGACGCCCCGGCGCAGCGGCGCAGCGTCCCGCACACCCCGGAAGCCAGCCTGCAGCGCACCCCCGTACGCCACGCCATCGCCCTGCTCCTTCGCCAGCCACAGCTGGCCACCGACGCCGGCGACCCGGATCGCTTCGCCGATCGCGACATTCCTGGACTAGACTTGCTGCAACAACTGCTTGAACTCGCGCGCACGGAACCCCAGATCACAACGGCAAGGATCCTTGAGCGCTTCCGTGACACCCGGCACGAGGCACCGCTGCATCGCCTGGCCGCCTGGCAGCGGGCCGCGCTGGCTGATGGGGACCATGGACAGGAGTTTCACGACGCCCTGATGCGGATCGAGGAGCAGATCATCCACAACGAGCAGGAGCGACTGGTCGGCGCACTCGAGCACTCCCGGCCGGATGACCCGGATATGGACCGCGAACAGGAGCGCCTACAGAAGGCCCATCGGCTGCAGTTGCTGATGGACCGACTCAAGCGTGGCCGGATCAGCGCCGATGAAGAGCAGGAGATGCAGGAACTTCGCGCGGCTTTTCGCCTCTAACACCCAGCGCGCCCTTGATAACAACCGGACCCGGACGCTAGACTGTACGGTTCCGCCCAGCGGCGCCTTCCCCGAGCAACCGCGGATCAGACCGATCGCCTATGTCACAGGATCAACAGTCGCAAATCAAGCAGCTCATCGCCAAAGGCAAAGAGCAGGGCTTTCTGACCTACGCGGAGGTTAACGACCACCTCCCGGACGATATCGTCGACCCCGATCAGATCGACGATATCATCGGGATGATCAACGACATGGGGATCAACGTCCATGAGACGGCCCCCGACTCGGACGAGCTGCTGCTGGCCGAAACCACTGTGGCCACCGACGAGGACGAGGCCGAGGAGGCCGCTGCCGCCCTCGCCGCGGTGGACGCAGAGTTCGGGCGCACCACCGACCCCGTACGCATGTACATGCGTGAGATGGGCAGCGTCGAGCTGCTCACCCGCGAGGGCGAGATCCAGCTGGCCAAGCGCATCGAAGACGGCCTCGACCGCGCCCTGATGGCCCTCTCCTCGTACCCGGAGGCGGCCCGGCAGCTGATCATGCTCTACGACCGCGCCCAGGAGGGCGAGGCCCGGCTGACCGATATCGTCGCCGGCTTCCGGGATCGGGACGATGGCTCCGAGCAGCCGCCGGAGGCCCCGGCCGCCCCCGAGGCCGCCGCCGACGATGAAGAGGAAACCACTGCTGCGGACACCGGGCCGGACCCGGAGGCGGTGGCCGAGCTCTTCGAGCGCCTGCGCGCGGCCTACAGCGAGATGCAGGAGGTCCTGGCCAACGAGGGCTCGGCGGCCCCGCGCATCGGTGAGCTGCGTGAAGAGCTCGAGGACATCTTCCTGAGCGTGAAGTTCACCCCGAAGGTGGTGGATGCCGTGGCCGACCGCCTGCGCGGCACGGTCGACACCATCCGCTCCCGCGAGCGGGAGATCATGAACCTGTGCACCCGCGAAGGGCGCATGGCCCGCAAGGAATTCGTCAAGAGCTTCCAGGACCGCGAGACCGATCCCTCCTGGCTCGACGATCTGCTGGCGGAGGGCGGCGAGCGGGCCGAGCGGCTGCAGCCGCACGCCGAGACCATCCGCAACGCCCAGCTGGAGCTCAAGGAGATTGCGGACAAGAACGGCCTCTCCGTCGCCGAGATCAAGGAGATCAACCGCCGCATGTCCATCGGCGAGGCCAAGGCGCGGCGGGCCAAGAAGGAGATGGTCGAGGCCAACCTGCGCCTGGTCATCTCCATCGCCAAGAAGTACACCAATCGCGGCCTCCAGTTCCTGGACCTGATCCAGGAGGGCAACATCGGCCTGATGAAGGCGGTGGACAAGTTCGAATACCGGCGCGGCTACAAGTTCTCCACCTACGCCACGTGGTGGATCCGCCAGGCGATCACCCGCTCCATTGCCGACCAGGCGCGGACCATCCGCATCCCGGTGCACATGATCGAGACGATCAACAAGCTCAACCGGGTGTCGCGGCAGATGCTCCAGGAGATGGGTCGCGAGGCCACCCCCGAGGAGTTGGCCGAGCGCATGGAGATGCCGGAGGACAAGGTGCGCAAGGTCCTCAAGATCGCCAAGGAACCGATCTCCATGGAGACGCCCATCGGCGACGACGAGGACAGCCACCTGGGCGACTTCATCGAGGACACCAGCGTGACCTCGCCGGTGGACTCGGCCACCTCCGAAGGCCTGCGCGAGTCGGTCCGTGAGGTGCTCTCCGGGCTGACGCCCCGGGAGGCCAAGGTCCTGCGCATGCGCTTTGGCATCGACATGAACACCGACCACACCCTCGAGGAGGTCGGCAAGCAGTTCGATGTCACCCGCGAGCGCATCCGTCAGATCGAGGCCAAGGCGCTGCGCAAGCTGCGCCACCCGACCCGCTCCGAGGGGCTGCGCAGCTTCCTCGAGGAGTAACCCGCCCAAGCCAATCCCCGGGGTGCCGTTGCCGGTGCCCCGGGGTTGTGTTTTGATCCCTGCGGGAATCCGATCGGTCTCCGACGGGCCTGTAGCTCAGTGGTTAGAGCAGGGGACTCATAATCCCTTGGTCGCAGGTTCGAATCCTGCCGGGCCCACTACATGCGCCTCACGCCATCAATGCCCTCGACCCCCCTCCAGTCGCTGACGATCCCAGCCGCGGACACCGCCCCCCTCTGCCCCGGCGCCGGGGCAACGGCATGATTGGCCTATGCACGGTTCTGGCGCTGGGTGCCGGCACCGCGCATTCCGCACCCTGTCCGGACACGCCTGGCATGGGCGACCCCGTCGTCGAGGAGGCGCAAGTCAGCGCCGCCCACCAGCGACTTGGCATCGATGCCGACTACGCGGAACGCACCGGCCTCGAGCGCCAGCGCTACCCCGCCATGCTGGTTCCCATCCTGATCGATGCCATACGGGGCCCGTTTTGCATGAGCCCGGCGGCCGCCGATGCCTGGCTGGACCTGCAGGCCGAGGCGCGTCTTGCCGGCCATGAGCTGATCGTCGTCTCCACGTTCCGCAGCATCGGGAAACAGGAGCGCCTGATCCGCGGACGCCTCGATCACGGCGAGTCACTCGACGAGATCCTGGCCACCAGCACCGCCCCCGGGTACAGCGAACACCACACCGGCGAGGCGATCGACGTCACGGTCCCCGAGATCGACGCCCTCGACGAGGACTTCGCCGAGACGCCGGCGTACGAGTGGCTCAAGGAGCATGCCGCCCGCTTCGGATTCCACCTCTCGTACCCGGAGGACAACGACTTCGGCCTCGACTTCGAGCCGTGGCATTGGCGCTATCAGGCCGACGAGGATCCTCGCTGAGTCGGGACGCCCTTGGCGCCGCAGCCAGCCGCCGTCACTCCCCGATCAGCGTCAGCGTCACGCGGCGGGTGTGCCCCCCACTGCGGTGCTCCCAGAGGTAGAGCCCCTGCCACGTACCCAGCGCCGGGCGACCGCCACTGACCGGGATGGTCACCCCGCTACCGGTGAGCAGGCTGCGGATGTGCGCCGGCATGTCGTCCGGGCCCTCCATATCGTGCTCGTACATCGGGTCGCCGTCCGGCGCCACCCGGGCCATGAACCGCTCCAGATCGGCGCGGACGCTGGGATCGGCGTTCTCGGTAATCATTAAAGAGGCGCTGGTGTGGTGGCAGAAGGCATGCGCCAGGCCACGGGATAGACCGTGCTCACGAATGGCGTCGGCGAGGGGACGGGTCAGCTCGTGGGTCCCGCGGCCGCGGGTCTGCACGGTGAGGGTCTGCTGCTCGATCTTCATGACACGTGGACTCCGGGGCGGTGACTCGAGCCCGACACCCTAGCGCTGCCCCAGGGTCCGCTCAAGTTGCGGCCACGACGCGCAAAACGCCGATGACGCACCCCCCTGCGCCGGTTACCATGGCGGCGTGGACGACTCGACGACCCCCGCACTGTTCTCCTACCGCCCCTATTGGGCGGCCCGCTTCGGCGTGGCGCCGTTCCTGCCCATGTCGCGTCGCGAGATGGGCGAACTGGGCTGGGACAGCTGCGACATCATCCTGGTCACCGGCGACGCCTACGTCGATCACCCGAGTTTCGGCATGGCCATCATCGGCCGTCTGCTCGAGGCCCAGGGCTTTCGTGTGGGCATCATCGCGCAACCCGACTGGCGCGATACCACCGACTTCCAGGCCCTGGGGGCGCCGAACCTCTTCTTCGGCGTCACTGCCGGCAACATGGACTCCATGGTCAATCGGTACACCGCCGATGGCCGTCGCCGCAGCAACGACGCTTACAGCCCCGACGACGAGGGGGGGCGCCGCCCCGATCGGGCCACCATCGTCTACAGCCAGCGTCTGCGCCAGGCCTACCGCGACACGCCGATCCTCCTGGGCGGGATCGAGGCCAGCCTGCGCCGCCTGGCCCACTACGACTACTGGTCCGACAAGGTGCGCCGCTCGGTGCTGCTCGACGCCAAGGCCGACCTGCTGCTCTACGGCAACGCGGAACGCGCCCTGGTCGAGGTGGCCCACCGCATCGCCGCCGGCGAGTCGCCGCAGCGGATCCGCGACGTGCGCGGCATCGCCTACGCCCGTCCCGCGCCCGGCCCCGCGGAGGACGACCCGGCGGAGCAGCAGGGGGTGCTGCGGTTACCGGACTGGGAGAGCGTGCGCCGGGACGCCGATCGTTTTGCCGAGCTGGCGCGCATCACCCGCCAGGAGACCAATCCGCACAATGCCCGCACCCTGGTTCAGGCCCACGGCGATCAGGAGGTCTGGGTCACGCCGCCACCGCTGCCGCTGAGCACCGAGGAGCTGGACACCCTCTACGAACTGCCCTACCAGCGGGCGCCGCACCCGGCCTACGCCGGACGCCGGATCCCGGCCTGGGAGATGATCCGCTTCTCGGTGAACATCATGCGCGGCTGTTTCGGCGGCTGCAGCTTCTGCTCGATCACCGAGCACGAGGGCCGGCTGATCCAGTCCCGCTCGCGGGAGTCAGTCCTGCGCGAGATCGACGAGATCGCCGAGCGCACCGAGGGCTTTACCGGGATCATCTCGGATCTCGGCGGCCCCAGCGCCAACATGTACCGCATGGGCTGCAAGGACCCGCAGGCCGAGGCCCATTGCCGGCGCATGTCGTGCCTCTACCCCCGCATCTGCCGCAACCTCGACACCGATCACGAGCCGCTGATCGACCTCTACCGCCAGGCCCGGCAACGCCCCGGTGTGAAGAAGGTCCTGGTGGCCTCGGGCGTGCGCTACGACCTGGCCATCCACTCCAAGGCCTACGTGCGGGAGCTGGTCAGCCACCACGTCGGCGGCTATCTGAAGATCGCCCCGGAGCACACGGAGCCCGGGCCCCTGGGGCAGATGCTCAAACCGGGCATGGACACCTACGATCGCTTCAAGGCGCTGTTCGAGGACTACAGCCGACGGGCGGGCAAGGAGCAGTACCTGATCCCGTACTTCATCGCCGCCCACCCGGGCACCACGGACGAGGATATGCTGCAGCTGGCCCTGTGGCTTAAGCGCAACGGCTTCCGGCCCAACCAGGTGCAGGCCTTCCTGCCCACGCCCATGGCGCTGGCCACCGCCATGTATCACAGCGGCCGCGACCCGCTGCGCCGGGTGGGGCCAGAGGGCGGCGCCCCGGTGCACACCGCCCGGGGTCTGCGCACGCGTCGGCTCCACAAGGCCTTCCTGCGTTACCACGACCCGGAGAACTGGCCGCTGCTGCGCCAGGCCCTGCAGCGGATGGGTCGCGCGGACCTGATCGGCAACAGCAAACGCCACCTGGTGCCCGCCCACCAGCCCGCGGGCACCGGGTCCGCCGGCGAGGGGCGACGGGCCCCGGACGGCAAGCATCGCCGGCGGCAGGCGCCGCCCGCAGCCAACCCCCCACCCGGGCGCCGCAAACCCCGGATGCGGGGCAAGCACCGGCACTGATCCGCCCGGTAGACATCCCTCTCACCCGCGCTCCGCGACCACCTCGCGGTAGAGATCCCGATACGCCTGCGCCGAGGCCTCCCACGAGTAGGCGCCGGCCATGCCGCGGGCCTGGATGGCGTGCCAGGCCGCACGGTCCTGCCAGTGGGCCAGGGCCCGCTCCACCGCCGCGGCCAACGCGGCGCCGTCCGAGGCGGCCAGGTGGAAACCGGTGCCCCCCTGCGGGTGGGCATCCACGTCCACCACCGTATCCGCCAGCCCGCCAGTGGGGTAGACCACCGGCGGCGTACCGTAGCGCAGCGAGTAGAGCTGGTTGAGCCCGCACGGTTCAAAGCGCGACGGCATCAGGAACAGGTCGCTGCCGGCCTCGATCTGGTGGGCCAGGGCCTCGTCGTAGCCGATCACCACCCCGACCCGTCCCGGATGCTGCTGCGCGGCGGCACGCAGCGCGACCTCCAGCCGGTGATCCCCGGCGCCCAGGCAGACCAGGCGCGCGCCGGCGGCCAGCAGCCGCGGCAACGCATCCAGGATCAAATCGACCCCTTTCTGCTCCACCAGCCGGCCGACGAACCCCAGAACCGGCCCATCGCCGGCATCGAGGCCCACGGCCTGCGCCACGGCCCGGCGGTTGGCCGCCCGCGCGCGGTCATCCGGCGCGCTGTAGCGGGCCGCCAGGTGGCGATCACTGCGCGGGTCCCAGGTGTCGGTATCGATGCCGTTGACGATGCCGAACAGCCGGTCGCGACGGTGGTAGAGGAGCCCTTCCAGCCCCCAGCCGAAGGCCGGCGTCTGGATCTCGCGGGCGTAGGTCGGGCTGACGGTCACCAGGGCGTCGGCGAAGACCAGCGAGCCCTTGATGAAGGCCAGCTGGCCGAAGAACTCGAGCCCCTCGGGGTGCCAGAGCTCGGCGGGCAACCCCAGCCGAGCGTAACTCTCCGCCGGAAAGAGCCCACGGTAGGCCAGGTTGTGGATGCCGAACACGGTGGCCGGACGCTCACCCCGGCCGCGCAGGAAGACCGGTGCCAGGGCGGTCTGCCAGTCGTTGCCGTGGAGCACGTCGGCGCGCCAGTCGAGCACCTCACCCGCCGCCAGGGCCGCCGCCACCTGGGAGAGACGCAGGAACCGCCGGTGGTTATCCGGCCACGCCTCACCTCCAGCCGTGGCGTAGGGCCCGCCGACGCGGGCGAATAGCGGCGGATCGTCGAGCAACCAGACGCCCACGTCGGTGCCGGGCAGCCGCCCCTCGATCAGCGCTACATCCCCGTCGGCCCACGGCACCTGTCGCCGCCGGACGGCGCCCTCGAGCTGCTCGGCGGCACCCGGATAGGCGGGCATCAGCAGGCGCACGTCGCAGCCGAGCTCGGCCAGGGCCCGGGTCAGCCCGAAGGCCACGTCGCCCAGCCCGCCGGTCTTGGCCAGCGGCCACGCCTCGGCGGTGGCGAACAGGACCTTCATGCGGCCTCCCCGATCAGCACCAGGCCAGCCAGCGGCGGCAGGGTCAGCACCACTGAATACGGGTAACCGCTCCAAGGCACCGGCTCGGCGATCACACCGCCGGCGTTGCCCACATCCGAGCCACCGTAGAGGGCCGAATCGGTGTTCAGCCGCTCGGCCCAGTGCCCGGCAACCGGCACACCCAGCCGATAGCCGTGGCGAGGCACCGGCGTGAAGTTGAGAACCACCAGCGCCCGCTCACCGTTATCCGCGCAGCGCAGGTAGCTGAGCACCGACTGCTCGGCGTCGTGGCAGTCCACCCAGGCAAAGCCCGCCTCCGAGAAGTCGCGGCGATGAAGCGCCGGCTCGCCGCGGTAGAGCCCATTGAGGTCACCGACCAGGCGCTGCACCCCGGCATGGCGTGGATCGGAAAGAACCGCCCAGTCCACCGAGGAGGCGGCATCCCACTCACTGCGCTGGCCGATCTCACAGCCCATGAACAGCAGCTTCTTGCCGGGATAGGTGAACTGGTAGGCGTAGAGCAGGCGCAGGTTGGCCAGACGCTGCCACTCATCGCCGGGCATACGATCGAGCAAGGTGCCTTTGCCGTGGACCACCTCGTCGTGGCTGAAGGGCAGGACGAAGTTCTCGGTAAAGGCGTAGAGCAGCCCGAAGGTCAGCTGGTCGTGGTGATAGCGGCGGTGGACAGGATCCTCGCGGAGGTAGGTCAGGGTGTCGTGCATCCAGCCCATGTTCCACTTCATGGTGAACCCCAGGCCGCCCACGTAGGTCGGGCGGGTGACCTGGGGCCAGGAGGTGGACTCCTCGGCGATGATGCAGGTCCCCGGCTGCTCGGCGTGGGTGACCGTGTTGAGCTCGCGCAGGAAGGCGATGGCCTCCAGGTTCTCGTTGCCGCCGTGGACGTTCGCCACCCAGTCGCCGTCCTCCCGGGAGTAGTCCAGGTAGAGCATGGACGCCACCGCATCCACCCGCAGCCCGTCCAGGTGATACGCCTCCAGCCAGTAGAGGGCACTGGAGAGCAGGAAGCTGCGCACCTCGTTGCGGCCGTAGTTGAAGATCAGCGTCCCCCAGTCCCGGTGCTCCCCCTGACGGGGATCGGCGTGCTCATAGAGCGGTGTGCCGTCGAAGCGGGCCAGCGCCCACTCGTCGCGCGGGAAGTGGGCGGGCACCCAGTCGAGGATCACCCCGATGCCGTGGCGATGGCAGTAATCGATGAAGTAGCGGAAGGCCTCCGGCTCGCCGAACCGGCTGGTCGGGGCGAAGTAACCGGTACTCTGATACCCCCAGGAGTCGTCCAGCGGGTGCTCGGTGATCGGCAGCAGCTCGATGTGGGTGAACCCGGTGCGCTGGACGTAGCCGACCAGCTCGTGGGCGAGGGTGCGATAGTCGAGGAAACCGCCCTCGGCGGCCCGCAGCCAGGAGCCGAGGTGCACCTCGTAGATCGACCACGGCGTCTGCTGCCAGGCATCCCCCCGGCTACGCCGCCGTGCCATCCACTCACCATCGCCCCAGGGGTAGGCCTCTGGCGGCTCCACCACGGCGGCCGTCTCCGGCCTGTGCTGATAGCGCCGGGCACACGGGTCGGTCTTGAGCAAGGGGCCGCAGCCGCCCTGGCCGCGCACCTCGAACTTGTACAACGCCCCCGGCTCCACGCCGGGGATGAACAGCTCCCACACCCCGGCCTCGAGGCGCAGTCGCATGGGGTGGCGACGGCCATCCCAGCGATTGAAGTCGCCCACCACGCTGACCCGCTCGGCGTTGGGAGCCCAGACCGCAAAGACCACGCCCGCCACCCCATCGATGGTGGCGCAGTGCGCGCCCAGAAAGCGCTGGGCGTGCCAGTGCCGCCCCTCGGCAAAGAGATGCAGGTCGAAGTCGGAGAGCACCGGGGCGAAGGCGTAGGGGTCGTAGGCGGTGTGCCACGCCCCCCCGGCATCGCGCCAGGAGAAGGCGTAGGGGGTGGGCAGCCCCGCGGGCAGGGGTGCCTCGAAGAAGTCGCTCTGCGGAATGCGCGCCAACCGGGTGCCGTCCCCGAAGGCAACCTCCTCCGCCTCTGGATGGTAGATGCGCACCCGGCGCTGCGGGCCGTGAGGCCCGCCCAGGTAGGCGAAAGGGTCGGCGTGGCGACCCTCGACGATGCGCTTGCGATCATCGGCTCCGTCCACTTGCGGTCTGGATCGGCTCACACCTCCCCCTTCTCGGTCCACATCCAGCCCCCGATCGGGGCCATCGGCCCGCCCCGGGACCCGGCCGGCATCCCGCAACCCTGTCGATCACCGGAAAAGGCGTTCATACTGCTGCGCAGGCCCCTGTCGTCAGGAAGACCCGACGTGTTATCCCAGCGTTCTCCTCGTTTTGTCAGCCGTCTGACCCGTGACACCCTCGCCCTGATCCTCGCCGGCGGCCGCGGCACGCGGCTGCGCGAGCTCACCCAGTGGCGCGCCAAGCCGGCGGTGCCATTCGGCGGCAAATTCCGCATCATCGATTTCCCCCTGTCCAACTGCATCAACTCCGGCGTGCGGCGCATCGGCGTGCTCACCCAGTACAAGGCCCACTCCCTGATCCGGCATATCCGCCAGGGCTGGAGCTCGCTGAGCAGCGACTTCGGCGAGTTCATCGAGCTGCTCCCGGCCCAGCAGCGCATCGCCGACTCGTGGTACCAGGGAACCGCCGACGCCGTCTATCAAAGTCTGGACATCGTCCGACTGCACGACCCCGACTACGTCCTGATTCTCGCCGGAGACCACATCTACAAGATGGACTACGGGCCGCTGCTTGCCTACCACGTGGAGAGCAGCGCCGATGTCACCGTCAGCTGCCTTGAGGTCCCCATCGAGGAGGCCAGCGCCTTCGGGGTCATGGCCATCGACGAGGACAGCCGGGTAGTCCGCTTCGACGAGAAGCCGGCCAGCCCCACCCCGATCCCCGGCCGCGACGACCGCGCGTTGGCCTCCATGGGGGTCTATGTCTTCAACCGGGACTTCCTCTTCCGCACCCTTGGGGCCGACGCCCGCAGTGGCTCGGAGCACGACTTCGGCAAGGACATCATCCCGCAGCTGATCGGCCAGGCCCGGGTGATGGCCTACCCTTTCCGCGACCCGACCACCGGCGAGCAGGCCTACTGGCGCGACGTCGGCACCATCGACGCGTTCTGGAAGACCAACCTGGAGCTCATCGACGTCACCCCGGAGCTCAACCTCTACGACCGCGAGTGGCCGATCTGGACCTTCCAGGAGCAACTGCCCCCGGCCAAGTTCGTCTTCGACGAGGAAGGCCGTCGCGGCACCGTCGTCGACTCCATGGTCTCCGGCGGCTGCATCATCTCCGGGGCGCGGCTGCGCCGCTCGCTGCTCTTCTCCTCGGTCACGGTCGATGAACGCACCCAGGTCAAGGACTCGGTGATCCTGCCCGAGGCCCACATCGAGCCGGACTGCCGGATCCGTAACGCGGTGATCGACAAGTACTGCCACATCCAGGCGGGGACGGTGATCGGCGAAGATCCGGAGCAGGACGCGCGGCGCTTTACCGTCAGCCCTGGCGGTGTTGTCCTCGTCACCCCGGAAATGCTCGGCCAGGAGATCCACGTTGTCTATTGATGCCAGCGACCCGAACGCGGCAGAGGCCCCGCCGGTGCGCGTGGTCCTCTGCTGGCACATGCACCAGCCGAGCTACCTCGACCCCGGCACCGGCGACTACCGCCTGCCGTGGACCTATCTGCACGGCACCAAGGACTACGCCGACATGGCCGCCCACCTGGAGGCCAACCCGGCAGCCCGAGCGGTGGTGAACTTCTCGCCAGTGCTCCTCGAGCAGCTGGAGGATTACAGCCGTCAGATCGCCGGCTTCCTGGAGCGCGGCGAGCGGCTGCGCGACCCGCTGCTGCGCGCTTTGGCGATGCCCACCCTGCCGGTCACCGAGCACGAGCGCCGTCACCTTGTCGAACAGTGCCAGCGCATCAACCGCCCGCACCTCGCCGACCCGTTCCCGGCGTTCCGGCATCTTCTCGAGATCGCCGAGATGGTCAGCGCCCATCCGGCGAGCATGCGCTACCTCAGTGACGCCTTCCTGGTCGACCTGATCACCTGGTATCACCTGGGCTGGATGGGCGAAACCGTCCGCCGCGGCGAACCGCGCGTGCAGCGACTGATGGACAAGGGCAACGGCTTCACCCTCCACGACCGGCGTGAGCTGCTGGCGGTGATCGGCGAGCTGCTCGCCGGGCTACCCCACCGTTACCGCCACCTGGCCGAGACCGGGCGGGTCGAGCTGTCGATGACCCCCTACGGCCACCCCATCCTGCCGCTGCTCCAGGACCTGCAGTGCGCCCGCCAGTCTTGGCCCGAGAGTCCCATGCCGGTGGTCGGCCACTACCCCGGCGGCGATGAACGCGCCCGCTGGCACCTGCAGCGTGGCCTGGAGATCTTCGAGCACACCTTCGGTCACCGTCCGCGTGGGTGCTGGCCCTCGGAAGGTGCGGTCAGCGAGGCCACCCTGGAGCTGCTGCAGGCCTTCGGCTTCCGCTGGGCCGCCAGCGGCGGGGCGGTGCTGGACAACAGTCTGGGGCCCGGGGGCGCGGACAATGGCCAGTGGCACCGGGCCTATACCCTCAACCGCGGGGAACACGGGGACACCGGCGCGGCCATGCGCTGCTTCTTCCGCGACGACGGGCTATCGGACGCCATCGGCTTCGAGTACTCCGACTGGCACGGCGACGATGCCGTAGCCAATCTGGTCAGCCGCATGGAGGATATCGCCGCCGGCTGCCAGGCGCCGGAGCAGACCGTCATCTCCATCATCATGGACGGAGAGAACGCCTGGGAGCACTACCCGGCCAACGGCTTCCACTTCCTCAGCGGCCTGTATCAGCGCCTGGCCGATCACCCGGGCCTGGTCCTGACTACCTTCGCCGAGGCGGCCGAGGAGCTCGAACCCCGGCCCCTCGAGGGGCTGGTGGCCGGCAGCTGGGTCTACGGCACCCTCTCCACCTGGATCGGCGAGGTGGACAAGGACCGGGCCTGGGAGCTGCTGGCCGAGGCCAAGCAGGCCTTTGATCAGCATGCCGGACGGCTGGATGAGGCCGGCCGGGCCCACGCCGAGGCGCAACTGGCCCTTTGCGAGAGCTCCGACTGGTTCTGGTGGTTCGGCGACTACAACCCCGCCGACGTCATCCGCGACTTCGATCACCTCTACCGGATCCAGCTCGCCGCACTCTACCACGCCCTGGGCCAAGAGCCGCCGGAACACCTCAGCCACGCCTTCGCCCGCCAGGGCCGCGGCCAGCCCGAGCGCGGCGGCGTGATGCGCCACGGACGCGCGGAACCGTGAGCGGCGCCGAACTGGCCGAGCGCCGCCGCTCCGGGGTGCTCGCCCACCTGAGCAGCCTCCCCGGTCCGGCCGGCAATGGCGACCTGGGCCACCACGCCTACCGCTTCGTCGACTGGCTGGCCGAGGGCGGCTTCACCCTCTGGCAGATGTTGCCGCTCGGCCCCACCCACGACGACCTCAGTCCCTACCAGGGCCTCTCGGTGCACGCCGGCGAGCCTTGCTACATCGACCTGCACCCGCTCGCCGAGCGGGGGTGGCTGACGCCGGAGGAGCTCCAGCCACCGGAGACCGGCGACGATCCCGCCAGCGGTCGAGCCTGGCGCCGGGAGCGGCTGCGACGGGCCCACCAGCGGCTGCGCGAGCAGGGCGATGCGACAACCGAGGCGCAGATCGACGCCTTCCGGCGCGAGCACGGTCACTGGCTGGAGGACTACGCCCTCTACGCCGCGCTGCGCGAGGAGCAAGGCCAGGCACCGTGGTGGGAGTGGCCCGCCGCCGTGCGGGACCGGGACCCGGCGGCACTGGCGGATGCGGCCACGCGTCTGGCCGAACCGATCCACCGCCACACCTTCGAGCAGTACCTCTTCTTCACCCAGTGGCAG
>SL_5KL_010_SEDDRAFT_10001329_pt1 | contig 15053 bp, 17 predicted proteins | sample SodLakKL_010_SED_FD_9118 | JGI IMG/M metagenome (IMG submission 9118)
CAGGCGACCGCCGGGGCGGCCCTCCGATCGTTCGCCCCCGACGTTCGCGACGGTGCGATCCGGCGGTTCGGCCACGAGGAGAGCCTTGAGCACCTGATGCGTGTCGCCACCGGACTCGAATCGCTCGTGCTCGGGGAGGACCAGATAATCGGGCAGGTCCGTGAGGCCTACGAGGAGTCACGTTCGGCCGGCGGGGTCGGGCCGGTGTTGCGGGACGCGGTGACGAAGGCCATCCACGTCGGCGAGCGCGCCCGCAACGAGACCTCGATCAACGAGGGGGTCGTCTCGCTCGGCTCGGCGGCCGTCTCGCTGGCGGCCGAGGAGACGGACCTCGCGGGTGCGCGGGCGGTCGTCGTGGGTGCGGGCGAGATGGGTACGCTCGCCGCCCGCGCGCTCGATGACACGCCGGTCGCGGAGATCATCGTCGCAAACCGGACCATCCCGCACGCCGCGTTCATCGCGGAGGACGTCGACACCGACGGGGACGTGATCCCGCTCGTCGACCTCCCGCGGGTGATCCCGGACGCGGACCTCGTCATCACCGCCACGGGTAGCCCCGAGCCGGTCATCGCCGCTGAGTCGCTCCCGTCGGTCGGCGATCTCGTCTGTATCGACATCGCTCGACCGCGGGACGTCGACCCCGCGCTCGGTGAACGGCCCGACGTGGCGCTTTTCGATATCGACGCGCTCGAACAGGTCACTCGGGAAACCCGGGAGCGGCGCGAGGACGAGGCGCGGGCGGTGGAGGCGATCATCGCCGAGGAACTCGACCGGCTCCTAGACGCGTACAAGCGCAAGCGCGCGGACGACGCCATCTCGACGATGTACGCGTCGGCCGACCACATGAAGACGGCCGAAGTCGAGGCCGCGCTCTCGAAGCTCGAGGCACAGGGCGGGGTCACAGCTGAACAGCGTAAAACCGTCGAGGCGATGGCGAACGCGCTCGTCGGACAGCTCCTCGCCGCCCCGACGAAGTCGCTCCGCGACGCGGCCGGCGAGGACGATTGGGAGACGATCCGGACCGCACTGGAGCTGTTCGATCCCGAATTCGAGGCCCGAACGGAGCCCGCTGGGGACGCCCGTGACTCCAGCAGCCCGCCGGATGCGACGGCGACGGCGGCCGAGAAGTCAGACGACTGATCACGGCCGGCCGCCGTGGCACCCGGGCGACGACGCACCGTTTTTACCCCGCCGCGTTCGTCTTCGGACATGGACCGTACCGAGTACGTCAGCCGTCTCGATGAGCGATTGGAGACCGACGCGTACGCCGATGTCGACGCCAGCGCAAACGGGCTACAGGTCGGATCGGCCGACGGTGAGGTCGATCACGTCGCCTTCGCGGTCGACGCCGCGGCCGCGACGATCGCCGAGGCGGCCGACGTGGACGCGGACGTGTTGGTCACCCATCACGGGCTCTCGTGGGGCGGGATCGAGCGGGTGACCGGCCGGACCTACGACCGGATCGCGGCGCTCGCGGAGGCCGATATGGCGCTCTACGTCTCCCATCTCCCGCTCGACGGACACGCGACCCTCGGCAACGCTGCCGGGGTCATCGATGCACTCGATCTTGAGGACTCGGGGGCCTTCGGCGCGCTCGGGCCGGTCACGATCGGCCGGCTCGCCGCGACGCCGGAGCCGCTCTCTATCGAAACGCTTCGTGGGCGACTCGACGGGTTCGACGATCGCGGGCGGTCGACGCAGGTCCTGCCGTTCGGACCGGATCGGATCGAACGGGTCGCCGTCGTGACCGGTTCCGGGGTCGACTGGCTGGACGAGGCGGTCGACGCCGGTGCGGACGCGCTGATCACCGGGGAGGGCAAACAGCAGGTCTATCACGACGCCCGCGAGGCCGGGATCTCGGTGTTCCTCGCCGGCCACTACGCGACCGAGACGTTCGGCGTCCGCGCGCTGGAGACGCTCACGACGGAGTGGGGGATCGAGACGACCTACCTGTCCCACCCCACCGAGCTCTGATCGCGAGGAGCGACGCGCGGCAACCGCCGTCGACCCGAGCGACATCCTCAAGCGCCATCACGCCGTTCTACCGACGTGGTCTCCCGGCCCGATCCCCCCGCCGGCCTCGCGCTTGTACTCCTCGCGGGAGCCGTGCTGTTCGTGGCGGGTGCCGCCGCGCTCGGCGCGTGGCCGCCGCTCGTGGCCGTCGAAAGCGGAAGCATGGAGCCGACGGTCGAACGTGGCGACCTCGTCGTCGTCACGGCCGTCGACCGGATGCCGTGGGGCGGGATCGATGGGGACTCGACACCGGGGTCGGCGTCCGAATCGGGCGATGTGGTGGTCTTTTCACCGCCCGGTCATGAGGGCCCGCCGATCCTCCACCGCGTGGCGTTCGCCGTAGAGGACGGTGAGGACTGGACCGATCGGGGTGACACCGACCTGATCGATGGGGACTGTGAGACGCTTCGACACTGTCCGGCCCCGTACGATGGTTATATCACCTATGGCGACGCCAACGGCGAGTACGACCAGAGCGCCGGCATCTCCCCCGTCGTGCGTCCCGAGTGGATCGATGCGCAGGCCGCCGTCGCGCTGCCGTCCCTCGGCTGGCCGCGTCTCGGGTTCGATGCCGTGGTCACGCGCTTCGGCGCGGCCGGGCTGTTGGGCGTCGGCGCGTTGGTCGGGCTCTCGGGCGGGCTCTTCGGCGTGATGCTCGGCCGGGTGTATGACCGACTGTGAGCGTGCGCTCTGCCCGTCGCCATGCCCGGGCGGTTAGCTCGCGCCCGGCTCGGTTCGCCCGTCATCCACGGAGGTCCCGTCCTCCTCCAGGGTGAGCGAATCGGTCGCGGCGTTCCGGAGGGCGTCGGACCGGCCGAACGCCCCCGGGGCGATGGCGAGCGTCCGGATCCCGTAGCCGTTGGCGATCTCGAGGACGGGCTTGAAGTCCGTGTCGCGCGAGGCGATCGCGAGCGTCGACATTCGGTCCTCGGCGGCGAAGCGCGTCGCGTCGACCGCGAGCTTGACGTCCACGTCGCCGCTCGTGACGACGACCTCGAAGCCGCGCGCCTCCGCCGCCTGGATCAGCCCCGGCGTCGCGTGCTCGTCGAGGTAGAGCCGGGTCGCCACGAGGTGGCCCTCCGCGGCGGCCGCCTCCCGGATGTCGTCGAGGTCGACGTCGAACTCCTCGCGCAACACGTTCGGGCCGTCGACGAAGAGGGCGACGCGCCGGCTCGCGTCCGTCGACTCGCTGTCGTTCATATCCCGCCTATCGGTGGCTCGGTGATAGGCGTGCTGATCCGGGGCGTTGCCGTACCGGTCTGTGGCCTCGACGCTCAGTACGGGCTCGGGGCGTCGAGGTCGCGTTTAAACGTGTAGCAGTAGCGCTCCATCCCGTTCGCCTCATAAAAGCGGTGGGCGTCCTCACGCCAGAGCCCCGAGGCGAGTTCGACACACGAACAGTCCCGCTCGTCGGCCCATTCGGCCACCCAGTCGAGCAGACGACCGCCGTAACCCGACCCGCGGCGAGGCTCGTCGACGACGAGGTCGTGAACCCACGCGTGTGTCCCGTGATAGAGGTTCGTCGTGACGACGAGGCCCGCCAGCGCGACCGGGTCGCCCGCGGCGTCGTCCATCCGGAACAGCCGATAGCCCTCCTCGTTCCGCATCCGACCGATAAGCGTCATAAACGTCGCCTCGTCGACCGGCCGGAGCTGTGCCATCAGCGGATGACACGCCCGGATCGCGTCCTCGTCGGTAACCTCGGTGATCGTCACGGATCCCGGCTCGTCGGTGCCGTCCATGTCGTTCAGTCCGTGTGAGGGTATATAAACAATCCCGCTCCGGAGAACGGTGATCTGACTGTTGCTTGCGGGCCCGAACGGAGGCGCTCCGCTCATCCACGGTGGGGTGAAGACAACTGATCAACCACGTATCCATGTTCCTTATATCCGTATTAGATCCTCAAAGCGCCACCATGTGGGTATACGAAGCGTTCATTAGGGTTGTCCAACTTTCAACGAACAAGATGTCCACAACCGACACCTACACCGTCACTTCCGAACAGAATGATCACGGATGCGTCACTGTTCGTGCACATCCACGTAACGCAACCTACCACGTCGTCGACTACGCCGACGAGACCGACCGCGAGCGCATCGCCGACCTCCCCGCCGGTTCCGTGGTACGCCTCGAACTCTCGCGTGCGGGCCGCCGCGGCAACGTCTGGTGTGCCGAGTCGGTACGCACCGCCCACACGGACGGCGGCGAGTAACGGCCGCGGCTTCCGGAACCCGACCCCATGGCAGTCGGCTTCCGGCGGTGTCGGCCGGTCCCTCCTTGTTCCTTCAGTTTCTCCTTGTTCCTTCGGTCTCTCCTCCGTTCCTTCGGTCTCTCCTCCGCTCCTTCGGTCTCTCCTCCGTTCCTTCCGTCCCCCAAGCTTCCGCGAGCGCTGACCGCGACGACAAGACCTTAGACGCTTCCCGTGGACGCTCACGTATGTCCGAACGATCGCCACCACTCCACGGCGTCCACGAGGCTCACGGCGCGAAATTCACCGACTTCGGCGGCTGGGCGATGCCCGTCACGTTCGATTCGATCCGCGAGGAACACGCCGCGGTGCGCGACCACGTGGGTCGATTCGACGTCTCACACATGGGCGAGATCGAGGTCGCTGGCCCGGATGCGACGACGCTTATGGACCGGCTCACCACGAACGACGTGTCCGCGCTCTCGCCGGGCGACTCACAGTACGCGGCGATCACGACCGACGAGGGGGTCATGCTTGACGATACGGTCGTCTATCGTCTCCCCGACGGCACCCCGGCCGGCGAGGCCGCCGCCACGATCGACGGGATGGCCGGTGCCGACCTCGACGCGCCCGACGGCGACCCGGCGTACCTCTTCGTACCGAACGCCGGCCACGACGAGGAGACGTACGAGCGGTGGGTCGCCCACCGCGACGAGTGGGATCTGGACGCCACGATCGAGAACACGACGGACGGGTGGGCGATGCTCGCCGTGCAGGGCCCCGAGGCGGAGGCCGTCGTCACCGAGGCGGTTGACGCCGGCGCGGTCGCGGACCTCTCGCGGTTCGAGGCGACCGTCGCGGACGTGGCTGGCGTGCCGAGTTGGGTCGCCCGGACGGGCTACACCGGCGAGGACGGCTTCGAGGTGCTCTCGCCCACGAGCGACATCGAGGCCGTCTGGGCGGCGTTCGAGGGGGTTCAGCCGTGTGGACTCGGCGCACGCGACACCCTTCGGACGGAGATGGGATTTCTGCTCTCGGGACAGGATTTCGACCCCGAGGGGGAGCCGCGGACGCCGTATGAGGCCGGCATCGGGTTCGTCGTGAAACTCGACACCGAGTTCGTCGGCCGCGACGCGCTTGCCGCACAGCAGGAGGCGGGCGTGGAGGAGCGGTTCATCGGCGTTCGACTGCTCGAACGGGGCGTCCCGCGCGGGGGCTACGCGGTCACCGACGGCGACCTCACCCGGGTCGGTCACCTGACCTCGGGAACCATGAGCCCGACGCTCGATGAACCGATCGGACTGGGCTACCTCCACGTCGACCACGCCGAAGACGGCGCGGAGGTGGCTGTCGTCGTCCGCGGCGACGAGAAGCGTGCCGAGGTCGTCGAGCCGCCGTTCCTCGCGCGGTAACGAGGTATCCACCTCCGTCCGGTCGCCCCCGGACCGCGCATCGATCGGCCTTTTAGCGGTCGCGTGCCTATCGACGCCAATGGGTAATTCGGATCTGCGCGACCTCGCGACCATCCGCGAGGTGACCTTCGAGGAGTTGGAGGGGAGCGTCATCGCCATCGACGCCCACAACTGGCTCTACCGGTATCTCACGACGACGGTGAAGTGGACGGCCTCGGAGGCCTACACGACCGATGACGGCGTCGAGGTCGCGAACCTGATCGGGATCGTGAAGGGCCTGCCGGCGTTTTTCGAACACGACATCGTCCCCGTGATGGTCTTCGACGGGGCGGTCACCGATCTCAAAGCCGACGAGGTCGCCGAGCGGCGGGCTCAACGGGAACGGGCGGAGGAGCGACGTGACGCCGCGAGGGAGCGTGGGGACGCGATCGAGGCCGCCCGGCTTGAGGCACGAACGCAACGGCTGACCGACACCATACAGGAGACCACCCGGGAACTGCTCCGGCTGCTCGACGTGCCGATCGTCGAGGCTCCGGCGGAGGGGGAGGCGCAATGTGCCCACATGGCCGCGACCGGCGCGGTCGATCACGCCGGCAGCGAGGACTACGACACCTTACTTTTCGGGGCACCGACCACGATCCGCCAGCTGACGGGCAGCGGCAATCCGGAGCTCATGGACCTGGAGGCCACCCTCGCCGATCTCGGGCTCGACCGGCGAGCCCTCGTCGACGTCGCGATGCTCTGTGGAACCGACTTCAACGAGGGCGTCCGTGGGATCGGCCCGAAGACGGCGGTAAAGACGATCCGCGAACACGGCGACTTACAGGCCGCGCTGGCGGCCCACGACGCGACGATCCCGAACGCGGCCGCCGTCCAGGAGCTCTTTTTCGATCCGCCCGTGCGTGACGTCGCGTTCGACGCCACCATCGAACCCGACCTCGCGGCCGCGCGCGAATACGTCGTCGAGGAGTGGGGGGTCGCCGCCGACGAGGTCGCCCGCGGCTTCGAACGGATCGAGGAGTCACAGGTCCAGACCGGGCTGGACCGGTGGACGTGACCCACGCCCCGACATTATCGACCCATCCCCCGACGGCGACCGCCGCGAACACACCTTTTATTTCCTCGTCCTCGGAAGCTACGGGTAGCCGTGTCGTGGATCGATCGTGGGTCGTCCGCCGCCATGCCGCCCAGCCGGGCGTGTCGATCCCCCTTCCGTGGGGGATCGGTCCGCCCCAAGCCTCGGGCGGTCGGCACCGACCACGCGCCACGACGCCGCGGACTCTCCCACCCATGAGCTTCGACGTACCCGACGAATTACGGTATCTGGAATCACACGAATGGACCACCGATGGCGACGTCGTTCGGGTCGGCATCACCGACTTCGCGCAGGACGAACTCGGCGACGTCGTCTTCGTCGAACTCCCCGCCGAGGGCGACGAGGTCGTCGCGGGCGACGCCTTCGGGGTCATCGAGTCGATCAAGGCGGTTTCGGACCTCTACGCGCCGGTCTCCGGCGAGGTCGTCGGCGTCAACGAGGAGCTGTTCGACCGCCCGGAGCTGGTCAACGACGACCCCTACGGCGACGGCTGGATGCTCGAAGTTGCCTTCGAGGAGGCCTCCGGTGACCTCCTCGATCCCGACGCGTACGCCGACCAGATCGCATAACCGGGCCGCCCCTGGGGCGGACCGCCCTGATGGTCGCCACGGCCGTTCGAGTTCGACCGATCATCGGGCGGCGACACCGGCCGTTCCCGCCGACAGGACCATACCGATCCGGTCCTGAACGATCACTATCCGCGTGAGACACACGACATCCCGGCCGACCACCCTTGAGACGGCCCATACCGCAGGGCACCGACATATGAGACACACAACCACCGGAGACACACGACCACGATGAGCGGAAGCCCATACGCACCACACACGCCGGCGGAGACGGCGGCGATGCTTGACGCCATCGGCGTTGAGGACGAGGAGGAACTGTTCGACATTCCCGAGGCGGTCGCCTTCGACGGCGAGTTCGGGATCGAGCCACGTACCGAACGCGAGATCCGCGCCGAATGCGCCCGACTCCTTCGGCGCAACGACGACCTGACCGAATTCCTCGGGCGGGGTCACTACGGCCACTACGTCCCGAGCATCGTCGATCACCTCGCGGATCGCGCGGAGTTTATCACGAGCTACACGCAGTATCAACCCGAGATCACCCAGGGGTTCCTGCAGGCGTTATTCGAGTACCAGTCGATGCTCGTCGAACTCACCGGGCTGCCGATCGCGAACTGCTCGATGTACGACGCGGCGACGGCGCTCGCGGAATCGGCGACGCTCGCGGATCGCGTTCGGTCGACGACCGGCGACGTCGTCCTCGTCCCCGAACAGCTTCGTGCGGGCAAACGCGAGGTCCTCTCGAACTACTGTGACGGCGCGGACCTCTCCATCGAGACCTACCCGATGGACGACGGGATCGCCGACCTCGACGCGCTCGCGGACCGGGCGGACGAGGACGTCGTGATGATCTACGCGGAGAACCCGACCGTCCGCGGCTGCATCGAGGAGGGATTGGCGGAGATAGGCGAGATCGCCGACGGGACCGACGCGCTGTTTACGCTCGGCTCCGACGTGATCGCCCTCTCGGTCCTTCAGGAACCCGCGAGCGTCGGCGCGGACGTCGTCGTCGGCGAGGCCGGCGCGCTCGGCATGCCGCCGGCGTACGGGATGGGCCTCGGCCTGTTCGCCTGCGCGGAGGAGTACCTTCGACAGGTTCCCGGCCGGCTCGTCGGCGCGGGCGAGGACGCCGACGGCATGCGCGCGTACACGTTGACGCTCCAGACCCGTGAACAGCATATCCGCAAGGAGCGGGCGACCTCGAACATCTGTACGAACCAGGCGTGGGTGGCGCTTCGAGCGGCGATCCACGCCTCGATGCTTGGCCCCGACGGACTCGTCGACCTCGCGAACGATTGCGTGCGGGAGGCGGAGTCGGTCGCGGCCGCCATCGATGACCTCTCGGGCGCGTCTGCGCCGGTCCACGACCGCCACCACTTCCGGGAGTTCGCCGTCCGGACGGACCAGCCGGCCGCGGCCATCGCCGGCGACCTCGAAGCGCGTGACTTCGCCGTACACGTCATCGATGAACATCTCCTCCAAGTCTGTGTCACCGAGTTGAACGTCGGGGAGACGGACGACCTCGTCGAAGCCTTCGCGGAGGTGCTCTGAGATGATCTACGATCAAGCCCGATACACGCGCGAAGAGGAGAACCATCACGAGCCGCTGCTCTCCGAGAAGGGACAGGAGACGGTCGGCCCAGGGGAATCATCGCCGCTACCGGAGGCGCTCACGCGCGACGAACTGACGCTTCCGAACCCCTCCGAGCCGGAGGTCGCCCGCCACTACACCCGGCTCTCGCAGATGAACTGGGCGATCGACGCCGGGCCGTATCCGCTCGGTAGCTGTACGATGAAGTACAACCCCAAGTTCACCGAGGACGTCGCCGCCGACCCGAACGGCGCGGTCCACCCGGATCGCTCGGACCGCTCGGTCCAGGGGACGCTCGAACTGCTCGCCGGCCTGCAGGAGTATCTCGCGGCGATCGGCGGCATGGACGCCGTGACGCTGCAGCCGCCGGCGGGCGCGGCCGGTGAGTTCACCGGGATCCTGATCGCGAAGGCGTATCACGAAAAACAGGGGAACGACCGCTCGGAGGTCGTCATCCCGGCGTCCGCACACGGAACGAACTTCGCGACCGCGGCGATGGCCGGATACGACGTCGTGGAGCTCCCCTCCGGCGAGGACGGGCGCGTCGATTTCGAGGCGCTTGAGGCGGCCGTCGGCGAGGACACCGCCGCGCTCATGTTGACCAACCCGAACACCGTCGGGCTCTTCGAGCGCGACATCGCCGAGATCGCCGATCTCGTTCACGACGCGGGCGGGCTGTTGTACTATGACGGGGCGAACCTGAACGCGCTGTTAGGCCGTGGGCGACCCGGCGACATGGGCTTCGACGTGATGCACTACAACGTCCACAAGACGTTCGCGACCCCCCACGGCGGCGGCGGTCCCGGTGCCGGCCCGGTCGGCGTCGTCGAGGAGCTCGCGGAGTTCCTGCCGACCCCGCACATCCGTGAGGTGAACGGCTCGAAACTGGGCTATGAGACCTACGAGCCGGAACACTCCATCGGGAAGGTCCACGGCTTCGCGGGCAACTGGCTCGTGTTGATAAAGACCTACGCGTACATCGCCCGCCTCGGCGACGCCGGACTGGCGGATGCCGCCGCGAAGGCGGTGTTGAACGCGAACTACCTCGCCGAGCAGATCGACCTGGAGGTCCCCTACGGCCCGTTCCACCACGAGTTCGGGGCGACCGCGGGCGACCGCGACGCGGCCGACGTCGCGAAGGGGATGTTGGATTACGGCGTCCACCCGCCGACGACGAAGTGGCCCGAGATGGTGCCGGAGGCGATGTTGACGGAGCCGACGGAGGCTGAGAGCCGGGCGTCGCTCGATGACCTCGCCTCGGCGTTCAATCGGGCGTATGCGGACTCCGACGAGGCGCTCGCGGACGCGCCGACGCAGACGACCGCCCGTCGGATCGATCAGGCGGACGCGGCACGGAACCCGCGGCTCTCCTGGCAGGCGCTGGGCGAGGAGTAGTAACGTTACTGCCCGCTCTACGACCGTTTGACACTCTTCGCTGTTCGTAACCTCCCGTTACTCACCGTTGAGCCGCCGTTCTACAACGATATGACACCGATTTGAACGTCTCTATAGATGCGTGTTTTCACGGCTTTCACTTCTAACACTTATTACGATCCCCGACCTCGTTTCAGTCATCGATGTCTATCGACCGAGAAACCTTCGAGAATGCGAGCGAGAGCGAACTCGAAGCGTTATCCGTCCCGGATCTTGTACTCGGGTTTCTCGTGAGTCATACGGATCGGGCATTCAAAGCGAGTGAGATCGCGTCGCAGATCGACGTTGATAAGGGCGCAGTCAGTACGGCACTTTCACGGTTGAAAGATCGCGGTCTCGTTGAACACAAAGCGGCATACTGGGCAGTGACCACCGATCCCGATCGACTCGACGGCTACAGCGGCTACGAGCGGGCGACCACGCTGTTCAACGAGCAACTCGGCGCTGAGGACACGGAGGCTTGGCGTATGCATGCCCCCGATGATCCACATCCAAGCGAGGAGAGGGATAGTGACTGACACGAAAAAAAGGACAACCTTCGAACGGGGCGATGTCGTCTACGGTGATGATCCGTTTAAATCCGGATCGCGTGCCCGACCTTGGCTCATCCTTTCGAGTCATCAGGGACGGCCCTTTCACGGCGAGCAGTATATCGCGCTGACCTTGACCTCGAAGTCTTGGATGGAGGGACTCATCGATATCCCGAACACGAGTTGGCTTCGAGGAGGTACCCCAGTTGATAGCCGGATCGTGCCGTGGGGCGTCCAATCGATCGACCATGCGGACATCGACTTCTGGCAGGGCGGTCTCAAGGACGAAGTCGTTGAGGAAGCGGCAGCCGCACTCGTCGAGGAACTGCAGACGAGTGGAGAGTCATAACCAGGAAGGACCGCTGATCTTTGATCGTCCGTCCTCCATACTTCTGATAACCTGACAAGCACCCGTTTATAAACTAACGAGCGCCCATACATACTCACACGACGACGGTCTCCCCGACGTAGGCCGCCATGCCGACGATCGCGAGCACGCCGGCCACGAGGATCCCGACGGCGGCGAGCGCCAACAGCCAGTAGAGCGGGTAGTCGCGCTCGACGGTCAGGTACAGCCCGACCCCGACGAGCGCCGGGCCGATGCCCATCAGGAAGAGGACGCCGATGGCGATCGCCCACGTCCAAGCGTACTCCCTCGATTCGTGTTCCTCACGCGTGACTCGAAACATAACGTAGCTGACGGCCGCCGCGGCGAGCGTGAGCGCGACGAGAACGAGGACACTCGGACCGACCGCAAGCATGAGGGGCATCATTTCGGTTCGAAGACGTACATATTCTCCATGTTGATGTCATAAAACACCGTGCCCCGCGGCATCCGGGAGAACCGGTAGAGCGCGTACACGTCGCCGACGGACCCGGCGGTGTTCAACACGAGCACGAACAATGCCACGGTGGCGACGACCGGATGGGGAACGGCGAGCAGCGGCAGCGTGATCGCGGTGATGACCACCAGCGGTGCGGCCCCGATCCGGAGGTTGTGCTCGCGGGTGTGAAACTGGTTGAACACGGCCGCATACACCGCCCCGAACCGCCAGTGAATCCCGTAGCTCACGTCGTAGCCGTACCGCTCAAAGACGACCCCGTGAAGCAGTTCGTGGACGACGGCGACGGCGAGGAACGCGAACAACAGCGGGAGCGCCACCTGCGTGAGCTGTAACACGATGGTAACGTCCCCGGCGGCGTCCGTCTCGAAGACGACGGGGAGGACCGCCGTGCCCTGCAGCTGCAAGAGCAGCCACCCATACGCGATCGTGGCAACCACCGTCATGATCATCCCGGCGATGACGAGCGGGAGCTTGGGATACTCGAACCGGTAGGGGTCCGCGTAGCCCTCGGGCGTCGGCGGCGGCGAGACGCCCTCCGCGGCCGCCTCGGCGGACGCGAGCGCGTCCGTGTCGGCTTTCGGTGCCATGTTGGTCACCCTTCTCGATCACGCGGAATAAATATTGACCACGGCCTCCGTCGGGCGTTCGGCCGTTTTAGAGGAACGACTCGATGTGGTCGGCGACCTCCTCGGGGGTGTCGCCGACGGGGACGCCCGCGTCGTTGAGCGCGTCGATCTTGGATTCGGCCGTACCGGTGCCGGAGCCGGAGACGATCGCGCCGGCGTGACCCATCCGCTTGCCCGGCGGCGCGGTGCGACCGGCGATGAAGCCCGCGACGGGCGTGTCCATGTGCTCACCGATGAACCGCGCGGCCTGCTCCTCGTCCTCGCCGCCGATCTCGCCGCACATCACGACGGCGTCGGTCTCGGTGTCGGCCTCGAAGGCCTCCAAGGCGTCGATGAAGGAGGTGCCGATGATCGGGTCGCCGCCGATACCGATGGCGGTCGTCTGGCCGATCCCACGCTCGGTCAGGTTATCGACGACCTGGTAGGTGAGCGTGCCCGAGCGGGAGACGAGCCCCACGTTCCCGTCCGCGAAGATGTTGCCCGGCAGGATGCCGAGTTTCGCCTCGCCGGGGGTGATGATGCCCGGACAGTTCGGGCCGAGCAGTCGGGTGTCGGTCTCGCCGAGCCGCTTGTTCACCTTCGCCATGTCCTGGGTCGGGATCCCCTCGGTGATGGCGACGGCGAGATCGAGGCCGGTGTCGAGCGCTTCGAAGATCGCGTCCGCGGCGAACGCCGGCGGCACGAAGATGACGGACGCGTTCGCGTCCTCCTCCTCGACGGCCGCATCGACGGTGTCGTAGACGGGGACGCCGGCGGCCTCCTGACCGCCCTTGCCGGGGACCGCCCCGGCGACGACGTTCGTCCCGTATTCGATCATCTGTTCGGCGTGGAACTTCCCCTCCCCGCCGGTGATCCCCTGGACCACCACTCGGGTGTCGTCGTCGACGAAAATGCTCATGCGGACACCTCCTTTGCGTTCTCGACGGCACGCTGGACGGCCGCCTCAAGTGTCTTTTCGACCTGCAAGAGGTCGGTGTTCAAGATCTCCATTCCCTCCTCGGCGTTCGTGCCGGCGAGCCGGACGACGACGGGCTTCGGCAGCTCGTCGTAATCCGAGAGCGCCTCGTTGATCCCCTTTGCGACCTCGTCGCCGCGGGTGATCCCGCCGAAGATGTTGAAGACGACGCTGTCGACGTTGGGGTCCGAAAAGACCATATCGAGCGCGTTCGTCACCCGCTCGGCCTTCGCACCGCCGCCGATGTCGAGGAAGTTGGCGGGTGACCCGCCGTAGTAATCGACCAGGTCGAGCGTCGTCATGACGAGCCCGGCCCCGTTGCCGATGATGCCGACGTTGCCGGAGAGGCGGACGTAATCGAAGCCGTACTCGCCGGCCTTCCGTTCGAGGTCGTCCTCGTATGCTTCATCCTCCAACTCGGCAAGTTTCGGCTGGCGGAAGAGCGCGTCCTCGTCGATGTTCATCACGGCGTCGGCGGCGACCACGTCGCGGTCGCTCGTGATCATCACCGGGTTGACCTCGATCTCGGTGGCGTCGTTCGCCTCGTACAGATCGTACAGCGTCGAGACGATGGAGGCGACGTCGCCCGCGACGTCGGCGTCGACGCCGGCGTTGTAGACGACCTTGCGGGCCTGATACGGGTGGAGTCCGAACGCGGGGTCGACGTGCTCACGGGCGATCGCGTCGGGGGTCTCGGCGGCGACCTCCTCGATGTCGACGCCGCCCTCGGTCGAGACCATGAGGACGGGTTGGCCCTCGCCGCGGTCCATCGTCACGCCGACGTAGAGCTCGTCGACGAAGTCGACGCCGGACTCGACGAGCACCGTCTCGACGGTGTAGCCCTTGAGGTCCATCCCGAGAATCTCCTCGGCGTACGTCTCGGCCTCGTCGCGATCGGTCGCGATCTTGATACCGCCGGCTTTCCCGCGTCCACCGACGTGGACCTGCGCTTTGATCGCCGCCGGATAGCCGATCTCGTCGACCGCATCGAGCACCTCCTCGACGCTTCGTGCGAGCTGGGAGTTCGGCACCGGAATCCCCGCGTCGGCGAAGATCCCTTTCGCCTGATATTCGTGAAGCTTCATCCACGTGGATGCCCGGCCACTGTCGGCTTAAATCCTGAACATTCGGCTCCGTGGGTTGGCTCACGCCGGATCGACCCGGGGTATGTCGTTTGAGGGTCGCTTACAGCTCCCACTCGCCGCCGACCCGGTCGACGCCCATCATGTTCGCGCCCGGGTGTTCGGTGAACACGACCTTCTGGTTCGGCTCCGGAACGTCGAACGTCTCGGTTGCATAGCTCATCACCCCGAGCGCGAACGCGCGTTTCCGTTCGGCCGACCGACCGCGACGGATCTCCGCATCGAGGAACAAAAGCGGCCCCTCGACGCCCCGGCCGATGAACAGCTCGCCGGGCTCGCGCTCGCGGATCGTGACCGCGACGTGGCCGGGCTCCGTCGCCATCTCGGTCGTATATAACTCGGTGACGCGCTCGGCGAACGCCCGTCTATCCGCCGGCGACAACGTGAGGGTCGTATCGAACTGTAAGAGCGGCATAGCGAGGAGGGGACGGGAGGGATCTTGTAGCTATCGACGCTGGCACTACCGCGTCGGTGCCGACGGTGTTGATGGTTCGGTGGTCCCGGTGGTGTCGATGGCCCGAAAGCGGTACCGGCAACGGCCGCCCCAATTTAACGGATCGATCGTTGAAGACTTAAGATGGGGATCGCCGAATATCCGATCGATGACGACCGATCCTGCGGACGACGACCGGCGACTCGTGTCGGGCTGGGA
>SL_5KL_010_SEDDRAFT_10001330_pt1 | contig 15050 bp, 15 predicted proteins | sample SodLakKL_010_SED_FD_9118 | JGI IMG/M metagenome (IMG submission 9118)
CTTCCCATTGACGGGCTGAGTTGATGAAGAAGTTGGCTGCGGAGTCGATGTTGATGATTGGCAAGTCGGTAAAATCAGCACCGCCAGTAACCAATTCGTCTTTGGCGGCTTGATCCCACTCGATGTCGGCCGCGATTTCTTCAATCTCGTCCCAAGTAATCGCTTCGTCCATGCTGAATTCATAGCCGAAATAATCGAAAACATCTTTGTTGTAGACAACCATCTCGGTAGACTTCGCGAACGGGAGCGAATATTGATAGCCGTCAAGATATTGTTGGTTTTCATCTAGGAAGCCTTGCACAAAGTCGTCGATGTCGGTGCCCCACTCTTCATGAGCGATGTACTCATCAAGTGGAACAAGGGCGTTACCGTTTAGATATTCCACGAAGTGGTCGGGATAGCCCATAACGATATCCGGAGTCGTACCGGAGACAATACCTTGGATGGTGGATTCGCGGAGTCCGTCATAACCGCCTTGTGGGAGTTGTTCGATGCTTACGTTCGGATACATTTCTTCGAAATCATCGAACATTTCCTGGAGCAACGCCATGTTGTCGTCGCCAAAAGCGTGCCACATCTCTAAAGTGATTTCTTCTTCAGGAAATTCATCGGGGATGTTGACATCAACTTCTCCTTCGCCTGCGCCACCAAAGCACGCGGCCAAGACAAACACTGATGTCAAGGATAAAAATAGAGCAAATACCTTTTTCATTGTAAATTTCTCCTCCTTATTTTTTGTTTCTTATGTAACTCCTTCGTGTCGTTCAATCATATTATACCACGAAGGTTGCTCTCGAGAAAATTTTGATACTGTCTTACTTTAAGTTGCATAGAAAACTCGTTAACCTTTGATACCGCTTCTTGATACACCGCGCATAATGTATTTTTTGAGCATGATGAATACGATAATCAACGGTACGGTAACAATCAGGGCGGCGGCCATCTGTTCGTGGTACATGATGACGCCGGCGGTGTCGTCGAATGCGTCACGCAGACCGTTGGAGACTAGCTGGAATCGTACTTGCTGTGAAACCAGGCGCGGCCAGATGTAGGCGTTCCAAGTGTTCATGGCGTTCAAAATGGTGATGGTGGTGATGGTCGGAAGCGCCACAGGAACCATGATGCGCCATAGATATTGAAAATCCGTCTTACCGTCTACCTTGGCGGCGTAATAGAGTTCATCGGGAACTTGTTTAAATGCCTGGCGAAGGAAGAACATATAAAACACGCTGGTCATAAACGGAACGGTCATGGCCAAAATGGCGTCTAGGTATGTTTGTTCGCGAATCCATCCGAAACGGACGACGGTTAGGAAGTTCGTGATAACGAAGATTTCGCCGGGAATCATCATGGTCGCAATCAAAATCATAAACAGCACATCTCGCCCTTTGAAATTCAAACGCGCAAATGCGAATGCGGAGAGAACCGTTGTGATGATGGTCCCTAATGTCGATATCACCGCAACCACAACGGTGTTGACCGTGTAACGCAAGAACGGCGCCTGCTCAAGGGCGGCGGAAAAGTTCGCGAACTGCCAGTTGGCCGGGGAAACCCACAGCAAAGGCGGCGAACGGAAGACTTGGTCGTAGGACTTTAACGCGGTCAAAATCATCCAATAAAACGGAATGATGATAAAAATCGCGAAGAAGACGACCAAAGCGTAAACAATAGCCAATCGGATGCGTTGTTTTCTTTTTATCTGTTTCTCGTTACCATATACAGCTTCTTCCATGGTCGATCAGCTCCTAATAGTGCACTCGTTTTTTACTAACTTGAAGATTCACGAAAGTAAAAACGAGTGTCACTGCGAATAGAATTAGTGCCGCGGCGGCGGCCTCACTAAGGGCGCCTGGCACGCCTGAGCGGTCCAAAGCGTCGTAAACAAGTGCAACAATTGTAATCATCGAACGGTCATCACCGGCGGGGCCGAGACGTTCGCCGAACATACCGATAACCTCGGTATACGCTTTGAAAGCGCCGATGAACGACGTGACCGTGATGTACATAATCATGGGCGAAAGCAAAGGCACAGTAATACGTTTGAAAACGCGGGAGCGTGAAGCGGAGTCCACACGGGCGGCTTCATAATACTGCTTATCGATGCCCTGCAGGCCACTTAGGAAAACCATAATCTTAAAGGCAAGACCCAGCCACGTGATGTAGACGAGTAGGCTGAACATGGCCCTGCCCCAACTGGCGCCCATTCCGACCCAGTTGATAGGGCTTATGCCCAAAAGTCCTAAGAACCAGTTTATCAGACCGTAGTATTGATTGAACAAAAACGCGAAAGCCATACCGATGGCGATGGCGTTGGTTACATAGGGGAGGAAGAAGACAGTCTGAAAAAACCCTTGAATCTTCTTCACGGGAATCGCGTTCAACCAAACGGAAATAAGCAAAGCGATGATAACGGACAGAGGAACCGAGACGAAGGTGATGAGCATAGTGTTCAGCATCGCCATCGAGAAGTTCGGGTCTCTAAGCACGTAACGGAAGTTTTCCGTCAGAGTGAATCCGTCGTGCGTACCTTGCAAATAGTTGAAGTCTTTGACGAATACAAGGAAAATAGCGTTGAATATCGGATAAAAGATGAAGATGGATAGCAAAATCAGTGCCGGTGCGAGGTAGAACCAGGATTTTATATTTTGTTGTTCTTCTAGCATGTTAGACTAGTTCTCCGGTTTCCTTGTTGAAGACATGCATTTTGTGCGGTTTGACGGTGAACTTCACGGTATCGCCTGGTTCAACACCGTAGTCTGCATCCACTATCGCACGGAATGTCTTGGCTTGCTGAACTGATTGCTGAGGAATGTCGATGCCTGCCATCTTGGTGTCGTCAACCTCTTCACCGAGTTCTTCGGCAACTTCTTGAGCGAAAGCCGCTTGTTCTTCTTCTGTGTTTTCTTCTTGCTCGGGGTCTTCGAAGCTTTCTTGGACTTCGACATCAGGATGGCGAATGATCAACGTGGTGTCGCGACCGATGGTTTCAACGAACTCGACTTCAACTTGGAAGCTGGAGCGTTCAACAATTTTGAAGCCTTCCGGGCGAATGCCGACAGTGACTTCTTGGTCTTCGGCGTCGGATTTACCGATGGCGACGTCGCCAATCATGATTTTTCCATCTTCAATGCGACCATCAAAAATGTTGATTGGTGGCGTGCCAAGGAACTTCGCAACGAAAAGGTTGTTTGGCTTGTCGTAAACGCGTTGAGGCTTGCCGACTTGTTGTGTGACGCCTTCGTCGAGAACCACGATCTCATCGCTGATACTCATTGCTTCTTCTTGGTCATGCGTAACGAAAATCGTCGTAATGCCGGTTTCTCTTTGGATACGGCGAATTTCCTCACGTGTTTGCAGACGCAAACGCGCATCCAGGTTCGAAAGCGGCTCGTCAAGCAAAAGCACGCGTGGTGACTTGACAAGTGCGCGGGCGATGGCAACACGTTGTTGTTGACCACCAGAAAGCTGGGCTGGCTTACGGTTCATCAAATGACCGATACCGACAAGGTCGGCAATTTCCTGGGCTTTTTTGAGCCCTTCCCTTTTGTCCATCTTGATGTTTTCAAGCGGGAACATGATGTTCTGCTTGACCGTCATGTGTGGATAGAGGGCGTAGTTTTGGAAAACAAGACCTATGCCGCGATCTTCGGGAGGAACGGGGGTAACGTCTTCATTTCCAAAATAGATTTTCCCAGATGTTGGTTTCAACAAACCGGAAATCATGAACAATGTCGTCGACTTACCGCAACCCGAGGGACCTAGCAACCCAAACAGTTTTCCCGACGGAATTACGATGTCTAGATTGTCAACGGCAACAACTTCATCTTCCCGTTTTGACTGGAAGATTTTGGTCAGATTCTGTAATGTAATCTCCATAATTTATTCTCTCCTAAACCTAAAGTTTATTAGTATATCTTAAATCGGCATAATGTCGCGCGAAACTAAATTCAGGCAACAAAAAAAACAACCAATTTTTTTCTAACAGTTTAGTATACAACATAATAAAAGCGTTTTCCACTTTTTGCAGGAAATTTTCTTCTTTTCATTCATTTACATAATGGTCATGCAAAAAAGACGTTGCTTATTGATTGAAAAGGTTTAGCCAATGATTCCTTGGTTGTAAAGCAGCCAAAGTCCGAATAAAATAGCGATGACAATCAACAGTTTCAGCATCTTGCGAACCAAGGAAACGACCCCTAAAATGACGATGAGCGCAAGAAGAATGGAGAACGCCAGCTGTTCGCCAAACGAAAGGTCCGTGGCAAAATCGTATGCACGGTCAATCGCCGAGCCAATCGGAATAAGATCTTCGATGAACCTCAACACTGGACCGATAATCGGTAAGTCCGACAGCAAATACCCTGATGCTCCAATCAAGTTTAACATCAAAAAATCCCCCTTATGTTTGGACTGTCTTTACCTACATTATACCGAAAAAGACTGAATAAATACATAGGCAAGTTTGTGAATATTAAACTAGGATAGTGCGAGAAAGTATACAACCCTACATCGTTTAAGGACGGGTTAGAATTTTTTTCGACCTTCAAGCGCTTTGTTCAAAGTGATTTCATCGGCATACCCGATATTTCCTCCGGCCGGCATACCGTAAGCGATTCTGGTCAACAACAAATCGGTATCCTTGAGGAGCCTTTGAAGATACAAGGCCGTGGTTTCTCCTTCATCACTGAGATTGGTGGCGAGAATGACTTCTTTGTGACGGTTGTCTTTGAGGCGCGCAAGTAGCTCTTTCACCCGCAGTTCTTCGGGCCCGATACCGTTACTTGGAGAAAGAACGCCGCCCAAAACATGATAAAGTCCGTCATAAGTCCCGGTTTTTTCCACTACAATTACGTCTTTGCTTTCTTCAACGACCAATATTTTGGAAGCGTCCCGAGTTTTGTCAGAGCAAATGTCGCAACGTGTTTTGTCGCTCAGGTTGCCGCACAACTCACAAGGTTTTATCTCTTGGCGGACTCTATGAAGCGCGTCGATGAAGTTGTCGAAATCTTCATCCTTGAAACTCGATACGCTATGCAATGCAAAGCGTTCCGCCGTTTTTTTTCCCACGCCGGGATAGCGCATGAATTGCTCAATCAACAAATTCAACGCTTCTGGGTATCGAGCTTTTATCGTCAAAACATCCCAGGCATGCCCTGGGTGTATTTCCCAAGGGTTTCTTGCGTTTCTTCGTCAATCTTTTTCATGCAGTCGTTGACGGCGGCGATGATTGTGTCTTCAAGCATGTCGTAATCGTCGGGCAATTCGAAAGCCTCCCGGTTGATTTTGATACTTTGCATTTCTTTGGCGCCATTGAACTCGACTTCGACCGTTTGGCCTCCGGCTTGGCCGTAGAATACGGATTGTTCGAGTTGTTCCTGCGCTTCTTTCATTTCTTTTTGCATTTGCTGAAGCTTCTTGATCATGTTTTGATTCATGGTTAATCTCCTTTCTTCACTTTCACGACATCGTCTCCGAAAATGTCCTTGGCTTCTTTGACACTGTCGCTGGCAACGTCGTCGTAATTTTCTTCGGTATCGGGAATTTCCACAAGTCGCGGATGGTCGATGGGTGTCAAACGGATAAACTCGTTCTCGTTTTTACGATTGCGGAATTTTTTGATGAACTCATCCGAAATCCGTTCCCAGACGCTTTCCGGTAGCGCCAAAAACATCGACGGTCTCTCGAAGTACGCCTCTAGGATTTCGACAATGTGTGATTTCACCTGCGGCTTCATCAAGCGGTTGCACACAACGGGGTTGTCGTATGTGACAATCATCATGACGCCGTTGGTCGCCACCAAGTTGCCATCGGTAATCATCTTGGCGTACTCAAGCTTTTTGTCGTCGACAAAACGCTCGATGTCGTACCATTTTTTGACCATCTCGATTTTAACACCACGGTCGGCGGTGTTCAAGACGTCTTCAACAAAACGGATGTCGAACGTTTTGTATTTCTTTTGAGAGTATTTATCGTAGAGAAAACGGTAGCGGTCCTTGTCGTCGGGTTCTTCGGAAGGCTTATCCGTTGTTTCGGTTGAATCTTTTTTCTCTTCGCTCTTTTCGGTCGGTGCCTCATCGTCGTTCTCCGAAGAGCTTTCTTCTTTTGAATCCGTCTGGGATTCCCACTCGTAGCGATCGAACACTTCATCGGCGGGCGTTTTCTCTCGAGGTGCGGGTTCTTTTTGTCCGGAAGTTTCCGACAAGGTCAGGATGTCTTTTTCAAGATTTTCCACTTTGTGTTCGACTTCTGAGAACTCTTCTCGCAAGGATTGGATGGTTTCCAGTGTTTTCGGACGGTCTTTCAAATCGTCGTCGACCATTTTGATGAAAGCCAGCTCCAAAAACAGTTTACCTTGTGAAGCGTAACGCATTTGCTGCTTGGTCTGGCTTAGTATGTCAATGTAATGGAAAAGCAACGGATTGGAAAGTTCTTCGGTCAATGTCAAAAAACCCTTTTTCTCGTGAAGAGACTTTTTCGTCTCCACTTCGGCGTTTTTGACCAGCAACACATCGCGATAAAACGTCATCAAATCGTCCACAATCCTATGGCTTTCCTTGCCCTCTTCCAACAGACGCTCAAGGGCGTTCAACGCTTTGACCACGTCGTTGTTTTTTAGGGCTTTGGCGATGTCCAAGACCACATCGTGCGAGATGGACCCTTTGATGGCGTGGACGTCCGAAACCGCAATGGTATCGTCGCTGTAGGATACGACTTGGTCCAACAAACTGATGGCGTCGCGCATCCCGCCTTCGGCCGATTCCGCGATATGGACAAGCGCTTCTTCGCTGGCTTCAATCGATTCTTTGGAGACAATCTCCTGAAGTTTTGCGAGAATTTCTTTTTTGCCGATGCCGCGAAAATCAAAACGCTGGCACCGAGAATGGATGGTGGAAGGGATTTTGTGGGGCTCTGTCGTCGCTAAAATGAACATTACATGCTTAGGAGGTTCTTCAAGCGTTTTAAGCAAAGCGTTGAAGGCCCCGATGGAAAGCATGTGCACCTCGTCGATGATGTAGACTTTGTATTTGCCGACTCCGGGTAGGTACTTGACTTTGTCACGGAGCTCGCGAATCTCGTCGACACCGTTGTTGCTGGCGGCGTCGATCTCAATCACGTCGTGGATGGTGTTTTTGTCAATGCCGCGGCAGATGTCACATTCGTTGCACGGGTTTTCAACCGGTGCTTTTTCACAGTTCACCGCTTTTGCGATAATTTTCGCAACACTTGTCTTTCCGGTGCCGCGGGGACCGCTGAACAAATAAGCATGAGAAAGCTTTTCATGCTTCAAGGCGTTTTTGAAGGTTTTCGTGATGTGTTCCTGGCCGGCGACTTCGTCAAAGTCTTTCGGCCGATATGTCCGATACAGTGCCTTATAGGCCATCGTTAAACACCTCGCTTACTGATGGCGGATTTTCTTTTCACGGAGTTTCTTAGTTTCGTCGATTACGATAGCACCGGCCTTTTGGACCAAATCGCTTTTTTTGGCGTCAAGCTTGCTTTGAAGCGCCGCATAGTTTTTTTCTTCGCCCTCGCCGTCGCGATAAACCAAATAGGCGTCTTTCATAACTGCTTGGAACGTCGCGTCGTTTCGAAGCGACAACGCTTGTTCTTCATTGATTTTTAAGCGATCTTTGATCAAGCGGGACATGTGCACGATGAATTCCCGTTCTTCGGTGGCGCTTTCTAAACCGGAAAAGAGTTTCTCCCGAATGAAGTTGTAAGCCAAAAAGGCGAATGTTATAAGAAAGGGCAAGGACCAAAACCGGTCCAACACCCCAAAAAAAGATTCATCTCGGAAAAAGTGCATGAACGCCGCCAGCAAAATCACGGTTATGACCGACGATAGAAAAACCCTAGTGTAATAGCGTACATCTTTCTTTCTTTTTATTCTAATCATTTTTAACCACCTATTCCGTATTATACTATAAAAGCGCCGATTATGATATAATTAATTTGGGTGATACCTATGAGTAAAGACACTATAGTCGCCATTTCCACGGCCCTCGGCAAAAGCGCCATCAACATCGTCCGCATGAGCGGTGACGATGTTTTTCGGATTGCCGACTCCATATTCAAAGGCGCTTCATTGCGCGATGCGCACTCACACACCATCCACTACGGAAAAATTCATGACAACGGCGCTTTGATCGACGAAGTGCTGGTTAGCGTCTTCAAAGCGCCAAAAACATTCACGCGGGAAGACATGGTCGAAATCAACTGCCACGGCGGTGCGTTTGTGACCCAAAAGATTTTGGAGCTGATTGTTTCAAAAGGTGCGCGCATGGCGGAAAAAGGCGAGTTCACCGAACGAGCGTTCTTAAACGGCCGCATCGATTTGACACAGGCCGAAAGCGTGATGGACATCGTCGAAGCGCGAAGCGAGTACGGGTTGCGCCTTGCCGGCAAAGGCTTGCAAGGTGAAGTTAGAGATTTGATTCAATCGCTGCGTGATGCCTTGATGGAGATCATCGCCCACATCGAGGTGCACATTGACTATCCTGAGTACGACGACGTCGACGAACTTACTGCCGATGTCCTTATTCCCAAAACCGAAGCTTTGCTCAATGAAATCGGCAACATCCTGAAGCGCGCCTCGACAGGAAAAGTACTGCGAGAAGGCATCAAGACGGCCATCATCGGCAGGCCCAACGTCGGAAAATCCAGCGTGCTAAACGCACTTTTGAAAGAAGAAAAAGCGATTGTTACCGAAATCAAGGGCACCACTCGAGACGTTGTGGAAGGCCAAATCAACATCGGAGGAATCGTGCTCAATCTCTTCGATACCGCCGGCATTCGCGATTCGGACGATTTGATCGAAAAAATCGGCATCGACAAAACCAAAAAAATCATTGAAGAGGCGGAACTCATTCTTTATGTCCTCAACAACAACGAGCCCTTAAGCCAAGAAGACGAGCGCCTCTTAGAGATGACCGACCATAAAAACCGCGTCGTCATCATCAATAAGATAGATTTGGAAAGCAAAATCGACCGCACCTTCGAAGAGAGCGTCCATATCAGCGCTTTGAAAAAAACCAATATTGAAGCCCTGGAAAAAAAGATTAAAGACATGTTCCTGCAAGAAGAAATCGATTTTTCAGGACAGACATACTTGGCCAACGCCCGGCACATCGCCAAGATGCGCCAAGCGGATGCAATGCTCAAAGAGGCTCTGCAAGCTGCACACAATCGGTTGCCTGTGGACATCATTGAAGTGGATTTGAAAAACGCCTGGGAAGCTTTAGGCGAAATCATCGGCGAATCGGGCGACAACGAACTCATCGATACGCTGTTTTCACGATTTTGCCTCGGAAAGTAACCACTACTTGTCAAAACGGTGTTTTTTGCCGTCTTTTTCCCAGCCCAGCACATAATCCAAATTAACATTCGCCGCCGAGCGGAATATGCATTTTTCAATGTCTTTGTGCATCTTTTTTAAAGAGGTCAGCAGTTCTTTGATTTCTTGGCGTTTCGAGGGCATTTCCCCCGAAGCCACCGTGCAACCGCAATCCAGCGTGTCGATGTTGTTGCGCTGGGTGATTTTTTTTACCGCTTCTTCTCGAATAAAATAAAGCGGACGTATCAATTCGATTCCTTCGAAGTTGTCCGCCTTTACTTTCGGCAACATCGTTTTGAACGTACCGGAGAAAAACATGTTCAAAAGCGTCGTCTCAATCACATCGTCGTAGTGATGGCCCAAAGCGAGTTTGTTGCACCCGTGTTTTTCAGCCAGAGCGTAAAGCGAGCCCCGTCGCATTCTAGCGCATAGGTAACATGGGTTGTCGGGCGCTTTTTCGCCGACGACTTTGAAAATGTCTTTGCGTTCGACCACTACGTCCAATCCGAGTGTCTTGGCGGTTTCACGGATTCGTCCGACATCGCCCGGAGCGTATCCCGGGTCCATCGCAATCACCACTATGTCAAAGTCGACCAATGGATGTCTTCTGAGTTCGCTCAACATTTTCGCCATCAAAAACGAGTCTTTCCCGCCGCTTAACGCGACCGCAACGCGATCGCCGTCTTCAATCAAAGAATATTGTTTGACGGCGCGGATGAACTTCGACCAAACATCGCCACGGTAACGCTTGATTATATCTTTATGATAATCCTGCTTTGTTGTCATATACATCCCTCCGAATTATGTTATACTATATCAAAAGTAGCGGTGATTGCAATATGAACAAAAATAATTTAAATAATATATTGAATTTTATGAATAAAACGTATACAATTGAATTATCAAGATACGGAGGTGAAGCTCATGAGCTTTGAATGGGCATCGCGCAAGCCTCGTGAGGGCCTAGCCACTCTTTACGAGTCCAACATAACCTTGAACAAAAGCGCCAGTTCGCATTTCGACAGCGCATACAGCGTCTTGTTAGGTCTTGACCGAGAGAAAAAACGCATCGCCATCAAGCCCATCACCAAACAAGAGTTTCAAAGGGGCACCATACCTGACGAAAAACGTCATAAAATCACCGTGCGTCCCAGTTACGCCCGGGTATGCAACAAGAAGTTCATTCAAGATGTGGTCGAGATTGCTGGGCTGAACTTGAAAGACAACAACGCACTCAAATTCAAAACCACCTGGAACCCCCAGGAAAAAGCCTTAATCATCGATCTCAACAACGTTGAGGAGGAATTGTAATGGAATCAATCGATATTATTTTCATGGTACTATGGTTTTCCATCATATTGTTTGCGGCATTCATTGAAGTGGTCACGATGGATTTGACGAGCCTCTGGTTCAGCATTGGGGCTGTTGTCTCGTTCATTTTGGCCGTTTTGGGACAATCCATCATTGTCCAAATTGTCGTGTTCATCGTCATCTCAATTTTCCTTTTGCTGAGTGTACGGCCTTTGGCAAAGAAGTATTTCCGAACCAACATCATAGGCACAAACGCAGACCGTTTGGTAGGCAAAGTAGCGGTCTGCACGAAACAAATCGACCCGGGCGTGCGCGGTGAAGTCAAAGTGGACGGTAAGTATTGGACCGCCATTTCCTCTGGAAACGACGCCATCGAAGTCGATGAAAAAGTTGAAATTCTCTCGATTGAAGGCGCCAAGCTCATTGTGGTGAAACTATGACCGCTAGCGGTTTTAAACGTTTCGCCAGTTTTATCATTGACTTCACCATCATCATCGCATTGGTCTTCACCTCGTTTCGCATCGTCGGCAATCCGCTCCTCCGAGAGGCAACGGGTTACGACGAAGAACAATGGAATCTCGACTGGGCGGTCGCCGCACGGGAACTCAACGAGGAACGGGATCGTTTAGCGAGACGATTAGAAGAAGAAGACACCTACACTCGTGCAGACTATGAGAGGGACCTTCAAGAATTGGAAGACGAATACAACGAAGAATACGCCGCGGTTGTGCCTTATCTAATGAGCGTCGTGCTGTATTTCTACGCCGCATGGGTTGTTGGAAACTATATTTACCAAGGCCTGATGAAAGGCAACACCTTTGGCCGGAAGTGGATGGACATCGAACTTAGCGGCAGAGTGAACTGGTGGTCGCTCTTCATGCGGGAAGTGCTTTGGAAAGGCTTTTTCTGGGCCTTTACACTAAGCATCGGCATCTGGATCGATTTCTTGTTCATCGCGTTCACGAAAGACCGGAAAACCCTGCGCGACCATATCTCCGGTTTGAAAGTCATCTACATCGATGTCCCCTACCCCATTTAACAGTAGAAACAAGACACCTTGGTGTTCTCTATAAAAAACTATTTCTTAATCTAAGGAGGATTTGTGTATGCCAACCATTGGCGTCATACTCATCATTGCTGTTGTAGTCATCATCCTGATTTATTTGGCAACCCGTTTCACTATCGTTACCCAGGCCAACCGTTTCATCGTCGAACGACTCGGTGGCTACTACACAACTTGGGATGTGGGCATTCATTTCTTGCTCCCTTTCATTGACAGGGTCAAACTGAAAGTCTCCATCAAAGAGCAAGTGGTCGACTTCGACCCACAACCCGTCATCACCAAAGACAACGTCACCATGCAAATCGACACGGTCGTGTTCTTCCAAATCACCGACCCGAAACTTTACACCTACGGTGTCAACTACCCCATCAAAGCGATAGAAAACATCACCGCAACAACCCTCCGTAACATCATCGGTGATCTTGAACTCGATGAATCTTTGACATCACGCGATTACATCAACGAGCGCATGCGTACGATTCTTGACGAAGCCACCGACCCTTGGGGCATCAAGATCAATCGTGTCGAAGTCAAAAACATCATCCCGCCGAAAGACATTCGCGAAGCGATGGAAAAACAAATGCGCGCCGAACGTGAAAAGCGCCAATCCATCCTTATCGCCGAAGGGAACAAACGCTCCTCCATCCTCAACGCCGAGGGTGAAAAAGAGGCCCGCATTCTGCGCGCCGACGGTGAGCGTCAAACCCGTATCCTTGAGGCCGAAGGTCAAGCTGAAGCGATCTTGAAAGTCCAAAAAGCGACCGCGAAAGGTATCGAACTCATTAAAGCGGCCGGTGCGGACGAAGCCTTCCTCCGTCTTGAAGCGTACAAGGCGATGGAAAAAGTGGCCGAAGGTCAGGCGACCAAGCTTATCATTCCTTCCGATATGCAAGGCATGGTCGGACTCGCTTCAACTCTTTCCGAAGCGTTCAAATCCACGCCTCAGCTGTCAAAAGCGACCAAGGAATCTCTCGACGAAGTTACCAAAGGGACCAAAGCCTCCAAAGGAAGCAAGGACTAATCAAAAGAGCTTCGGGGCTCCCCGAAGCTCTTTTTCCATTTTTTAAAACTCGCAGTTTTTCGGAGTGCGCGGAAACGGGATAACGTCACGAATGTTCGCAACACCGGTAATGTACATCAGCATCCGATCGAAGCCAAGTCCGAATCCTGCGTGCGGCGTCGTACCGTATTTGCGAAGATCAAGATACCATTTCAACTCTTCGCTGTCGACGTTCATCTCTTCCATGCGTTTCAATAGTACATCATAGCGTTCCTCTCTTTGCGAACCGCCGATGATTTCACCGGATTTCGGCACGATCAAGTCCATGGCGGCGACTGTTTCTTTGTCGTCGTTTAACCTCATGTAAAACGCTTTGATATGCTTGGGCCAATCGGTGACGAACACCGGAGCGTCGAAGTGTTTGGCCAAATGCTTCTCATGTTCCGTTGCGAGATCCCTGTCGTAAGAAGGCTCGTTCTCGAACGCCACTTTGGCTTGTTTCAAAATGTCTATCGCTTCACGATGCGTAATACGCGCGAATTTTGATTGCATCACGTTTTGTAGTTTGTCGAGCAACCCTTTTTCGACGAACTTGTTCAAAAACGCCATTTCTTTCTCCGCATGCTTCATCACATAGCCAATGATTTCTTTGACCATCTCCTCGGCGAGGTCCATGTCGTCTTCCAAATCGGCAAAGGCGATTTCCGGCTCAATCATCCAAAACTCGGAAGCATGAGTGGCGGTATGAGACTTCTCTGCCCTAAACGTCGGCCCAAAGGTATACACGTCGCGGAACGCCTGGGCGAATGCTTCGGCTTGAAGCTGACCGGACACCGTCAAGTTCGCTTTGCGGCCGAAGAAATCTTTGGAATAGTCGACGGCTTTCTCGGATTTGGGCGTGTTCTCAAGATCGAGAGTCGTCACTTGAAACATCTCGCCGGCGCCTTCGGCGTCGCTTGCGGTGATAATCGGGGACGCCAAATGGATGAAGTCGCGGTCTTGAAAGAATGTGTGGATTGCATGCGTCAATAGGCTGCGAATGCGAAAAACCGCCGTAAACAGGTTCGTACGGCTGCGCAAATGCGCGTGTTCACGCAAAAATTCACGGGAATGGCGCTTCGGCTGAATCGGATAATCCTCTTCGGAATCTCCGACGATTTCAATGCTTCTGGCCTTGATTTCAAAGGGTTGCGGCCGGTTTGGGGTGGCTTCGACAACGCCTTCAACCCGCAAACTTGCGCCGATGCGGGTTTTGCGAATCTCTTCGAAATTCTCCAAGTGATCCGCCTCATAAACAACTTGAATGGTTTCGAAAAACGTTCCGTCGTTCAGGTTGATAAAGCCGAACGCCTTCTGCGAACGATGGTTTCGGACCCATCCGAACAGCGTGATTTTCTTATCCGTTTGGGTTTCATACGTTTCATACAATCTTTTTACGGTCATTTTCATAAGCGAAGCCTCCCTATATCCATAAAAAACGCCCTTACGTTTAAGGGCGAACAATGCCGCGGTACCACCTTAATTCCTAAGCACTCTCGCTTTTAACGCAAGCATACGGATGGGTCTACTAAAGTTCTTCCATCTCTCCCGGTGTTGTTCGCTCGTCTGTCATTTTCCAGCTCTCACCATCCTGGAATCGCTACAAAGAGGGAGACAAGCGATGCGTCCGTTCTTCGATTTATAATTCAATTATATAGCAAATCCATAGATTGTCAACCGATTAAACGCCAGGAGGCTTACACCATGCTAAAGCTGCAAAACACCTACAAGACCTACAAAAACGGGGATGAACTCTTGCATGCGTTGCACGATGTCACTTTGGAATTCCATCAAGGGGACTTCGCGTTTTTGCTTGGAGAAAGCGGAAGCGGAAAAAGCACGCTGCTCAATGTGCTAAGCGGTCTAGACGTTCCTTCGAAAGGGTCCGTCTTCATAGAAGGAACCGACACTCGCACATTCTCCAAAAAGGACTACGCGACGTTCCGAAACAACCATGTCGGCTTCATCTTCCAAGAATACAACCTCATCGATCACCTCAGTGTGCTCGATAACGTTACGCTTCCACTTTTATTTCAAGGCGTCGACAAAAAAGAAGCCAAGGAACGTGCCCGGAACGAACTGGAAAAAATCGGCCTAAAAAAACACGTCGCCAAGAAACCGCAACAACTCTCCGGCGGGCAGCAACAACGGGTTGCCATCACCCGCGCGTTGGTGACAAACCCCAAAATTATCCTTGCCGACGAACCGACGGGATCCCTCGATAAAGCGATGGGCGAAAAGACCATCGCCTACTTGAAAAAACACGCCCAAGACAAGGTCGTCATCGTCGTCACCCACAACGA
>SL_5KL_010_SEDDRAFT_10001331_pt1 | contig 15050 bp, 19 predicted proteins | sample SodLakKL_010_SED_FD_9118 | JGI IMG/M metagenome (IMG submission 9118)
AGCCTGTCCGCGATCCATGACCTCAGGAGGCTGGTCTCGGTCTGCCGCAAGCTTGGGCCCAGGGTGATGCTGATCATCAACCGCCATGACCTCGATGACGGGCTGACCGCCGAGATAGAGGAGTACGCCTGCGCAGAGGGGATACCGGTGCTGGCCAAGCTGCCTTTCGACCCAGGTGTGGTAGAGGCGGTCAGGAAAGGTCTGCCTGTGACCCGCACCTTATGCGAGGCTGCGAAACCCTTTTCAACGCTTTGGGATTTGATAGATGCAGAGCTGGAGAGATGAACCCGCAGAATAGGAGCTGTTGCCGCAAGCGCCGTGGAAGACCTAGGTCGGGCATGGTGCTGAAGGACCAGGGTCGATACCGTTGTTATGCACCTATGTGCCATACTCTACCTGTCGATGATTCACCTGTGATGCTGCAGGCGGAGGAGATGGAGGCCCTGAGGCTGGTGGACCTTGAAGGGATGGGTCAGGAGGAGGCCGCCAAGGCCATCGGAATATCGCGGCGAACACTTTGGAAGGACCTGCATGAGGCCAGGCGCAAGGTGGCAGATGCGTTGGTCAACGGAAGGACCATACGTGTCGAAGGCTGCATCCACAAGCGTTCCGAGGAATGCCCACCAGATGAGAGATTAGAAGGTGAAGATTAATGGTGGACTGGGCGAGATTTGAACTCGCGGCCTCTACCATGCCAAGGTAGCGATCTTCCAACTGATCTACCAGCCCGTTGTTTCGGGGAAACAGGTTGTTCTAATTAAAGGTTATGTTCAGACGCCGGTATCCAAGCGGCTCTGGAACCTATGGGCCTCCCCCGGTATGCTAGTGGGGTACTTGCCGCTGACGCAGGCGAGGCAGAGGTCCTTCTCTGGCATCCCCAGCGCCTTCACCAGCCCATCGATGCTTATGTATCCGAGGCTGTCGGCGGTGATTAGTTCAGCGATCTCCTCCACGCTGCGGTTGGTGGCCACGAACTGCTCCCTCGATTTCATGTCCACGCCGTAGTAGCAAGGCGAAATTATCGGCGGGCAGCCGATGCGCACATGGACCTCCTTGGCGCCGGCCCTGCGGAGCATCTGCACCAGCCTGCGCAACGTGGTCCCGCGGACGATGCTGTCATCGACTATGACCAGACGGCGGCCTTCTATGGTGGAGCGGATGGGGTTCAGCTTCAGGGATACACCGGCCTCCCGCTGCCTCTGGTCAGGGAGTATGAAGGTACGGTCCGCATAGCGGTTCTTCATGAAGCCCTCCTCATAGCTTATGCCCGAGGCCTCAGCGAAGCCCAGGCCGTGGGCGCGTCCGGAGTCGGGCACCGGTACGACCACATCAGCGTCCACCGGGCATTCCTTGGCGAGGATGGCGCCGATGTTGCGGCGCACCTGGTAGGTCTCCTTGCCATCGAGGACAGAATCGGGGCGGGCGAAGTACACCCATTCGAACATGCAGTGTGCTTTGGAGTTGCAGGTTCGCGCGGGCGTTATCTTCATCGAATCAGCGCTTATCTCCACGATCTCGCCGGGGGCCACGTCGCAGACGAACTCCCCCTGCAGGATGTCGACGGCGGCGCTCTCGGAGGCGATGAAGTATCCCTCGGGAAGTTTGCCGACGCAGAGAGGCCGGAATCCATAGGGGTCGCGGACGCCGAAGACCCGGTCGCCGATCATTATCGTCAACGAGTAGGCGCCGTCGATTACCGAAACAACATTCTTTATCGCCTTCACAGGGTCCTGGAAGCAGCTGGGGTCCTTGGACAGCAACCGTAGGATTATCTCCGAGTCGGAGTCGGTGAGGAAGGCCCATCCCTTCTTCAGGTATGCGTTGCGGAGCTCGTCGGCGTTGGTGATGTCACCGTTGTGCGCCAGAGCCATTTGGCCGTGGAGCGTCTCCACCGTGATGGGCTGCGAGTTGAGGTTGGCCTTGGAGCCGGTGGTGGAGTAGCGCACGTGGCCGATGCCCGACTTGCCGGTCATTGACATCAAGGTCTCGGTGTTGAACACCTCGTGCACCAGGCCGCTGCCTTTGACGGTCTCGATGGACTCCCCGTTGAAGAAGGAAATCCCCGCGCTCTCCTGGCCACGGTGCTGGATGACGCGTAGCGCCTTGAATATATGAGGGGTGATGTTAGAATTGAGAGCGAAACCGACTACCCCGCAGCTATGCTTGGGCCCGCTCATGGGAAAACCGGATCAATGGGTCTTGGCCCAGGAGTAGTCCCTCATCTTGGCGGTCTTGCCGTACCCGCAGGAGGCGCACTCGCCTTTGCGGGCGTGATATGAATGCTTGCCGCAGCGGCGGCAGGGGATGTGTACCTTGTGCTTGTTGTGTCTTCCCTGGGAAGGAGTGCCTTTGCTCATCTTGATCTCCTCACGGCGATATGTATATGACGTTGTCCCCACGGACGATGGCGACGTCCATCTTCCTGACGGACTCCCCGTTCACCAGCTCCTCGGCGTTCTTGAGCACGAGGTTCATATGGGGGTCGTACCCGTCCAGGACCCCGCGGTACTCCCTTCTGGCCTTCAGCTCCACGATGACGTGGCTGTTTATGGACTGATTGAGCACCGACAAAGGTTTCCTCATTTGGGTCACCATTCAGCCGATACCCAGTTGAGTATTTGTAGTTATTGGTCAGGCCAGGCTCAGATGAACGCGCCGATGGTGGGGGCGTCCAGGCGGTCCATGTCATAGAAGATTATTGCCTCCCGCATCCCCTCGCGGTCCATCTCGTATCCATGGAAGTGCGAGAGCATGGAGGCCCGCCACAGCAGGTCGATGACCGCGACCGCGATCACACCGAAATAGGCGTTCGAGAGATGGTCCGCGTAACCGTACATGTCCACCAGGTGACAGGCGTTCCCCATGATGCTGTCCCTCTCATTCAGTATGGAGACGTAGCGGAGCAGCTCCTCCTCCCCCTCGGGGGTTAGCGGCAGAAGGCCCACCTGCTCGGCGCTGGCGAAGCCTCGGTGCTGGAGGTCGCCGTCGTCATCGAGGATCTTCCACTCCACCCCCTCCGGGGATGACATGTAAAGGTTCCACGACCAGTCGGGGCCGCAGTAAACGGGCAGGCCCACCGGGTCGGAGGAGTCCATGGAGGATAGGGCGGCCTCGCGGGCGGCGTCCTCCAGCTCCTCCAGGTCGAAATCGGCCTGCCGGAGGTCCACCTCGTCCAGGGAGAAATCGAGGTCGTCGTTGGCCAGGAGCATGAGCTGCCCCAGGAACCTCAGGTCCTTGAAGGAGCGGATATGCCCCCTAACCTGCTCACGCAGCTCCTCCGGCTCGGCCCAGACACCCGCTGCTTCGCAGTTGGCGCGGAACTCCTGGTAGACGCTGCGGGAGAGCCGCAACGTCTCCTCTATCCTGTCCTCGTTCTTCTCCACCAGGCGCGCCGCCTCCTCCTCGGCGGGGACGCCGCCGCCCTCCCAGGCGACGCGGCAGGAGAGGTCGAGCTCCACCGAGAGCCTTTCGCCCACGTGGAAATGGAAGGGGAACATCCGGCAGAAATGGGGCCGGTTCCCGTAATCCGAGCAGCGGCGGTCCTGCAGGAGGACGCAGGAGCCGCGGCCCTTCTTCAACGCCAGGGCGAGGTGCTTGTGGGGGCGGCTCTTGCGCACCAGGGACTTGGAGTGGTAGCGGCGGAAGTAGGGCGCCTCCTCGGGCAGCAGCTCCGGCTGGCACAGGCAGCATAGGCCGCAGCGCTCGTCGCAGTCGCTGCTCCATCCTCTGAGGGTGGACATCTCGACGTCAAAACGCGGCATCCTTGATGTCCCTCCCTATGGTCTCCCCGCATACATCGCCGCGGGACAGCTGCAGCTCTCCGCCCATGATCACCAGCCGTGGGAATATGGCCTCCCTTCCCTCGAAGGGCGACCATCCGCACTTGGAGTGCAGGCGCGATGCGTCTATCGTCTCCGTCTCCCGCGGGTCGTAGACCGCCAGGTCGGCGATCATGCCCTCCTCGATGACGCCCTTGGGGACGCCGAACCGCCTCGCCGGGGCGGCGCAGGCCATCTCCACCAGCGTGCCGAGGGGCATCTCCCCCCTCTTGACCGCCGCCATCATCAGAGGCATCATCGTCTCCACGCCAGGCACCCCCGACGGTGTCATTTCGAAATCCTCCGCCTTCTCGTCCACATGATGGGGCGCATGGTCGCTGCCCATCATCGTGGCCTTGCCGACGGCCGCGGAGCGGAAAAGGGCCTCGCGTGCCTGGGGCTGGCGAAGTGGAGGGTTGACCTTGCCGTGGCTTCCGAGGACGCAGCCGATGTCCAAGAGAAGATGGTGGGGGCTGACCTCGCTGCTCATGCCGGCGGCGGCGCAGATGTCCAGAACCTCGGCCCGGGTCACGTGGCAGATGTTCACGCCTGCCGCGCCCAATGCGGCCAGGCGGCGCACGGCATTGAACTCCGCCTCCGCCGGGCGAAGCTTGAGGTGCTCCTTCAGAGACCGGGCTTCGCCGTCGGAGATCATGGAGTCGTCCTCGGCGTGCACTGAGACCGGGACATTGAGCTCCGCCGCGCTGCGCAGCATCTGATGTATGCTGCGGTCGTCGTTGTCCAGCAGGGATCCGGTGGTGGAGCCCATGAATATCTTCAGGCCGGCGGCATGAGGAGCCATGGCCTCGAGGCGCCTCGGCAGCGAGGTGGACACGAAGAAGCCGTAGTCCACGAATGAAGTGCCCTTCACCATCCGCTTCTTGTCCTTGAGGTTCTGCAGACGGTCGGTGGGGGGCATGGTGTTGGGCATGTCAAGGACGGTGGTGACGCCGCCGTGCAGGGCCGCCATCGATCCGGTGTGGAAGTCCTCTTTGTGCGTCATGCCCGGCTGGCGGAAGTGCACGTGGGGGTCCATGGCCGCCGGCAGCACTATGCGGTAGCCTACGTCGATCCTGCGTTCGCCTCTGAGGACCTTCTTCACCGCCGCTATGCGGCCGTCATCGATCCCCACGCAGCCCTGGGTCAGCTCCCCGTTGATGAAGAGCCTCCCCTCCAGCACCAGGTCCATCAATGCCCCCCGCGGCGGACGATGTCCCCCCGGGGCTCCAGCTCGGTGAAGATGGCGCTCTGGAAACGGTGTATCGTCGCGTTCCTCCACCCCTCCGGGTCGAGGCCCGCCTTGCGGGAGAGGTTGCGCAGGTACTCCTCCGCGTCCCATCCCCATTCCACTGGCACCTGTGGGAGCAGCAGGCCGCGGGCGTGCCCCTTCTCCAGGATGAGGCCGTCCCTGCCTATCTCGATCGCCGCAGGCAGTTCCTCAGGCATCGCCTCTATCGGCTCCGGGACGCTGAGGACGCTGACCTCGACTATGACCGTGTCCGTCTCCTCGCGCTTGAGCGGAGGGAAGCGCGGATCCTCGCAGACCGCGGCCCCGGCGCGCAATATCGACTCGCCGAGGGTGAACATGGGCTCGGGGAAACCGATGCATCCGCGGAGGGTGTTCCGCGGGTGGTCGTGGATGGTGACGAAGGCCCCCCCTTTCCGCTGGAAATGCGGAGTGAGCTCCACCTCCGGCTCGCGGCGCTCAACGTGGGCCTCCATGGCCTCCCGCGCCGCCTTCACTGCCAGGACGCCGTCCTCGTCGCTAAGCCCCTGGCTCAATCTAGCTCCACCTTCTTGACACCGCCCTCTTCGCGGTGGTCGCAGTAGGGGTTGTGGGCGCAGAACGCCTCCTTGATCACGAACCCGACATAGTCCGAGGAGGCGTCCTTGGCCTTCTGGACATTATCGGGCACAGGCACGCTCCGCATAATGTTCTCGATTGCGAGGGCGAACTCAACGCCGGCGCGGATGAAATGCTTCTGGGTCTCGCGGCTGGTGAAGGCGTGGAACATCTGCTTTGCCGCTTCGGCGTGGTCGAATTTTTTGCACTCGCAGGGCTGCTCCTCAGTCTTGGCCTCCTCCTCTTTCTTATCTTTAGTCATCCGTTTCACCTCTTTCGAATCTGACCTGCAGGCGGCCGTCCTTGAGCTCCGCCCCGAGCATCTTAGCACGGGCCAGGGACAACGGCAGCGTTATGTTCCGCCGGTGGTTGCCCACCTGCACTATGAGAATATCTCCTTCCTTATTATAAAGTTCCACTTCCCCCCTCTCCGAGAACGGTATAGCCAAGGAGAGCACGTTGGCTCCGTCCTCGGCCCAGAACTTCATCGGGTTGTCGGTGTAAAGCAGCTGGGAGGGGTCTTCGTCGTCGAAGAGCATCTCCGCCAGCTCGTCGAGCTTCTCCGGGCCCACCAGCTCGGTTGGCATCTGGTAGGCGTTGAGGATGGGCATGGGGTCGAAGGCCTCATGGATCATCTTCACGTAGCGCTGCTGCTCCTCCAGCTTCTGCTCGAAGTAGCCTGAGCACTCCGCCTCGGGGATGAGCCGGTTCAGTATCAGGCACTCCACCGTCATGCCGTAGAGGCACATGTAGGTGTAGGCGCGCTTGGTCTCGCTGATGACCATGCGCTCCGGGTTCACCACCAGCCTTATGGTGGTCCTCTCCGGGTCCTGTATCAGGGTGCGGACGGATATCATCCGGTCGCTGATGCTCTGCATGCTGTTCAGGAAGCCGTCGGTGGGCAGGGGGAAGTCGACCATGCGGCCGACGGTGTGCCGCGCCATGTACATCATGCGGCGGAAGAGGTTGTACATCTTGTCGATGTACCAGCGGGACACGTCAGGAAAGCTGAGAAGCCTGAGGGTCTCGGCGGTGGGCGCGGTGTCCATTATGACCACGTCGTATCTGTCGTTGAGATTGAAGTCCCATAGGTAGAACAGCGCCGACATGAGCTCCATGCCCGGAAGCACGGCGAGCTCCTTCGCTGAAAGGGATTCGAGGCCTTGGGACATCAGGAGGTCGCTGACGTACTTCTCGAGCTCCTTCCACCTGGTCTCCATCTCGTAGAGCACGTCGATCTCGATGGCGTCGAGGTTCTCCTCCACCGTCTGGATGTTACCGGACAGCTTGGTGTCAAGGGAGTCGGCGAGGGAGTGCGCCGCATCGGTGCTCATCACCATCGTGCGGTAGCCCATCCTCGCCGTCATCCTCGCGGTGGCGGCGGCGACGGATGTCTTCCCCACCCCGCCCTTGCCGGTGTAAATTATGACCCTCATTTAATCGTCCGTTGAATCAGGGTGAGATTATTAAAATGCAACCATTGGGGAGGAGAGTGAGTGCCGGGGACGGGGTTCGAACCCGTGACCTTCGGATTTCCCTGGAAGAGGTCCAAGAACCTGAACCCTATGAGTCCGACGCTCCACCAGGCTGAGCCACCCCGGCATGGGGTTTGGGGTTTCAGTCCTTAGGGGACTCTTCCTCGGCGGCCTCCTCGGGCGCTTCCGCCTCCGGTTCCGCCTCGGGCTCGGCGTCCGCCTCGGCCTCGGGGCCGGGGGACTCCTCCTCCGGCTCCTCCTCGGCGGGAGGCTCGATGGACTCGGGTATGCCCTCGCCGGCCTGGAGGATCTCCGTCTTGCTTATCTCCACCCTCTTGATGGGGACTATCTGACGGCAGGCCTTGGCGACATCGCGGGCCATGTCTCCGGAGATGACGTTCTTCACCATCTCCGATACGGTCATCTCGGAGGCGGCGGCCTTCACCGTCTCCTCCATGATGACCCTGATGGCTGATTCCTGGGAGGACTGTATGCGGCGGTCGGCGACGCTCATCGGCTTGACGCGCATGACGAAGCCGTCCTTGGTGGTGACGTCCACGATGTGGTCCGTCTTGGTGCGCTTGCGGCGGGTCAGCCTCCTCACGTAGTCGCTGGTGAGGTCGTGGCCCACGAACACCGTGTGGGCGTCCTTGCCCTGCACGTCGTTGACCTGGAAGCGCAGCTTGATGTGCATCTTGGAGAAGTCCCCGGTGAGGTCGTGGACGGTGACCTCGGCGGTGCGACCCATCAGATAGGCGGGGTCGGCGCTGGGCGTGTCCCCGATCTCAACCTCGTTGAACATGCGGGGGGCATGCAGCGTGTACCATTCCTTCGACTTCCACTTGTCCCTTATCTTACGGGATGCACCTTTACCTTTCTTGACAGCCATCGAGATCCTCCGTCTCAAGCAAGTTCTGGTGATTATGTGTTCATATTAAAAGGTTTTCAATGTGTCCAGACCCTCCCGCTGGTCGTCCAGGGGAGGAAAAATTGAGGATGTTAAGTGGTTTCTGCGCCCAACTCGCGCAGCAGGGCCTCGGGGCCTTTTCGGCCGCGAGGACGCCCACCAGTCGGGCGGCGTGGCATGCCCCTCAGAGCTTCACCGGAGTCAGGTGGGCGTCCAGGCCGAGGTCCTTCTGGTCCATCCCCATCGCCAGCGCATAGAGCTGGGAGAGGTGGAGGACCGGCATGTCGTAGCCCTTCAGCTCCTGCTGCCCCCTGTCGAACTGCAGGTGGCAGAACGGACAGATGTCGACGATGACCTCTGCTCCGCCGTCCTTCATGTTCTTGAGGTTCTCCTCGGTGAACTTCATGGCGAAGTCGCTGAACTCGGAGCGCAGGCCTCCTCCGGCCCCGCAGCACATCATCTTGTCCTTGCGGAACATGCTGCTGGCCCCGGTGGCCTCGACCATGTCGTCCAGCATCGTGGGGTTCTCGGGGTCGTCAAGGTACTTGACGTCGGTGGGCTTGAGGAAGTGGCAGCCGTAGAAGGTGGCGACCTTGAGCTCCAGCGGGTTGGTGACCGCCTTCTTGATGGCATCCAGGCCGATGTCGTTGAACAGCACGTCGGCGAAGTGCCTCACCTCGGTCCCGCCGCTGTACTCCAGCCCGATCTCCGCGAGTATGGCGTTGACGTCCTTGCGGAGGGCCTCATCGTGGTTCAGCTCGTGGGCGGCATCGGCCAGCGAACCATAGCAGCCGTTGCAGATGGTCAGGATGTTCACGCCCTGCTTCTCGGCGAGGGCGAGGTTGCGGGCGGCGGCCGCCAGCCAGGTCTTGCGGTCGAAGGACCGGATGACGCCGGGGGCGGGGCAGCAGCTGGCGTCGTTGAAGTCGACGAGCTCAATGCCCAGAGCGTTGCAGACGTCGCGGGTGGACTTCTCTATGCCAGGGTACCTCAACGGCGCGATGCAGCCGAGGAAGAAGGCGTACGTGGCCTTGGACTTCGCCTTGCTCTTGGCCTTGGGCTTTGATTTCTTCTTGGTCTCTGCCATTTTCACTCACCTACTGTCTTGTTGAATCCGGTGGCCTCGAGGATCTTGTCGAAGTCCTTCTTCGCCTTCTCGCTGGCCAGTACGGTCGGGGGCACCTCGGCGAGGCCGAGTGCGGCCCTCTGGGCCTTCACTTCGTCGTTGATCGGCACGGTGTGGCCGCTCTTCATCAGGGACTTGGCGACCTTCTTGTGGCCCTCGAACATGTTGCCGGAGGCGACAGCGAGGTTCCTCATGGCGATGAGGATGTCCACGATGGCGACGTCACGGGGGCAGCGCTCGGTGCAGGTGTAGCAGGTGGTGCAGTACCACAGCTCCTCGGACGACAGGACCTCGTCCTTCATGCCCAGCTGGGCCATACGCACCAGCTGCCTGGTGCGGAAGGAGGTCTGCCTCCCCGAGGGGCAGCTGGCGGTGCAGGTGCCGCACTGGAAGCACATGTTCACGGTATCACCGCCGTTGGCGATGATCTCGTTCACGAATTCCATATCGGGTGTAGCGGTCATGCTTATCGGCATGGGAACGGGCTCGCCCTATATAATCATGTAAGGATAACGGCGTTATTATTACCTTATAAGGTAATACTAACCGCCCATCTTCCCACGGAGCTCGCGCAGCAGCGCCTCCACCCGGGGGTCGTCGCTGTCATGGACCGCCATCACCGCGTGGCGCAGGAGGCGGGGGTCGGTGGAGCTCTGCATGCTAACTCCGCGGCGAAGGAGCAGCACCTCGTCGATGAAGAAGCTCCTGCCAGAATCGAGCAGCTCGTTGACCGAGAGCAGCTCCCCCTCCACCTCATACTCCGCCCCGGCCAGGTCCAGGTGGCGGAAGGCTATCCGCTGCGCCCCGAAGCGGTAGCGAACGTAGCGGGGGCCGCGGTCCACATGGACCATGTCCATATGGCCGATCTCCACGGCGCGGTGCTCCTCGAGATCGAGGAGGTGCAGCGGGTCGTCCAGTATGACGAGGTCCGCCCTCCCCTCAAGCAGCGAGCGGACGTTGCGCTCATCATCGCTGACCACCAGGCCTATGGAGTCGTCCACCTTCGGGATGCATGCCATGAGGAGCTCCTCGCTAACGGGGCTGCAGGCCACCATCATGCCGCGCTTCGCCTCGAGCCTCCTTGATAAGCTCTCCCCCTCTTTGAGGAGCTCGCGGCCGGCGGGGGTCAGCTCGCTGCCGCGGCCGGCGCGGCCCAGCAGTCTGGCGCCCACGGCCTCCTCGGCGGCGCGGACGTGCCGGAAGATCACCGGCGCCCTCACTGAGAGCAGCGAGGCGGCGGCGTTGATGCTTCCGGCCTCGTCAACGGCGCGCAGGACCTCCAGCTGGCGGGCGGTGACCGTGCCTTGTTCGGCCTTGAGTTGCAGCACCGGCTCCAGGCGCATGGGCTTCCATCGCCATCAACGCTGATATAGCCTTTCCCGTGCTAAGAAAAGAATTATCAACGATGCATACATCAGAATAGCGAGCAGATGGGGACTTTGAAGGGCGACGTCAAGGAGGTGGTGACAGCCACCGGGCCCATTATTCTCGTTGTCCTGCTGATGCAGGTCTTCGTGCTAGGCAGCCCGCTGGAGGATGTGCTGCTATTCATCGTCACTGCGGCCATGGTCATGGCCGGCTTCGCCATGTTCCTATTCGGCGTGCGCTGGGGCATGCTCCCCATCGGGGAGGCGGTGGGCTCGGAGATGCCGCAGAGGGGCTCGCTTCTCTTCGTGATCGGGGTGATGTTCATAATCAGCTTCCTGGTCACCATCGCCGAGCCCGACGTCCGGGTGCTGGCATCTTTGGTCGAGTCCGTATCCGAAGGGATGTTCGACCGCAACCAGCTCATGTTCGTGATCGGAGTGGGCGTGGGCTTCTTCATGGTGGTGGCGGCGCTGCGCACCCTCTTCGGGGTCTCCACGAAGAAACTGCTGCTCGTCGGGTATGCTATCGTCATCGCCCTCTCATTCTTCACCCCCGACGAGTTCCTGGCTATCTCGTTCGACGCCAGCGGCGTTACCACCGGGCCTATGACCGTGCCGATAATCCTCTCCCTGGGGGTGGGCATAAGCGCAGTCCTCTCCGAGCGTAGGGACCTGTCCAACACCTTCGGCTACATCGGGCTGGCGTCCATAGGCCCCATCATCGGCGTGATGCTCATGGGGGTTTTCCTGACATGACGCACGCAGACATGTCCATGCTGGAGGTGGTCATAGACGTGCTGCAGGCGCTGCTGCCGATAATAGCCTTCTTCCTGATATTCCAGTTCCTTTTCCTCAAATACCCATGGGTGACCCTGAAGCGCATCCTGATCGGCGTGGCCATAACCGGCGGGGGCATGGTGCTCTTCCTCGGAGGCGTGTTCATCGGATTCATCCCCATAGCCAGGGAGATGGGCGAATTCCTGGTGCAGAACTTCGACAACTGGGTCATAATCGCGTTCGGCTTCCTCATGGGATTCCTGGCGACTTACGCGGAGCCGGCGGTGCGGGTGCTCTGCGGACAGGTGGAGAAGAGCTCAGGGGGTTACATCAGCTCAACTCTGATATTATGGACGCTGTCCATAAGCGTGGCGGCATTCGTCGCCCTGGGGATGGCGAGGATAGTCTACCAATGGGACTTCAGGACCATCATAATAATCGGTTACCTGCTCGTCCTCGTTCTTATGTGGAAGTCGGAGGGAAATTTCGTGGCCATCGCCTTCGACTCCGGAGGTGTGGCCACCGGACCGATGGCCGTATCGATAATCATGACCATGGCGGTGGGCATAGCCACCGGCGTGGAGGGGGGCAACCCGATCATCGACGGCTTCGGAATAATAGCGCTCATAGCCTTGGCCCCCATACTGTTCGTGACGGGCCTGGGAGCATTGCTGAAAATCAAGGAGGAAAGAGATGAACTGCGAGACTGACGTGGCCCTGATCATCACCGTGGTGAAGAAGGGATGGGCAGAGGCGGCGCTGAGGGCGTCCGTGGACGCCGGTGCGCAAGGCGGCACCGTGATGTACGGGCGTGGGATCGGCATGCATGAGAGGAAGACCATACTCGGCATGAGGATAGAGCCTGAGAAGGAGATCCTCATCACCGCGGTGAAAAGAAGCCTGAGCGACCAGGTCCTGGTGGCCATAAGCAAGGCCGCAGAGCTGGACAAGCCGGGCCAGGGCATCGCCATGGTCCTGCCTCTGGACAAGGTCATCGGCAGGGTGCACATGATACCCGAGGACGAGACCTACTTCCCCCTCAGCCCCATGCAGGTGGACAAGGAGGAGGAGGACGCCGCCCGCAAGGACGCCGCCGAAACCGACGAGAAGGAATGCTGATGGGCGAAGGTCTGAAGGACACCGTCCTGGTCATAGGCCTGGGCAGCCCCATAGTCTCCGACGACCGCGTCGGCCTGGAGGTGGTGCGCCGCATCGAGGAGATGCGCCTGGATGGGGTGGAGACCAGGCAGGAGGCCATCGGCGGCCTGGACATAATACCGATGATCATGGGCTACCGCCGGGTGATCATAGTCGATGCCATCAAGAGCGGCGCCCGCCCCCCTGGGACGGTGATGGTCTTCGACCCGGAGGACTTCGCCCCCACGATAACCGATTCTTCAGCGCATGACGTGAACCTCGCCACCGCCATGTACCTGGGCAGGCAGCTGGAGCCGGAGAGCATGCCGGAGCAGGTTCGCTTCATCGCCGTGGAGGTGGAGGAGCTGCTCACCGTCAGCGAGGAGATGACCCCCGCGGTGGAGGCGGCGGTCCCCGATGCGGTGGCGAAGGTCCTGCGGCTCTTGGGCCTAGACGTCGAAGGTGGAGAGGTCGAGTGACATGAGCTCCGGCGTCTCCTTGCCGTAGACGGTGACGTTTAGCCTCTCCGGTCGCAGCAGGTCCTCGGCGACGCGAATCACGTCATCAACGGTGACGGCGTCGATGCGCTCCAGGTCGGCCGAGAACGGAACGGCCTCGCCGCTGAGCATGTAGTTGCGCGCCAGGCGGTACATGCGCGCGCTGGTGGACTCCATGCTGCGGACCATGTTGCCGCGCACCATGTTCTTGACCTTCATCAGCTCCTCCTGCTCGACTCCTTCGCGGAGAAGATGGCGCAGCTCGGACATCACCGTGCGCACCGACTCCGCCACATTCCCCTCGGTGGAGGAGAAGCAGGCGGCGAAGGAGCCGCCGTCGGAGTGCTGGTCAACGGTGCTGAATATCGAGTAGACCAGCCCTTTCTCCTCGCGTACGCTCTGGAAGAGCCGCGAGCTGCCCCCGCCCCCGAGCAGGGTGGCCAGCGCCCGCAGCGCCGGACGGTCGGGATGGGACGCATCGTAGGAGGGGAAGCCCATGGCCACGTAGCTGTGGTCACCGTCGCGGGGGAAGACGTGCAGGCCGGCGCCGTGCTGGCGCGGCGGCTCCCGCACGATGGCGGAGGAGCCGTCCCGGGGGTCGAAGTTCTCCTCCGCCCAGGCGACGGCGTCCTCGCAGTCGACGTTGCCGCAGGCGATCACCGCCATCTCGGGGGCTCGGTAGCGCTCCTCGAAATAGGATCGCAGCTCCTCCTCGCCGAGGGCCTTCACCGTCTCCACCTCACCCGCCTCCCTCTGGCCGAGTCCGTGGCCGTCCCAGAGGGTGCGGGCGAAGAGGCTGTGGATGTACGACTCCGGATCGTTCTCCCACATGCTGATCTCCTGCAGGACTATCATCTTCTCCAGCTCTATGTCGTCCTGGCGGATCAGAGGGTTGACGGCGATGTCCGCCACCAGCTCCTTGGCCACCTCTGCGGTGCGGTCGAGGGTGACGCCGAAATAGGCGGTGACCTCCGACGATGTGAAGGCGTTCAGCTGTCCGCCGGCAGCCTCGATGTCCCGCATTATTCGCACGTTGTCCCTGTTCTCCGTACCACGGAACACGACGTGCTCCAGCAAATGTGATATGCCCATCAGGGCCTTCGGCTCGTCACGGGAGCCGGTGCGCACCGCCAGCAGATAGCCGCTGACTTGGGCGTCGGGGATGCGCTCCACCGCCACCGGAATCCCGCCGGCGGTCCTTCTCAGACTCAGCTCGTATTCGCTCACGTTGCGGTGATGAAGCAATTGATAAATAAGCTTGACCTACACTACGTTAGCGAGGTGTAACCGATGGTGGAAGATTTGGTTGTAACGGATTACGAGAAAGTGGACTGCAAGCAGGCCCTGGTCATAGTCGGCTTCCCCAGCATAGGCCTGGTCAGCTCGATAGCGACCAATTTCATCGTCCGCACCTTGGGCCTGAAGAGGGTGGCGGGCATCAGCTCGCCAGACTTCCCCCCCTATGCGATGGTCCAAGAGGGATTCCCCATGCCTCCGGTGCGCATCTACGGCGGCGACCGGCTCTGCGATGAGAACGGCGAGAACTGCGAGCACCTCATAGTCATAACCGCCGAGTTCATGCCCAAGATGGAGATGCACCACCCCATGAGCCGCCTGATACTGGAATGGTGCAATGAGAACGAGGTCGACACCATCGTCACCATGGAGGGGATCGCCAGCAACGATGTGGAGGCGGGCTCGATATGGGGCGTGGGCAGCACCAAGGAGATGAGGGAGAAGATGGAGAAGTACGGCATCCAGCCCCTGGAGGAGGGGATGGTGCGCGGCCTTTCCGGCATAATGCTCTACGAGGCCGCCTCGCGGGGGATGAACGTGCTCACCCTCCTTGGCCCGGCCCGCATGGACATGCCCGACGCCCGCGGCGCCGCCCGGCTGATGGAGAAGGTGGCCAAGATGCTCCCTGAGCTCGACCTCGACCCCGAGCCCCTCATAAAGGAGGCCGATGAGCTGGAGAAGAGGATGAAGAGCGCCATGGAGAGNACCAACATCTCCAGCGACACCTCCCATCTCTACCGCTGAAGGCATGGAGCAGCTGCTTGTACTCGGCATCCTAGCGATTCCGCTGACCGTTGTCCCGGCGGG
>SL_5KL_010_SEDDRAFT_10001333_pt1 | contig 15045 bp, 10 predicted proteins | sample SodLakKL_010_SED_FD_9118 | JGI IMG/M metagenome (IMG submission 9118)
GGAAGGCCTGCTCGAGCCGGATACCAGCCTTGCCCTGATCGAACGTGCAGGCAGAACACGTTTCCGGCCGGTTGTCCTGACGGCCATCACCACGGTACTGGGCCTGTTCCCGCTTGCCATCGGCCTCAACATCAATTTTGTTACGCTGCTGACCGAATTCGACCCGCAGATTTATTTTGGCGGCGACAATGCCCGTTTCTGGGGCCCCATGTCGTGGACTGTCATATTCGGTTTGTCTGTAGCTACCTTCCTTACCCTGGTCATTGTACCCTGCATGTATCAGATCATCCTGGCCACCCGTCGCAAATTCAGGCGCATGACCAGCCGCAACTGATGATCGCCGCATTCAGGCACATTGCCCGCCAAAACTGATGGTGTGTGTTGAAATATTTTCCTGCAGCCTGGTTTGGCGTAAACCATTTTTCTTATTTTTGGCCTTTACGCGTTTCTAAACCATTAACCAACACATCCAAACACCATTACATCATGCAACAAACTGCTTCTGCCAAAGATGCGGGAAAGGTTCAGCCTCCCGATCTCACACAGTATGGAATTCAGAATGTACAACATGTGTACTACAACCTGTCTTATGATGACCTCTTCCTCCACGAAACGGACCCGGACCTGGAAGGTTATGAGAAGGGCTTTGTGACCAACACGGGCGCTGTGGCCGTAGATACAGGAATTTTCACGGGCCGCTCACCAAAAGACAAGTACATCGTTCAGGAAGACAGCTCCCAGGATAATATCTGGTGGGCTGATGGCAAAAACCGCTCGGACAACAAACCCATATCCGAAGAGGTTTGGCGTTCGCTGAAGGAGACCACCCTCAAACAGTTTCACGGCAAGAAGCTCTACGTGATGGATGCCTTCTGCGGGGCCAACGAAAACACCAGGATCAAGATCCGGGTAATCACAGAAGTAGCCTGGATGGCTCATTTTGTAAAAAACATGTTTATCCGTCCATCCGAAGAAGAGTTAAAAAACTTTGAACCCGACTTTGTGATGCTTAACGCCTGCAAGACAGTGAATGAACACTGGGTGGAGCAGGATTTGAATTCGGATGTCTACGTGGCATTCAATCTGAAGGAACGGCGCGCCGTAGTCGGCGGCACCTGGTACGGTGGAGAGATCAAAAAAGGCTTTTTCTCCGTGATGAACTATTACCTGCCGCTCAAAGAGATCGCTGCCATGCACTGCTCGGCCAACATGGGGAAGAATGGCGACACGGCCATATTCTTTGGCCTCTCGGGGACTGGCAAAACCACCCTTTCTGCTGACCCCAACCGCTATCTCATTGGTGATGATGAACATGGCTGGGACGACGAAGGGGTCTTTAACTTCGAAGGGGGTTGCTACGCCAAATGCATCAACCTGAGCAAAGAAAAGGAGCCGGACATTTATCATGCCATCAAGCGCGATGCATTGCTGGAGAATGTGGTTTACGATGAAGAGACCGGCGAGATCGACTTTTCCAACACCAGCAAGACCGAAAACACCAGGGTGTCCTACCCCTTATATCACATCAAAAACATCGTAAGGCCTGTATCCAAGGGCGGACACCCAAAGAAGATCATTTTCCTGACTGCTGACGCCTTTGGTATCCTCCCTCCCGTTGCCAGGCTGAACCGCGACCAGGCCATGTATTACTTTCTGAGTGGCTATACCGCAAAGCTGGCAGGTACTGAACGGGGTGTCAAGGAACCCATGCCTACGTTCTCGTCGGCATTTGGTGCGGCTTTCCTCCTTCATCACCCCACCGTCTATGCCCAGGAACTCGCCAAAAAAATGAAAGCGCACGGTGCCACAGCCTATCTTGTAAACACAGGGTGGATCGGTGGACCTTATGGAATCGGGCAGCGCATTGATATCGACAGTACCCGCAAGATCATTGATGCGATTCTGGATGGCTCACTGGATAACGCCAAAGTTGAGGAGTTGGCACCATTCGGACTGATGATCCCCCAAGAGGTTCGTGGCGTCGATGCCAAAATCCTTAACCCCAAAAACACCTGGAAATATGAAACGGCCTATATGAAGCAGGCCGACAGCCTCGCCGAGAAGTTCATTGAAAACTTCAACAACTTCACGGATACGGAGGAAGGGCAACGACTGGTGGCTGCAGGACCGCAAAACAAATTCATGAAGCAGTACTACAAGTACTATGAAAAAAAGATCAACCGCCTGCAACAGCAACATGCCGCCGAAATCGCCAGGCTGAAAGACCAGATCTACATCCTGCAAAACTCTTTCAATGACTACATCTCCTTTAACTCAATCAACACCGACTACAAAAAACGGCCGCTTAAACGGCACGTACCTGTTGTTTCCTTTTTTGACACCCGGGATGAAGCGCAGCTGGAAAAATGCCACCAGGCTGTGATCCGGATCATGAAGGCCGCGGGTTTTGCCTTCAGCTCGCACGATCAGAGCCACATTGGCGTCAATGAATACATGACCAAATCAATCGATGACTTATCGCTTGACCAGGTATACGAAAAAATCGATGAAATTGCCCGCTGCCTCAACGGTGACGGGAAGAATTGCAGCAATGAGGAACTTCGAGCACTCAGCAGTGAACTGATCAGGATCACGGAAAACATCCCGAACTTCCTGGTAAAAGCCGGGTCTGCACTTACGGTGAAAACCACGAATGAGGAGGGTGAAAGCCACATCCGGACAACCTCATTGCCCATTTCGGCACAGATCCATATCGACAAAAACCCCGCACTGCTTAATGAGCCTGCCAGATTGATGCAGGAAATCAACCATTTCTGATAGAATCATTATCTTTGTCATACCGGCAGCATCGTTTGTTTGACCTTAACCTCTCTGCTTGCACTTTTGTTAACACAAACAACATGCTGCCGGTTTTTTATATCCCCACACAAGCTTTGCCATGGCTTTCCGACACAAAAAAATGCCTGTTGCTCATAATTTTTTCAGAAAAGTCTTGCGAATCTGCAAAAATGTTGTATTTTTGAATGTTGAGCTATTTATTTTTACCACTAAACCTACTTAATTATGGAAACCGGTACCGTTAAATTTTTTAATGAAAAAAAGGGGTATGGATTTATCATCGATGACAAGACTGAAAAGGATGTTTTCGTGCACCACAGTGGGCTTTTGGATCCCATCAACAATGACGACCGGGTCTCTTTTGAGATATCGGAAGACGAAAGGGGAAAAAAAGCTGTTAATGTAAAGAAAGCTTAAGGATTATTTCCAATACCTGGCGTATGAAACAGCTCCGTTTTACATAAAACGGGGCTTTTTTTGTGGAAAATCGTACTTTTGATCAACCGGTTAACAGGATTTGCAGGTTGCCATGTAAACTGTGGCAAGCGTTTTTGGGGATTTGGTTGACCTGGCAGGAAATTGATGCGGATTATAGGGTGGTTTTAAGATAGTTAGATAAAGCCTGCATGCCAAATAATTGACAAACAGGGGGAAGATTATTTTCACCAGATAACCAATCAGTGGAAAAAACATAAACACATAAAACAACAATGGTCATTATTGGGATCACAGGCACCCTGGGTGCTGGAAAGGGAACGGTGGTCGAATACCTTGTGCGTGAGCGCGGGTTTCGGCATTACTCGGTCAGGGGATTCCTGGCAGCGGAGCTGGACAGGCGGGGCATGCCGGTGAACCGGGACACCCTGACGGCCATAGCAAACTCCCTGCGTGCAAAACACGGACCGGCATACATTACGGAACAATTATACCATCAGGCAAAAAAGACCGGTGAAAACTGTGTCATTGAAAGTATACGTACGCCCGGTGAGATTGAATCGCTACGAAAGCATCCCCAATTTTTCCTGCTCGCCATAGATGCAGATTCGCGGGTAAGATACCAACGCATTCGTAAACGCAATTCCGAAACAGACCATATTTCCTTCCGTGTATTTATTGAAAACGAACAACGGGAGATGCATACCACCGATCCCAACAAACAAAACCTGGCAGCCTGCATCGCCCAGGCAGATCATGTGATTACCAACAACGGAAGCCTGGAACAGCTCCATGAGCAAACGGAAAGGTTCCTCGAACGCATACCCGGACTTTTAGACCTTTAGACTTTTAGCCTTTTAGACCTTTTGTCCTTTTGTCATTTTTCTCATTTTATCATCTCAATAAATCATCCCTAACATGAGCGAAACAAATGATCAACGTCCTACATGGGACGCCTATTTCATGGAAATTGCCCACACTGTGAGCAAACGCGCCACATGTGATCGTGGAAGGAGTGGCTGTGTGATTGCCCGTGACCGGCAAATCCTCGTGACCGGTTATGTAGGAAGCCCGATCGGGTTACCGCATTGCGATGATGTGGGCCATCAGATGAAGAAAGTTTTGCATGAGTACGGACACATTACCAAGCACTGTGTGCGGACGGTTCATGCCGAGCAAAACGCGATCTGCCAGGCAGCCAGACTGGGCATCAGCATAGCCGGGGCAACCCTTTACTGCCGAATGACCCCTTGCCGCGTTTGCGCCATGCTCATGATCAATTGTGGCATCCAGCGGGTGGTATGCGAAAAGAAATATCACGCCGGGGAAGAATCAGAGCAACTATTTGCCGATGCCGGGGTAAAACTGGAATATTTCACGGAAGAAGTACTCACCTATAAGGACCAGGGAGAAGAGTAAGAAGCGCGGGCGGAATAGCTTGTGCTATGGCCAGCGCATCATGCGCCGGAATCTGTATGAGGTTTCATCAGGGATAAGGTACCGATCGCAATAGGCACCGGCTTAATTCCCCATCTCAGACATGAAACGAATGCGCATCAGGCGTATTTCCTCTTCAGAATAATCGTCCTCTCCAAGCTCCGCCAGGGCCTCCTGGCAACAGTCCGTCTCGGCTGTCGTAAAATAGTCAAAAATCTCATCCTGCTTGTCCGGGTCAATCACCTCGTTGATATAATACCGAATGTCGATTTTGGTTCCCGAGGCCACGATCCGCTCAAGTTCCTGCAGCAATTCGTCAAAATCGAGTCCTTTGGCCTCAGCGAGATCTTCCAGCGATACCTTCCGGTCGATATTGCGGATGAGGTAAACCTTCAGCCCGGACTTGTTTACCACCGATTTCACGACCATGTCCATGGGCCGCTCAATCTCATTGTCTTTTACATAACGTGCGATCAGGTCGATAAAAGGCCGGCCAAAGCGTTCGGCCTTGCCGGAACCCACGCCGGTGATTTGCTTAAGCTCATCCAGCTTGATGGGATACTGGATCGCCATATCTTCCAGCGAAGGATCCTGAAAGATCACAAAAGGAGGAAGATTGTGCTTTCTTGCCATCTGTTTGCGAAGATCCTTCAGCAGAGAAAACAAGACCTTGTCTGTCGCACTGGTTTTTTGCGCCATGCCTCCGAGGCTATCTGCCTCATCCGGACTGTCATAATCGTGATCTTTGCTCATCATGACCGACTCAGGCTGCTGAAGGTAGCCTTTACCCTTGTCACTGACCTTGAGCGTACCGTAATCCTCAATGTCTTTTTCCAGCAATCGTTCGATCAAAGCCTGGCGCAACACAGAATACCAGAACTTCTCATCTTTGTCGGCACCTTTACCAAAAATCTCAAGCTGGTTATGTTTGCAGGATTTAACGGCAGTGGTACTTTTACCCATAAGTACGTTGATTACATGTTTTGGTTTGAATAATTCCTTTACCGCAAATACGGTTTGTAACAGCAGGCAAATATATTCTTTTCCTTCAAACTTTTCTTTTGGATTCAGACAATTATCGCAGGACCCACAGTTTTCTTTTTCATAGATCTCGCCAAAGTAATTGAGCAGGGTTTTCCTCCGGCAGATGGCTGACTCGGCATAGGCCACCGTTTCCATGAGTAGCTGCATGCCGATCTCCTGTTCGGCCACCGGCTTACCCTTTAGGAATTTTTCCATTTTCTGGATGTCATCATAAGAGTAAAAGGCAATGCAGTTTCCTTCACCCTCGTCACGTCCAGAGCGACCTGTTTCCTGGTAATAGGCCTCGAGGCTTTTGGGAAAGTCGTGATGAATCACATACCGCACATCCGGTTTGTCAATGCCCATCCCAAAAGCGATGGTGGCCACGATCACGTCGGCGTCTTCCATCAGAAACTGGTCCTGGTTGGAAACGCGCACGGCGGAGTCGAGGCCGGCATGGTAAGGCAGGGCGCGGATGCCATTCACCTGCAAGGTAGCTGCCAACTCTTCCACTTTTTTCCTGCTCAGGCAATAAATGATGCCCGACTTGCCTTCCTGGGATTTCACAAATCGAATGATGTCCCGTGTGATATGCTGCGTTTTGGGCCTAATCTCATAATAGAGGTTTGGTCGGTTAAATGATGAGATAAACCGCTTGGCATACATCATGCCCAGGTTCTTCTGGATATCCTGCTGTACTTTGGGAGTAGCGGTGGCAGTCAGGGCAATGATGGGCACCTTTTTTTCAAAGGCATCGATAATGGGACGCAATCGACGGTACTCGGGCCGGAAATCATGTCCCCATTCTGAAATGCAATGGGCCTCATCTACGGCAAAAAAGGAAATATTCAGGGTTTTCAGAAACTCCACATTTTCTTCCTTGGTGAGCGACTCGGGGGCCACGTAAAGCAGCTTGGTCACGCCACTGACCAGGTCACTTTTTACCTGGTTGATCTCCGCGCGGGTGAGCGAAGAGTTCAGCACATGGGCAATGCCGTCAAAAGAGGCAAAATTCCTGATGGCATCCACCTGGTTTTTCATTAGTGCAATCAGCGGGGATACCACGATAGCCGTACCTTCGCCAATGAGTGCGGGCAATTGGTAACACATCGATTTTCCGCCGCCGGTAGGCATGATCACGAAGGTGTCATGACCATCCAATAAACTTTTTACGATGGCCTCCTGGTCTCCCTTGAAGGCTCCGTATCCAAAGATCTGCTTAAGCAGGTCACGCAATGATACACTGCTTTTTACCTCCATTACTGCAACATTTCTCTATTTGGCGATTTAACCCTGTTGTTTCAGGGTTCATCGGCCAGATTGAACTTATCATAAAGGATTTTTCCGAATTTTGAGAAAAATCATGTAGGTTTGTAATGTAAATATAGTATTAAAAAAGTACTTGAACAATATTTTTTAATAAACCTTTGAAGGTGGCAAACAAAAAAGAAATCAGGCAGATAGCCTTGTCTACTATAGAAGCGGAGTATGCGGCGATAAACCGTCTGAAATCCTACATTGATGATCCTTTTGCTGCGGCTGTGGAAGAGATCCTGAATTGTCGCGGACGCATTGTGGTTACCGGGATCGGCAAGAGTGCGATCATCGCAGAGAAGATTGTGGCCACGTTTAATTCAACCGGCACACCATCGGTTTTCATGCATGCCGGCGATGCCATTCACGGGGACCTTGGGATCATCCAGGAGTCAGATGTCGTGATCTGCATATCCAACAGCGGGAACACACCGGAGATCAAAGTACTGATACCCATGCTGAAATCCCTGGGTGCCTGCCTGATAGGCATGGTGGGAAACACCTCTTCCTACCTGGCCCGTCAGTCTGACCATATGATCAACACCACCGTGGAAAATGAGGCCACACCAGGTAACCCTGCACCCACCTGCAGCACCACCGCCCAGCTGGTCATGGGTGACGCCATCGCCATCGCCTTGTTGCATTGCCGGGGATTTACCGCAGAGGATTTCGCCAAATATCACCCGGGGGGGTCGCTGGGCAAGCAGCTTTACCTGAAAGCCGAACACCTCTACCCAAAAAATGCCCGTCCGGCAGTTTCCCCGGACGCCGACATACGAAGCCTGATCATCGAAATATCTGGCAAAAGGCTGGGGATGACGGCCGTGGTGGACCAGAACAAGGTAGTGGGCATCATCACCGACGGGGACCTCAGGAGAATGCTGGAAAAAGGCGGCGACCTGTCAGGGCTTGCCGCCAGGGACATCATGAGCGTAAGCCCAAAAAGCATCCGCAGCAAAACGCTCGCGGTAGATGCGCTGCAACTGATGCGCGAAAATAATATCACGCAGTTGCTCGTTGTGGATGATGGGGTATACAAAGGCATCGTACACCTGCACGACATCCTGGATGAAGGGATTATATAAATGGAAACCTCCATGCCAAAAGCTAAAAGCCAACAGCCAATAGCACTCCTGTTGAAAACGTAAAATTTGGAAAACCAAAAATTTGGAAAAACACAAACAGATAAAATGGCACCGGAGAGCGGTTACAAAACTAACATCGACCTGAGCATGAAGCTATACACCAAGGACCTGGTAAAGAAATACAAAAAGCGCGTGGTGGTAAACCACGTTTCCGTGGAAGTCAGTCAGGGTGAGATCGTGGGTTTGCTTGGCCCCAATGGCGCCGGAAAGACAACCACCTTTTACATGATCGTGGGCCTGATCAAACCCAACAAAGGGTCTATCCATCTCGACAAGGAAAACATCACTTCCGAGCCCATGTACAAACGGGCTCAGCGTGGCATCGGCTACCTGGCCCAGGAAGCCAGTGTGTTCCGCAGCCTGAGTGTGGAGGATAATATCAAGGCGGTGCTGGAGTTTACCGATATGGGCAAGGAGGAACAAAAACACAAGCTGGAAAGCCTGCTCGATGAGTTTGGCCTGCAATACATCCGGAAAAGTAAGGGCATCACCTTGTCGGGCGGTGAGCGCCGCCGCACCGAAATTGCCCGTTCGCTGGCCGTCGACCCGAGCTTCATTCTCCTGGATGAGCCGTTCGCCGGTGTAGACCCCATTGCGGTGGAGGATATTCAGCAAATCGTATCCCAGCTGAAAGAAAGAAACATCGGGGTGCTGATCACCGACCACAACGTGCACGAAACGCTGAAAATCACCGACAGGGCCTATCTCCTCTTTGAAGGATCCATCCTGAAAGCCGGCACGGCCGAAGAACTGGCCGGAGACGAAGAGGTGCGCAGGCTATACCTGGGCGAAAGCTTTGAGTTAAGGCGCTGATTCCTTCAACAAAACCACGGCATAGGCGGCTACTCCCTCTCCCCTGCCGACAAATCCCATGTGCTCCGTGGTAGTGGCCTTGATACCAATCTGACCAACAGATAGGTTCATCGCATCTGCAAGTATGCGTTGCATCTCCGGAATATAATGGGCTATTGCGGGTTTCTGGAGACATATCGTGGCATCCAGGTTGCCCGGCTCATGCCCGGCAGCACGGATGTCATCCATGACCGATGCCAGCAGCTGGGTGCTCTCGATGTTTTTGTAGCGGGGATCATGATCAGGGAAGCGTTGACCGATGTCGCGCATGGCCGCAGCACCTAAGAGGGCGTCGATGATGGCGTGGATCAGCACGTCGGCATCCGAATGGCCATCCGGGCCCCGGTCAGCTGGAATCAACACACCCCCAATCACCAGGGGTCTTCCTGTGGACAGGGGGTGTGCATCATATCCAAAACCAATGCGCATGTCATTTGGGGCCTATTGCTGCCAGAGCGACTCAAAATCGAAGGTCAGCGAAAAGCGCAGTACGTTTTCCAGCGGACTGCGTTGTGCCACAGGCACAAGGTAGGCAAAGTCCAGACCGAAGACATTGTACTTCAGTCCGAGACCAAAGGTGAAATACTTCCTGTTGCCCTTGGATTCCGCTTCATGGAAATAGCCGGCGCGGAGGGCAAACTGCTGGTCGTACCAGTATTCGGCGGCAGCAGAAATAGTGATTTCCTCAAGTTCTTCACTGAACCCACCGGGCGCATCATTGAAAGAACCCAGCATACCCGACACCACAGAGCGGTTGGGGTCACGACCTTCTGCAATGATGGGCTCTCCTTCCTCATCAAACATCACCTGGCCGCTTTCATCGCGTGCATAAATGGGGGGCGTGGGAACCAGCAGTTTGTTTAAGTCCACCATCAACGACAATTGGTTAAAATCATCAAGATCAAAGGTAAGCGATGGGCCTACGCGCAGATTGATCGGGATAAAGTCTGCGTTGATCTCATCAGTATAGGAGATTTTATTTCCCATGTTGGACACATGCAATCCCCAGGAAAATGTGGTCGGGGTATCCCAGTTCAGCGGCCTGTTGTAATACATGGCTACGTCAGCGGCAACGGACACGCCGGCCTCGGCGCCTTCAAGCTGTCCCTGGGTCAGGTCACTGTAAATGAAACGACCCGCGATGGCCCCGGAGAAGTGATCGCCCAAAATCCGGGCATACGCCACATCCACGGCAAACTCATTGGGTCTTACCGTCCCCATGGGGTTACCTACCTGGTCCGTGAAATTCACATCACCCAGGGAAAAATATTTCAGGGAAAAAGCGATGGTTTGCAGGTCATCGAGTTTTCTGTATCCGGTCAGATAGCCCAGGTTGATGTCAGGAACCAGTGAACGCAACCAAGGCGTGTAGCTCACGCCAAATCCCATCTCCTGCTCCATGAAAGCATACTTTGCCGGGTTCCAGTGCATGGAGTTGATATCCGGACTGGAAGATACGCCAGCATCTCCCAAAGCACCGGCACGGGCATCCGGGGCAATCAAAAGAAAAGGTACTGCCGTGGTAATGGTATTCACGTCGCGCTGGCCCAAAATATCACCATAATCCGCTTCTCCACCCTGGCCTTTAACCTCGGGGGCCAGACCCGCAACGAAAAGAAATAACCATGCTACAGCTACTGCAAATACAGATTTCATTGATTTTGTTGTTTTATGATTCGATAAAATAAATGATTGCACATTCATGAAAAAACTGGCCGCAATGATCTTACTGTCAAAAGACCGCAAATATAACGATTTTTCAAAAAGCATATTGTTTGCTTCATCGCAACTTTTATGCACATCCAATTAACGGAAAATGATCAGTTTGTCCGATTGCCTTGAGCGTTTTCCATCGGGAGTTTCCATGGTCAGCCGGTACAAATAGATTCCGTTACGCAAAGGCCGTCCGCTTTGGCTCACGCCATCCCAGTAGATGGGTTCTGAACGATAACCGGCAGAATGTACACGTTCCTTGATGGTGTTTACCAGTTGCCCCTGCAGGTCATAAATGTCAATACGCACATCCAGCTCTTCAAAGGCCTGGTTATGTCTGAACGTGAACCAGGTTTCATAGCTGAAGGGGTTGGGGTAATTCATCAGGTCTTCCAGTACGAGCGTTCCGCCAGGGGCCACCACGAAATCAATGCGCTCCGTGGAGGGATTGTTATGGGTATCCCAGGCACGCAGTTTCAGGGTGTGCCGCCCTTCTTCCAGGTTGCGGAACGGATAGACCACCCGGCCGCTTTGATAGGTATTCAGGTCTGCTTCATAATAATTGGTCAGACGGATGGGCTCATTGCTGTCATTCAGGAAAGCTACGATGTCGTGCCCGATGCCCCCTGCCATGTTGATGCCACTCTCATCATGCAGCAGCGCCAGCAAGATGGGATTCTCATCGGTATGATCTCCGGAAACAAAGGTGGTGTCATTCATGTAAAGCTCGATCACAGGACCCTCGTGATCCGGGACAAAATCATCCAGGGTGCCCCCAATGACAAAATCATCATAATGGCCGTGGCCATCTTCGTGGCCATCGTCCATGTAATAGCTGATCTTGCCTCGTCCGTAATCATAGGCAATGTCGCGGGGCACGATGAAGCTGAAAGAGAAATGGCCGTTTTCGATGCTTGCCTTGCCCTTGTATAGGATTGAGTTGCGCATGCTGAAATGGGCCTGTTGGGAGCCCGGGTTGTTGCCGAGGGTCTGAAACTCTTCCTTTTTATCATAAATTGTGGGATAAAGCACCCCGTTGTAGTCTTCCAGCTTGTTGCCAAGCTGGTCCGTTACATAACCGGATATGGTCGCTTCCTGGTAAGCCCTGAGGGTGTCGGGCATCTCTTCGGTAACCACCCGGTGCTCCGGATAAGCCATTTGCATGGATGGGTCGCCCAGCAGCACGAAGTTCCTGAGCTGCATCGGGATCGACGCCCCTCCACTCAGGTTCTTGGCGATCCTGATGAGGTCACCCATCCGGTGATGGTCACCCACCTCATCCCGTTCAAAAACGGTTTGCATGAAGTTGTTGTTGAGGGTCAGGTTGTTTCCGGACCAGGCCAGTCGCGTGGTAGTAAACATCGCTGGTGTACCTCCCTCCGGCTTCAGTACGATGCGTACCCCGGCCGACAGCTCTTCGGGGTCGGGCTGGTCAAAGCTGCTGAACTCACAGGTGGCAGTCATGAATACCGGCATGTTGTACCGGTTATCCCAGGAGGCGATGTCTTCAAAGGTAAGCACCCGCTGGTGGGCCAGGCCACGCACCCCGCCGTGCCCGATGTAGTTGATCATCAGCGCACCCTGGTTGACTGCCTCGTTGATGGCCCTGTTAACATCAGGGTAGCGTTGCCCTCCGGCGAGCGTAACCTGCTGATAGGCATCCAGGTAGATCTTTTCGACATTGTATACCGGGTAATCCTCTGCCAACTGGTTAGTCAGCGTTTCTGCATCGTTGAAATGCCTGTTGTTGTCCCCGTCATCTGCCACGAAAACCACCTGGTTGCGCCAATCGGCATAATTGGAGATCACGCCGGTATAGGCAAGATCATCCGCATCCGGCGCCATGCCCGGCACGCGCTCTTCGTACCGGATGATCTTGTCCACCAGCACGCTGGCTTCTTCTTTTTCCCTGACGGGCAGCCGGCCAATGCCCAGGTCAAGCAAGCCTTCCGAACCACCCCCTTCGTGTGCGGAAAGCAGACCGAAGTAGTCGTCTGTCATATAAGAGGTGCGATGCGACAGGGAGGCGTAGCTTTGGAAGGTGGGGATCAGGTTGCCTCCATACCCGTAGATGTCTTTATTGTCGTACGTGCCATTGCCAAAAAGCAGGAGGTACCTGGGCATGGATGCACCCCGTTGGGCGCGTTCGTAGAACATTCGCATGAAGTTGCGGATGGCAGTGATGTCGGTGGTGCCGGATGAAAACTCGTTGTACACCTGGCGGGTTGTCACTACCCCTACACTGAGACCACTGTGGTCCTGCCGAAAATCTGCCAGTCGTTGGGCTTCTTCAAGCAAAGTGTCCGGCACCACGATGATCATATCTTTTGGCGACATGGCGTGCAGGTCCTGGTTGGGTACCGGACCTTTCAGCAGCGGGTCCAGGTAATGGCTGCCATCAAAAGCGACAAACTCCCGCAGACTGTCGCCAGGCAGGCGAAATCGCTGTGTACTTCCATTAATGGTGCTTTCCTGTGCGCGGATATCAAAACGGTCGGTGACATCCCAGATGCTGACCTGGTCGGGTGCATTGGTCAGTACATACGCTACGACTTCACCTTGCCCCACATGATCCAATTGCCGGAAAGCCATCTGTCCCCCGGAAAAGCTCAGCTGACGGTCCGCGTTCACCACCAGGTAGTTCAGGTAGCCCCGGGAACCTGCACCCGGACGGTTGTAATTGAGGTTGACGCTGACCTGGTCTCCCTGATTCGGCGAAAACGGCATGAAGTCATTGACCGTGCGCACATAGTGTCCGTTGTAATCGGAGGGGTTGATTGACTGGATGAACATGTTCATCTGCGCATTGCCGGCAGCCAGGGTAAAGCTGCTTTGCACGGAGGCCCGCGCAGCCAGGTAGGCTTCCACATAGGCCTCGCTGCTTTGATCGAGTTCCGGGAAAGGGAAGGTAAACTGTTGCGTGCTCGTGGAGCTGAAGACCTCTCCGAACCAAACCCGACCTGAGCTCAGTAAGTTCTCCAGGTCACGCTGGTGAACCTGGTAGTCCCGGAAGCTGTTTACTTCAGCAGTGGCCGATTCGCTGGAAGAAGGCTGGCTGGAGATCCGTTTGCCTTCCCCCTGGTCTGTGGTGATGAAATAGCAGGATTGATTGGCATAGAGGTGTCTGCGATGCCGGTAAACCGGTGTTTGGGCCCCTTCAATCAGCACGGTATCCAGTTGCCAGCTGTCCGGCGAGCGGCCATAAAACAGCAGATAATCGTCCGGGCCAAATGCACCCGCATCAGAGCCGGAGAGATAAATGGCGTTTTCCTTGAGGTCATCGATGAACGGGGCATCGTTCGCCTCCGGCAGCATGCCGCTGCCATTGCCGAACAGGCTGAGGTCCGCTTTCTGCACCGACGACGGGTCCATGCCCAGGGCTTCGAGGTCTTCATAGCCCAGTCGGTGGATACCGGTCTCTTCCACGCATATCCGGTACCAATTGCCTTCAGCCAGGACCGAATGATCCGCATAGCGGTCATCCGGAATGTGGTGCCTGAGTTCCGGATCATAAATCAGTGTCTGTTGCAGGTCAAAGGAGACAAGCTTCTCAAACCGATCTTCTGTTTCCAGGTAACGGAAAGGATAAAACTGCACCAGGTCAAACGTTTGCCTGCGGCTGCTTCCTCGTGAAGTCTCCGGACGTATGCTGTCCTGGCTGAACCCGGATTCCCGCATCAACGAGTCTTCTTCCGCAGAAAGCGGTTCAAACACCTTNTTTTTGAGCGCAAATTGGTGGGAAAAGTGCGGCACGTCGCTTTCCACCCGGTGGGTATAGACCGGCACGGCGGCCAGGCTGTCGCTGTAAGCTGCCCCTTGGAAGGACAATACCTGTATGTATTCATCCTCATTGATGGGAAACTGCTGCGGCGACTGCCACAACAACTCAACCTCCCTGGTTTCATGCCCTGCAGCAGCAAAAACCGATTGTGCAGGGAAGGATACAAGCAGCGCAATGAGAATAAGCGTAAATCGAAGGTATGCAGTCATTTTCAAATGTGGGAATGCAATTTTTTGATGCCATGTGGTACATAAAGAACAACCAAAAATAGTGAAAGTTTAACTTTCCACGGCCATCAAGAACAAACACAAATAAAATAACGTCACCAGGTAGCGATATATTTTGACAGATGTACGCTGAAAGAAATTCACTAACTTTGGATTTGAAATTCAGGCCAACACCATGCGAACCATTCAATAAGCATCACCTGCTGTGCGTTATCTACCCATGAAGAAAAACAAATCAATTGCCCGGTGGTGGATCTGGCTGCTGCTGCCAGTGCTGCTGCTTGCCTATTCCTGCGAGGATGACGAGGCGGAGCCGGAG
>SL_5KL_010_SEDDRAFT_10001335_pt1 | contig 15037 bp, 11 predicted proteins | sample SodLakKL_010_SED_FD_9118 | JGI IMG/M metagenome (IMG submission 9118)
CGACCTGGAAAATCTGCCCAAGGCCCTGACTTCCATCAAGGCCTTCTGGCTCAACCCGGTGTGCAGGATCCTGCTGGTAGTGGTCCTGGCCAACCAGGGCAGCGTTCTGGGCACCTTTGTGGCCGGCACCTGGATATTCACCCGGGTGATCTAATCCTGCCCGGGTCTGAAATCAACCGGGCCAAAACCAGGACCTGATTCAAAGTCGCTGTATGCTGAAGTCTCCTATCTGGACAGATCGCGCAGGCTGTCCAGCACTTCCTGCAGCCTGTCCACCGCCTCCCGCAGGCCCTGCCGGAACTCCGGCAGAAGCTGGTCCTCACGATCAGGCAGGTGTTCGTCCGTTTCTACCACCGGAGCCACAGCCGGCAATTCGCCCACCAGGGCGTCTATGGAGGCGTCCAGGGACTGGTGCATGACCACCTGCCTGGAATCGGCCAGGATTATGCGTCTGAGCTCCGGAAAGTCCAGGGTGTCCGGCTTCAAAAAGACCGGTTCAGCGTACAGGAGCGCGTCCCCCACAGGTATGACCAGGAGAATACCCCTGAACACCTCGGATCCCACCTGGCCCCACAGGGTGAACTGCTCTGAGATGACCGCATCGTTGTCAATGCGCGCCTCCACTTGGTTGGGTCCGTCCACATGGCGGCCCGCGGGAAAGTTGTACAGCACCAGCTGACCGTAGCTGTCCCCGTCGCTGCGGGCGGCCAGCCATCCCACCAGGTTGTGCCGGTTGATGGGGGTGAAGGGCTGGATGAGAAGGAACTCTTCTTGTTCCTGGCCCGGCAGCCTGGCCACGATATAGTAGGGCCTGAGCACTTCGGTGCGGCCGAATGAAGACTGCACAGGCACCGACCACTGGTCCTCCTTGTTGTAGAAGACCACAGGATCCTGCATGTGATACTGCAGAAGCATACCGCTCTGGACAGTAAACATGTCCTGAGGATAGCGCACATGCTCCTTGAGATATTCCGGCATCCGGTCCATGGGCTTGAGCAGCCCGGGAAACATGGAGTCATAGGCCCGGATCAGGGGGTCCTCTGGGTCAAAGACATAATAGTCCATGCTGCCGTGATAGGCATCCACCACGGTCTTGATGCTGTTGCGGATGTAGTTGAACCTGTTGTCCCAGGGCGATGAATAGGGATACCTGGAAGTGACTGTATAGGCGTCCTGAATCCAGAACAGCCTTCCGTCGGCCACCACGCTGTAGGCTTCCCGGTTCCTGAGAAAAAACGGGGTCACCGTGGAAAAGCGTTCAGGTATGGTGCGCCTGTACTGGATCATGCTTTCCCTGGTGATTTCATCGGAGATGAGTATGTTGATGTCCCGGAATTTCCAGGCATACATGAGCCTGCGGAAAAAGGAATCCAGCCTGACCCCGCCTTCCCCTTCATAGTGGGTATAAACCGGGCCTTCAGGTCCGGGATAATTGAACTCCTGCATCCGGCTGCGGACAATGAGGTAGTCCAGGCTTTTCAGGCCGTAATATATTTCCGGACGCTCAAGACTCAACTCTCCTTTGGGCGGTACATCGCGGACAAAGAATCCCGGCCTGCCGCCGTCTTCCACCTCGGTCACCGGGGTCATGGCCACTCCATAGCCATGGGTGAACTGCAGCCGTCTGTTCACCCATCTCTGGGCTTCCGTGGGCAGCTTGTCCGCGGAAAGCTCGCGGGTGGCCAGCATGACCTGCCTCAGTTCATCATCAACAGTATAGCGGTCCGTGTGGACTTCAAGAAAGTCATAGTACAGCCGGAAAAACTGGATCTGGTTGTAGCTCTGAAGGAGCGGGCCCTCATCCCAGAGCCTGACGTTGCGCACGGTACCCTTGTTGGCCTCAATGGTCTGCCGGTCCAGATCGCCTCTGGCCGGGTGTCTCTGGGAAACTATCCGGTCAAGTCCAAAGGCCTGGCGGGTGAACTGGATATTGTGCTCCAGGTAACCCCTTTCCCTGGCCAGTTCGCTGGGCTCTACCACAAAACGCTGTACCAGCCCCGGCGCCAGATAGACCACTATCAGGTTCATGCCGAACCACAGGGCCAGTGATCCTATTATCAGCTGTTTTCCACGGTAAAATACTGAAGCCGCCAGCATACCCGCGCTTATCAGGGCCACCACGGTCATCAGGGCCAGGCCCGGGCGAAGGATATTGTCATCAGTGTACCCCACTCCATGAACTGCGCCCAGGGTGGAGGAAAGCAGGTCATAACGTCCCAGCCAGTGGCCCAGGGCCACCAGAACCAGGATAAAAGCCCCCAGAATGGCCAGGTGAGATCTTATCCTGCCGGTCAGGACGAACTGCTCACCCCTGAGCAGGGAGCTTAAATAATAATATACCCCCACAAGGAGAAGAACAGCAACTGCAGCCACTATCAGCCAAGAACGCGCAAATTCCAGGGCCGGCAGGGTAAAGACATAAAAGGCCAGATCCCTGTCAAAAATCGGCTCTGTCTGGTCAAAAGGGACCTGATGCATGAAAAGCAGGAACCTTTCCCACTGGGTAGCCAGGGACCTGGCCAGGAAAACCGCTCCAAGAACTGCAGCGATCACAGCGGCCCACAAAAGGAGTTTTCTGGCCTGGAAATAAAGTTGCATGGGCACGTTCTGGTTGAGCAGGCGCATGCGGCTGACGCCCTTGTGGGCCGCCCAGATGTTGGGCAGGGCCAGGGCGAGAAATACTGCCGCGCCGAGAATAAACAGAACTAAGCTGGTAACCACCACCTTGATGATTATCTGTTCATATCCCAGAGAACTGAACCAGAGCCAGTCGGTATAAAAAGACTGAACCCAGCCTATGCCGGACAGAACAAGAATCAGGGCCAGTATACCCAGCCCCACTTTGGCCAGCTGATAAATTCTTGAGAAATCCAGGTCTTCCAGGCGGAACTGGGGACCCTGACCCCGGGGATCGCCCGGACCGAACATGTTTGACATATAACCTACCTCATCTGTGAAAGTCTTGCAGAAACAACTCTATGACACCATCAGCTGGCTGCGCACGTGAATAATTCTCTGGCCGACAGTAAAGACGCAGCCCAGTATGAACAGGCTGAGCCCTATCCAGAGCAGGCCCTCCTGAGCTCCGGGAAAGACCATGATCAGAAAGGCCCACACCAGCATGTAAACCACCCTGCTAGTCCTGGTCATGAGACCCAGGCTGCATTCCAGCCCTGCAGCCTCAGCCCTGGCCTTGACATAACTTATGAGGTGCATGAACATGAGGGCCAGAATGATTAGCACCGTTGCCTCCAGGACCCAGCGGCCGTCAAGCCAGAAAAGCACCCAGAAGCCCATGATGAAAAAGGTGTCGCTGATACGGTCGATGGTGGAATCCAGGAACCCGCCGAAACTGCTCTTAAGCCCGGTCTCCTTGGCCAGGAATCCGTCAGTGCTGTCAGCGATCCCGGCCAGCATGATCAGCAGCATCCCCCAGAAGGGATGGGCTGAAAAGCCCACAGGCACCATGACAGCAAAAACCATCCCCGAGACAGTAACCCTGTTGGGGGTGAATCCTCTTTTTTTCATCCAGGGCAAAATCCATCTTTCCAGGGCAGAATAATACATCCTGCCCAGAACAAAGTCTTTCCAGGTCATGTTTTACCTCTCATGTCGGTTCTGTTGAGTATCAAAAGTGTTACGGCTGGCGATGCAGGCCGGATCCACGGCAACGGATCCGAATTCATACCTTTCAGTTGTTATTTTTACAAGCTTTACATATCCCTTGAGCCGGAATATTATTTTAATTCACATATAATGATATTTGCTGCTGTCATATATGACTCCTGTGAACCTGAAGATTCCAATCCAGAACCGGAACACGCATGCAGAACAGACCCGACTTTCAAGCCTTTTTCCGGGGCAAGGCCCTGCACTGTCTATCAGCGCTCATTGATCTGGCCCTGATAGAAGACGGGACAGATCTGACCTCAAGAGCGGTTTTTACTGTAAATGACAGACTGACCTCGGTGATAACCGCCAAGCAGGACACCCTGGTGGCCGGGCTGCCCATACTTTCCCTGGTCCTGGAGCATATTCCCGGACAAGCGGACGCCTATCTTCTGGTGCCTGAGGGTTCGCTGGTAACCGGCAGGACCAGGGTCGCCGGCATTGAGGGCCAGGCCTGCAAGATCCTTAAGGCGGAAAGAGTTGTGCTTAATTTCATTTCCAGGCTTTCCGGCATTGCCAACCTGACCAGTGCCTATGCCCGGAGGCTGAAGCATACCAGCACCATACTTCTTGACACCAGAAAAACCACTCCCGGCCTGCGCTATCCGGAAAAATACGCTGTTCTGGTGGGAGGAGGCCAAAATCACCGCCTGGACCTGGAAGAAATGCTGATGCTCAAAGATAACCATATTGACCAGGCAGGCAGCATAACCGGGGCAGTGCGGGCCATGCGCCGGGCCTGCACTCCCTGTCCGCCCATAGAGGTGGAGTGCCGCAGCCTCAGGGACGTGCAGGAATCCATCAGTGCGGGTATTGACCGCATCATGCTGGACAATATGGATCCTGCAGAAATGAAAAAGGCCCTGGAAATGACTCTGGCCGCAGGAGTTGAGAGCGAGATCAGCGGCGGGGTCACCCTGGACAATATCGATCGCATGGCTCAACTGGGCCCCACCTACATATCCGTGGGCGCCCTGACCCATTCGGCCGTGGCTGCGGATTTCAGCATGAGCATTGTTAAGGCCTGAGCCAGAGGAACCTGCCCAATGTTCAACAGCCATCCATGAAAAAAAGGGTTATTTTATGTCTGAAACATCTCTGGAAACGCAGGTACTGATCATCGGATCAGGGATTGCAGGCTGCACTGCAGCCCTGAACCTGGCCCGTCTGGGACGCGAGGTGCTGCTTATCTGCTCCGGAGCATCCCTGGATGACGGCAACACCGCCCTGGCCCAGGGCGGTATCGCCTTCAGAGCCCCTGAAGATGATCCCAGGATCATGGCAAAGGATATTCTTACTGCAGGCTGGAGGCACAATTATCTCCAGGCTGTGCGCTATCTATGCCACAAGGGTCCGGATATACTGCAAAAGCTCCTCATAGAGGACCTCCAGGTACCCTTTGCCCGGCTCCAGGACAACGGTTTCCACCTGACCCGTGAAGGGGGACACAGTCTGGCCAGGATACTTCACTGCGCAGACTATACCGGCCGGGCCATCATGGACGCTTTTCTGCCGGCCATCCGCAGAGAACCCAATATCCGGATACTCACCGGCCATACAGCAATTGATCTGTTGACCACCCACCACCACTGCACCAAGCAGGAAATCAGATACCATCTGAACAACCGCTGCGTTGGCGCCTATGTTCTGGAACAATCCACGGGCAACGTACTCAAGGTCCTGGCCGATTTCACCGTTGCTGCTACAGGGGGCATGGGGCAGATATACCTGAACACCACAAACAACGCCTCCTCTCTGGGATCCGGACTGGTCATGGCCCACAGGGCCGGGGCCAGGACCATGAACCTGGAGTTCATCCAGTTTCACCCCACTGCTCTTTTTCACCGCGGACCGCGCAAATTTCTCATTACCGAGGCCCTGCGCGGAGAAGGGGCTGTACTGGTCAACGCCAGGGGCGAACCCTTCATGCATAAATACGATCCAAGGAAAGACCTGGCCCCCAGAGACATCGTCACCCGGGCCATAGTGGAAGAAATGCTGCAGACCAAGGAGGATCTGGTCTATCTGGATGCTGGCACACATATTCCTGACCCGGACAGAAGATTTCCCACCATACATAAGAAATGCATGGAAATGGGCATTGACATGCGCCAACAGCTCATCCCCGTAGTTCCCGCAGCCCATTACTTCTGTGGCGGGATCCTTGTGGACACCTCCGGCAGGACCACCATAGAAAGGCTTTACGCTGCCGGGGAATGCTCCTGCACCGGTGTTCACGGGGCCAACCGTCTGGCCAGCACCTCTCTTCTGGAAGGCCTGTTGTGGGGGTATACCATTGCCAGGCGTATAGCTGCCATCCAGGGCCGGAAAGCAAGGCTCAGCAAAAGGATCAAGGACAGCATCCCGGACTGGAAGTTTCTGGGGAACAAGAAAAATGAGGACCCGGTGCTCATAGCCCAGGACTGGGCCACCATAAGGCATACCATGTGGAACTATGTGGGCATCAACCGCACCAGAGACAGACTCAAGCGCGGATTCGAAGACATGCGCAACCTGCACAAAAGGCTGCACGACTTTTACAAGGAAACCGCCATTTCCCAGAACCTGGTAGAACTGTTCCACGGCTGCCATGCAGCCTACATCATCACCACCGCTGCTTTGCGCAACAAGCAGAGCCTGGGCTGCCACTTCCGGGAAAAGGAGTAGAACACCCCGGTTCTTGCTGTGCAACCATGCATTGATTCAGTGTTTTCTTCTCCGGGATTTTGGCAGAAGGGCTCCAAAACCTGCCCTGATAAATCCTGCGGAACAGGTCCGCTCTGAAGAACCAATAGTTCTTTATTTCACAAAAAAGTGCAGGCTGATAAAACCTGGATGACCAGCCAGGGATGATTTACAGCAGACCCTTCCTCTGATTCTGGGTAATGGTGAAGGCAACAGCAAAAAGATGGTGGATGAAGTCCACGTATTCCACCGCAATATTATCAGGGGCGGTAATCCTGGACGGAGCGAAATTGACAATACCCTTGATGCCGCCGTCTATGAGATAGTTGGCTGCTCTCTGGGCTCTTTCAGAAGGAGTGGCAATGATGCCTATTTCAACGTTCATGTCTCTGGTGCTGCCGGGGAGCTTGCTGGAACATTCAACCACCAGGCCGGCGATCTCCTCCCCTATTTTAAATGGATCGCAGTCAAAGGCGGCCACTATTACAAAGCCACGCTTGCGCAGCATTTTGTGCCGCAGAAGAGCCCGGCCAAGATTGCCCACACCCACCAGGACCACATTCCAGACTCTGTCCAGACCCAGGCTCTGTCTTATGGCCTCCCGCAGCTCATAGACATAATATCCTACCCCACGTACGCCGAATTCCCCGAAATAGGCCAAATCCTTCCTGATCTGCGAAGGGTTGACCCCGCAGGACCGGGCCAGTTTCTCCGAAGAAATGACCTTGACGCCCTGCTGCTCCATTACCTCCAGTTCCTGGACATAGATGGCCAGCCTGGAAATCGTCGCCCTGGGAATTCGCTCAAATTTCAGGTGATGCATAGTGAAATTTTTAACAAGCACACGCCTGTAAAAAGGGAGGGGAAGTCCCCTCCCTTTTCAGGAGTGCCGCTTTTAGACGAACGGGTTGGCAAAAAGCAGGATCAGGCAGATAACCAGGGCATAAATGGCAAGGGACTCGATCATGGCCAGACCGATGAGCAGGGTAACCGTGATCTTACCGCCGGCTTCAGGATTGCGCGCAGTGCCTTCGCATGCGCCCTTGAGTCCCAGCCCCTGTCCGATGCCGGTGCCTATGGCGGCGATGCCTATGCCCAGACCGGTGCCCAGAGCGATGCTGGAGACGATCTCAGGCGCCACTTCTGCGGCGTATGCCGCACTTGCCAGGCCCACGAAAAGCATGGTGTGAAAAAAAACCAACAGAGACTTACGCATTACAAAAACCTCCTACGATTTATTATTTCGGCCAAAAGACCATTTCCCCCGGACTATTGAAAGTCATTGAGCAGATCCCATGCAGGTCTACATGGGCTGTTTATTAGTGAGCCTCTTCAAATGCCTCCTTGAGATACATCATGGTCAGCATGAAAAAGACAAAGGCCTGCAATGTCTTGAGCAGCAGAAAGAGAAGGAATATGGGCAGGGAACCAATAATCGGAGCCAGCAGAAACATGACTATGATGGTCAGCTCTTCAGCCTTGATATTCCCGAACAGCCGCAAGGCCAGAGACAGCGGGCGGGCCAGGTGGCTTACGATCTCGATGGGAAACATGACCGGAGCAAACCACCAGTATGGCCCCATGAATTTCTTGATATACCCGGCACCGTGAATTCTTACGCCCCAGTAATTGTAGTAGACAAAGACGAACAGAGCCATGCACGCCGTGGTGTTGATGTTGGCCGTGGCCGCGTCGATGCTGGGCACCAGTCCGGAAACGTTCAGCACCCAGATGTATATGAGCAGGGTAAAAAGTACCGGAAAAACTTTTCTGCCGGGCTCCCCCATGTTGGCCACCACAAAATCCTCAATGGATTTGATCAGGAATTCAAAGAAGTTTTGCGGTCCTCTGGGCACCATAGTCATGTTCCGGGTGGCCAACCAGCCCACCAGGACAAGCAGAACGATGAAAAACCAGGAGTAAAGCACATGATGCGGGACATAAAGCCCTATCGCCTTGAACATTTCAGGCAAAAACATCCACTGGTAAATATCTCCTCCGCCTTCTGCTGCCATTGATCAAGCCTCCTTGAGTTTTTGACTGACCAGAGTCGCGCCAAAGATGAAAACATTCAGCAGGATGATACTCAGCCCGATAAGCAGGGCAAATACATCTGCTCCCCATAAAACTATTGCCAGATATAAAACCACTCCGGTCAAAATGAGCCGAAGATAGAAACTGAAAAGAAGCGAAACCACAGCCCCCCTTTGGACATAGATCAGCTCCTGGGCCAGCTTGGCCAGGGAAAAAAAGTTGCATGTGCCCACCAGGGCGCCTATGGCGAAGCCTGTGACCCAGGGTCCGGGAAGAAAGAGAAGAAAGAACAAGAACCCCCCCATGACCAGATAGAGCTGGTTACGCAGCAGAAAACGCACTCTGGGCAGAACGAATCCGCGGTTATACAGAAAGTTTTCAACCAGCCTATTCATTCCGCTCCTGTTCCTTTTTCTTGTCTTCTTCCTGAATCTTTTTGGCTTCCGTGTACATGTTTTTGAACCCGGCCGCAATGCCGAAAAACAGGAAAGCAAGCAGAAGCCAGGGCTCGGTGCCCAGCCATCTGTCCAGAAGATACCCAATCAGCAGGCCGACAAAGGTACAGGTAACCATGTGGGTGCCCAGCAAGGCGGCCTTGCCGGCCTGTTCCCAATCAAGATACTTTTTGGACTTGTTCCTGGACCTGAAAATCATATGACCAGCCTGAACAATAAACCCAGTGACACGTTATTTCGTTCACAATGATCCGTGTCTAGCACACAGTCTCTTTTCAAGTCAATTGGATATTTGCCCTGATCAGGGTAAATTTGTTCCACGGCCAAAAATCGACCATGGTCATGATCTTGCCAAAATGCCTGGCCCGGGCTATTTGTCTGATCATGCCCCGCAGGCCGGGGTGAAAAATCTTTTTCTGAGGATTTCATGAATAAAAAACAATCTCTTTCATCCGGCAGGCTGAGCATATCCCTGCCGTCGTCCCGTATAAGATTCAGCCATACTGGAATGGTAAAATCCCGGGAACTAAGTTTCAAAAGCTGCCAGCAGAGGGCCTTTGAGGCCATGGAACTGGCCCTGATCATACAGCGCCCCGGCTATAATGTCTATCTCTGCGGGGGCAAGGGGCTTGGCCGTACCCGGTTCATCCAGGACTTTCTGATGCCCAGGGCCAGTTCCATGGCCACTCCCAGAGACTGGGTCTATGTGAACAATTTTCAGGATCCGGATCAACCCATGGCCATTGACCTGCCACCGGGAGCCGGGCGCAGATTCCGGCAGGACATGGCTGATGCGGTCAAGAACATCCGTGAAACCATTCCTTCCGGCTTTGAACAGGACTTCTATGTCCGCAGGCACCGCGATCTTCTCAAAGAATACAATGAAGCCAGGGAAACCCTGCTCTCCCACATGGAGCACAAGGCCCACAAGAACGGCTTCAGCATGAGCGTGGACGAAAAAGGCTCCCTGAATCTGTCTCCCCTGGTGGAAGGAAAGGTGCTCACGCCTGAGGATTTTGAACGCCTGAACCCTGAACTGAAAATAAGCCTCATGCAGCAGAGCAACCGGATCATGGAAGCCCTGCTCGGATTCTCCAGACAGATCAGCAGGAAAGAGCAGGATTTAAGGGAAAACGAGCGCAGACTGGACCGGGAGGTGGCAGCGGGCAAGGTGGATCTGTGCCTGAAAAAACTGAAAAAAGAGTATGCCAGCCTGCCCAGAATAACAGACTATCTGGACCAGCTCAAAGAAGACGTCCTGAACAACCTGGAGCAGTTCAAACCCAGGGAGCAGGGCAGCGAAGGCGAGTTCTCCCAGGGAGCCCAGGAGAACTTTTTTTCCCGCTACACTGTAAATATTTTTGTGGACCGTTCGGATCAAGAGGGAGCCCCGGTGATCATTGAGGACAACCCCTCCTATTTCAATCTGCTTGGCTGCATTGAACGCCAATCAGAAATGGGGACCTATTACACCGACTTCACCCTGATCAAGGCCGGATCCCTGCACAGGGCCAACGGAGGTTTTCTGGTCATCCGCTCCGAGGATATCCTGTCCCAGCCCCAGGCCTGGGAAGGTCTTCTGCGCTGTCTGCGCTCCAGCATGGCCGAACTGGACGACCCCATTGATCAGTACGATCCGGTCCGGACCAGGACCATTCGTCCCGAGCCCGTTGACCTGCACATAAAGATCATCCTTGTGGGCACGGACGAAGTGTACGAGGCTCTTCTGGAAGCTGATGAAAGATTCAGCAAGCAGTTCAAGATAAAGGCCCATATGCAGGACAGCATCGCCAGGACAGAAGAGGCCATTTACGATCAGAGCCTCATTCTGGCGCGCATCGCCCACATGAACTCCCTGTCCGAATTTACCAGGCAGGCAGTGGCTGCGCTCATTGACTACTCCTCGCGACTGGCAGGGGACCAGGAGAAGCTCTCACTGAAATTCTCCAGCCTTGCCGAGCTCATGATCGAGGCAGATGCCTTTTCCCGCATGTCAAAGGCCGGAAGGGTCGATGCGGATTCCGTGCGCAGGGCCCTTGTCGCCAGGAAGCACCGCCTGGACCTGTATGAAGACGAGTTCATGTCCGAATACCAGCGCGAAGCCATCAAGGTAAGTACCCGGGGATACGCAGTGGGCCGGGCCAACGGCCTGTCCGTGAGCATGTTCGGAGATTTTGTCCTGGCCCTGCCCCACCAGATCTCCTGCACCACCGGAGTAGGCCACGGCGGCATCATGGACCTGGAGCGCGAGGCTGAACTGGGGGGCCCCATTCATACCAAGGGCATGATGATCATCAAAGGCTATCTGCAGAATCTTTTTGCCCAGGACAAGCCACTGGTCCTTTCGGGCAGCCTGTGCTTCGAACAGAGCTACGCCCATATAGACGGAGACTCGGCCTCTGGCGCGGAACTGGCGGCCCTGCTCTCAGCCCTTTCCCAGGTACCTATCAACCTGGCCTTTGCCTTCACAGGGGCCATAAGCCAGTCCGGCGCAGTCATGGCTGTGAGCGAGGTCACCAGGAAGATCGAGGGCTATTTCGAGGTCTGCAGGCGCAAGGGACTCACCGGCGAGCAGGGAGTGATAATCCCCAGAGACAACCTGCCTCATCTCATGCTGGGTCAGGAGGTTATCAGGGCGGTGCGGGAGAAGATGTTCCATATACATGCAGTGGAAAAAATTGAGGAAGCCATGGAAATCCTGACCCGGGTCAAGGCTGGCAGAAAACTGGCCAAAGGGGGGTTTTCCCCGGGTTCCATCTACGACAGGGTTAATGCCCGGCTGCGCCGTCTGGCCCACCTGGCGGAAAAGCAGGTCCGTACTTCCAGGAAGAAGGCCCACAGATCCGTTCGGCAGGATCATTAATGGCTCTTCCGGCTGAAACTGCTTCAACAAACTCTAACCTCCCGCTCTCCCGCTGGGAGCGGGATGGCTCAAGACGCCAGGAGCACCAATTCTGAAAAACAGGGCATAGAGCACCGGAACCACCAGCAGGGTCAGCACCGTGGCAAAGGTCAGCCCAAAGATGATGGCTATGGCCATGGACAGCCAGAAAATATCGAACAGAAGCGGGGTCATGCCCATCACTGTAGACATGGTGGCCATCATCACCGGCCTGAGCCTGCTCACCGAGGCATCCAGGACCGCCTTGTACGGATCCTGGCCCAGGGCCAGGTTGGAATCTATCCGGTTAATGAGTACCACCACATTCTTGATGAGCATGCCCGAAAGACTGAGCGTTCCCAGGAGGGCCAGAAAACCGAAGGGCTGGCCGGTTGCCAGCAGCCCGGTGGTGACCCCGATCATGGCCAGGGGCAGAACCAGCAGAATAATCAATGGCTGGCGCAGGGAACTGAACAGGGCCACCACCACCAGGGCCATGAGCATGAAACTCAGGGGTACCCCGGAAAAGACCTCGGCCTGAGACTCTGTTGACTTTTCATATTCCCCGCCCCACTCCATCCTGTACCCCGGCGGAAGTTCAATTTCCTCCACATCCCCGCGTATGCGATCCACGAGTTCCCTGGCGCTGCCTTGGACGGGCTCACACTGGGCAGTGACGGTTTTCTGCCTGTCCCTGCGGACTATGATCCCTTCCTCCCAGATCAGGGAAGCGCCAGGGACCACCTGGCCCAGGGGAACCCCCTCGGAGGCCCCTGGCGAGCGCACGTCCAGGGCCAAGAGATCTTCGGACCTCTTCCTGGCATCCCCGGGGGGACGCAGAATCACTGGCAGGAGCTTGTCCCCTTCCCTGTACCTGGCAATTTCCAAACCTTCATAGTTGAGCATGACCGCCCGGGCCACATCCTGGCGGTCCACCCCGGCCCGCAGCCCCCTGGGCTGGGAATAATCCAGCTTCCTGACCTTGACCATCTGCCGCCAGTTATGGCGTACCTCCTTGGAATCAAAATCCCGGCGCATGATCTCCTTGGCCCGGTCTGCCAGATCCAGCAAAACTTCCGCATCCGGACCACTGAAGCGCACTTCCACTGAATATTCCACCGGCGGACCCATGGGGAACTTGCGCACCCTGGGCTGGGCATAAGGATAATTTTCCATTAGATATTCTTCGGCAAAGACTGCTACCCTGTCCAGGTTCCTGGAATCATCAATGTTGATGATCAACTGGGAAAAAGAAGGGTTGGGCAGCTGAGGCTCCATGGCCAGATAGAACCTGGGAGCCCCTTCACCTATAAATGAGGTAACGCTTCGTACATGGGGATGTTCCTGCAGGTCCTTCTCAATGGTTTCCAGGTCCCTGGCGGCCGCCTGGATCCTTGAGCCCTCGGGCAGCCAGTAGTCCAGCTTGAGCTGGGGCCTTGTTGAGGGAGGAAAAAACGTCTTGTCCACAAAGCTGAAGCCGAAAACCGCCAGGACAAAGAGCAGGGCCATGCTTCCTAGAAGGGTCTTTTTTCGGCGCAGAAAAAAGATCAGCAGGCTGCGGTAGAAAAGATAGATCCTGCCGGAGTATGGATCAGTGCCTTTTCTGCCTCTGATGTCCCGGCCCAGGAACATGTGTCCCCACAGCGGGGTCACGCTCATGGCCAGAAGCCAGCTCACCAGGAGGGAAAAAGCTATTACCAGGAACAGTCCCCGGGTGTATTCGCCTGTGTCGTCCCCGGCCAGGACAATGGGCATGAAGGCCAGGACCGCCACCAGGGTGGCTCCCAGCAGAGGCCATCCGGTCTCTCTGACTGTTTCCACGGCAGCCTCCAGCTTGCGCATCCCGGTCTGAATCCTGACCAGCATGCCCTCGGTGACCACGATGGAATTGTCCACCAGCATGCCCAGGGCAATGATCAAAGCCCCCAGAGAGACACGGTCCATTTCCATGCCCATGTGCCGCATGAGCACAAAGGTGACCAGGATGGTCAGAAACAGGCCCAGCCCGATTATTACTCCGCTGCGCAGACCCATGAACACCAGAAGCAGGGTGATGACTATGGTCACCGCCTGCAGCAGGTTGAGCATGAACTTGTTTATGGCCTCTGTAACTTTGTCCGGTTGAAAAGCCACAAAATGGGCCTCTACTCCCGGGGGCAGTCTCTGTTCCAGCTCAGCCAGCCTGTAATAAACCTCCTGGCCCATGCGCACTACATTGCCCCCGGAAACAGCGGATACGGCCAGTCCAATGGCATTCTGCCCGTTGTAGCGCATGAGCCTGGAGGGAGGGTCCAAATACCCGTGTTCCACCCGGGCTATATCTTTGAGAAGGATCATGCCCTCCCTGTCCGGACGGGGCAAAGCGCCCAGGACAAGCCGCCCGATATCCTCCACTGAGCTGAATTCCCCGCCCACCAGGTATCTCACCCGGTCCCGGCCCACATCCACTGCCCCTGCATCCACCACCAGGCTCTGACTCTCCAGGGCCGCGAGCACCTGGTTCATGGACAGGCCCAGCTCAGCCAGCCTGGAGCGGGAAATATCCACGTACACGCATTCTATCTGCTCTCCCCAGAGCTCCACCCTGGCCACCTCGTCCGAAAGAAGCAGCTCCTTACGGATAATCTCGGCGTAGTGTTCAAGCTCCCTATAAGTATAATCCTCTCCGGTAAGGGCCATGAGCACGCCGTATACGTCGCCGAAATCGTCCATGACCTCGGACGGACCAGCTCCCCTGGGCAGGCTTGCCTGAATGTCGGATATTCTGCGTCTTAAATGATCCCATTCCTGGGGCACATCTGCTGAAGGAACCGAGTCTTTGAGGTGCACATGGGCTATAGACATGCCGGCTCTGGATTCGGTCTGCACAAAATCCAGCCGGTCCAGGCGCTGCACTGCCTTTTCAATGCGGTCCGAAACCTCCTCCTCCACTTGGACAGGAGAGGCTCCGGGATATGGGGTGAGGACAATGGCGGTTTTTATGGTGAATTCGGGATCTTCCAGCTTGCCCATCTGGAAATAGGCCACCACTCCGGCCCCGGCCAGGACAAGACACATGAACAGGAAAAAGGGTTTCTTCCTGATGGCCAGCTCTGCAATATTCATGATCCTTCAAGCCGGGCTGGATTATCCTGGGTTCTTCGTGGCAACATATGGGTTTTAAATCCAGTTGAAAAAATGGTTCCTCGACGCAACGTGTGGATTTTATATAAAGTTATAAATTAAGAGCCTTATCCAGAATGCCTGCTCCGGGGTTTTGGCAAAAGCGGCTCAAACTGTCTGAAGCGAGCTAGGCGGACTTAAGCCCGCACGT
>SL_5KL_010_SEDDRAFT_10001336_pt1 | contig 15033 bp, 14 predicted proteins | sample SodLakKL_010_SED_FD_9118 | JGI IMG/M metagenome (IMG submission 9118)
CTTCCGGATGACCCTCGGGCAATCCCTTCCGATGAGCGAGGGAAAGGTAATCATTATGAATCACCGGCTTCCTCTCTTTTATGCACTCAACCCAAACTCCAGCTTCCGAAACTCTATAACTCATCCCCTGTTTTTCGGGTATCTGGCAAAAGGTATCAAGAGTATTTGAAGACCAGGCTTTCAGTTCCAGTTCTTGCTCATCGGAACTCAAAAAGTGGAAAAAACCAATGGGGCTATTAACCAGTCCGCAAACCTCATCCAGGGCTTTTTGCAGCACTCTTTCTTCGGGATTAGACTGAGAATAGGTTAAAAGGTTTAACCTGGCCTGGATAAGGCTTTCAGCCCTTTTCCTTTCAGAAATATCCCAGCAAACACAGACTATTTCATTTTCATTGCCTTTTTGGACCTCTTTTTGTTGCTCAAAAATCCAGCGATAACTACCTTCTTTGTGTTTGAACCTATATTCAAAGGAACAGGATTTCTTCCCCCTGCACCTCTCGGGGAAAGATTTTTTAAAAATTTCTCTGTCCTCGGGATGCACCCTATTAACCCAGAGTTGAGGATCTTTCCTTAATTCTTGCGGAGAATATCCCAGAACATTTTTGGCATTTTCATTAATATAGGTAATTAGGGGTTTGTTATCCACAACTTCGAAACTGTAAATAACGGCCGGGGTATTAGAAAGGATTAAATCCTGTCTCTCTTCACTTTTTCGCAATGCTTCCCGGGCCTGGAATTCTTCAGTGATATCGGAAAAAACCATGATTACCCCAATTATCTTTCCGTTTAGGTCTTTAATTGGCGCAGCACTATCCGAAATATGCCTTACTCTCCCGTCCCGGGAGAAAATAGTTGTATCATTAGCCAGCCCCTCGACCTCACCGGTTTCAAGCACTTTTAAAACCGGATTGGGAACAGGTTCTCCCGTCCGGGCATTAAATATTTTAAATACCTCAGGAAGGGATTTCCCTTTAGCCTCTTCGGCATTCCAACCGGTTAATTCTTCTGCTTTGGGATTTAACCTGGTAATTAACCCTTTATTATCAGTAACAATTACCCCATCACCAATTGAATCTAGGGTTTTAGAAAGTTTTTCTTCGCTTTCCTGGAGGGCTTCCCTTCCCTTTATTTGTTCTGTAAGTCTTCCCAGGTGTTCTGCAATTGTTTCCAACATTAACTTCTCTTCGGGTAAAAAGAGGGTCCCCTCAGAGTCAGGTTTTTCTGAATACGAAATTTCAATTTCCCCGCACTCTTCATTAAAAACTTCAAAACCAATTTTTATGCTCCAGGGAGTTGGTTTGAAATTTTCAGTAGAAAATTCCTGTCCATCAAATTTTATCTGAGCTTCCGCCAAATCTGGAAATTGAAAAGCTCTGGGTAAGAAATCAGCGGTCTTTTCCAGTATTTTATCCATTTCTTTTTCTTTTCTGATCAGGCGGGAAAAGTTGTACAGTCCTCCAAGTTCTTTTATTCTTTCCTCTTTTTCATATTTATCTGTAATATCCCGAAGAATAATGGAAAAGTGTTCTTTACCTTCAGGGAAAATTATCACCTGGTAATAAGCGTTTAAGCCGTGGGAGAAAAACTCAGTTACAATAGTTTTTTGTTTTAATACAACCTCCCGGTATTCCTTCAGAAGATTTTGGGGAGAATTACCGGTTTTCTTTAAAACCTTTTCAACCTCTTCCCCGATTATCTTCTCTTTTTTTAAGTCAGTAAGCTTTTCAAAGGTAGAGTTGATTTCCTGGAAAATATATTTCTCAGGGTTTCCATTATCATCAAAAACAACCCTGTGCCTGGCAAACCCATCCGGCATTTTTTCCAGAATTAATTGTAACCTGTTTGTTTCTTTTTCCACGGTTTCTCCCCCTCCCTCTTTGCTTCCTATTCGAATTTCCCCAAAACCCTATAAAAACCCTTTTTTTCATTACTTTCCATTTCTTCTATATTATTGAGTTCTTACCTTTTTAAAAAACTCCCCAGAAAAAACCCGGGGTAAAAAATAAAAAAACCCGCCAAATTTCGCGGGAAAAATGGTGCGAAGGGGGGGACTCGAACCCCCAAGGGCAATGCCCACTAGATCCTAAGTCTAGCGTGTCTGCCAATTCCACCACCTTCGCAAAAAAATGGGGTGAGTGATGGGATTTGAACCCACGGCCTCAGGAGCCACAATCCTGCGCTCTAACCACCTGAGCTACACCCACCATAAAACTGGTGGAGGGAGAAGGATTTGAACCTTCGTAGGCGTGCGCCGGCAGATTTACAGTCTGCTCCCTTTGGCCACTCGGGCATCCCTCCACAAGATCCATACTCTATTATATACACTGGAACCCTTTTTGACAAGGGTGTTTAACTATTTGTTTTTAAACTGGGGTTTTCGTTTTTCCAAAAAAGCTGTCATCCCCTCAGTTTGATCCTCGGTAGTAAATAATTCGGCAAAAAGGGTTCTCTCTCTTTCCAGACCATTTTTAACATTTTCGTAGTTTTCATTTAGGATAATTTTTGCAGCCCGGAGAGCCTTTTTGCCCTTGGTAGCAAGTTCCAATATCTGTTTAAAACCTTCTTCCTGGAAATTTTCATCGGAAAGGACTGTGTTAACAAGACCAATTTCTTTAGCTTCTTTTGCTTTAAGGGCCTTTCCAGTCATAATTAATTCTTTGGCTTTGGCTTCACCCAGTAAAATTTTCAAAAAATAGGTTCCTCCAAAACCGGGGATTATTCCAAGGATAATTTCCGGTTGCCCAATCCTGGTTCCTTCCTTAATAATTCTTAAATCACAGGCCAGGGCAAGTTCACATCCTCCCCCCAGGGCAAAACCGTTTATCAAAGCCACAGTTGGCAGGGGCCACTGGTAGATTTTGTGGAAAACAACCTGCCCCGCCTGGGATAGTTTTTCTGCTTCAAGAGGGGTCATATCTTTCATGGCAGAAATATCTGCACCGGCCACAAAAGCTTTATCCCCTTCCCCGGTAATAACAAGAGTGGAGGGATCCTTCCCCTCTTCCTCCAGGGCCCTGTTTAATTCTTCTAACACTTCCAGGTTCAAAGCATTTAACTGTTCGGGACGATTAATTGTAATTAGGGTAAAGTTCTCTTTTTTTTCTACCTTGAGGTATTTAAACATTGAGTTTCCCTCCTCGGCAAGCTTATTAAACCTTCGGGGTTAATTTCCCATTCCCCCTTAAACTTAAACAACTGACGGTTCCAGAACCAATTCTCCTCGTTCAAAGCGTCCCAGATCCAGCTTATGAACCGGCATCGAAACTTCTTTACCAAGGATCATTTCTGCCATGACAACCCCTGTTATTGGAGCAATCATAAAGCCATGACCGCTAAAACCAATTGCCATGTAAAAACCAGGGACTTCGGGTGCTTCGCACAAAATTGGCTGAGAATCAGGGGTTATATTATAAAGGCCCGACCACTGGCGAACAACTCGTAAATCTTTTAAAACTGGAAATGTCCTTACAATCTTACCGGACAACTCCTGAAGGAATTGCCAGCTATGTCCTATATTATGACCTTTCGGTTCATTGGGATCTCCCTGTCCCATAATAAAAGCCCCGTGGGGAACCTGCTGGCAGTAAAAATGGTGGTAAAAAGAAATAACCATTGGTCCCTGAAGAGGATTAACCGGTTCTGTAACCATAATCTGATGCCGTTCAGAAAAGACCGGGAGTTCAAGTCCAACCATATTCCCTATTAGATCGGAATAACCCCCCGCTGCGTTAACAACCTTACTGGTTTTAATTTTCCCCTTATCCGTAACAACGCCTGTTATTTGATCTCCTTCCCTTTCAATATCCATACAACTCGTGTAGGTGTAAATCTCCACACCCAACCTTTTTGCGGCATCAGCATAAGCCTGGGTTACATGAAAAGGATTTGCGTGTCCATCCCGGCCGCAAAAAGCGGCCCCCAATAAACCATCAATATTCAGGTGGGGAACAATCTCCCTTGCTTCCTCGGGGCTAATAAGTCTGGAATCAATTCCCAACCTGTTCTGAAGGCTTATGTTTTTCTTAAACTGTTCAATTTCCTTTTCCTCGTAGGCAAGAATAAGGTACCCGTTTTGTTTTAACTCTATGTCTACTGGGTACTCCAGCATTTCATTTAAAACTTCAAATGTATCCATGCTGGCCTTGGAAAGTTTGCAGTTCATTTCTGTTCCCCACTGCTGTCTGATGCCAGCCCCACAGCGTCCCGTTGCCCCTGCTGTAAGGTATTCTTTTTCCAGGACTACTACATCTGTGCAGCCCATCTTTGCAAGGTTATAAGCAATTGCACAGCCAACAACGCCTCCTCCAATAATTACAACTTCAGCACTATTTTTCATCATTATCACCTCTGGCAGCATCCTGGAGAAAAATTCCAACTGAAGGCGGCCTTTGCCTTTGCAGGGGAAGTTCCTCCCTAGTTTTTCCGGTAATAGCCATAATTTCTCTCTGGATATTTTCTTCACAGGTTTTTCCCTGGCATGCTCCCATGCCACAACGAATCAACCTTTTTAATGCTTCAAAAGAATCTGAGCCTTTTTTTATCGCTTCCCGAACTTCTTCCCGGGTAAGATCTTCACAAAAACAGAGGATTACATCATCCTTCATCGGTACTCCCCCTTATCAGCCTGATATGCCGGGCGTCCATTAGGATCTCTTTTGGGACGGCAATAGAAATTATTGCAGTGCGATCCTGTTTTTTAGTATTAAGGACCTGGACCACCCTACCTTTCCCTATTTCTTCACCTGCCCGATTAAGAACAATTACTTTTTCTTCTTTTTCCGGTAGAGGCTTGAGTTCATAGGGGATTTTCAAAAGACCCTCTTTTTCGGAGTAATTGTAGTCCAGAACAAAGATTGCAAGGCCCGGGCAGTTGGCAATACAAATTGAACAGCCATTACATTTTTCATAATCAATTTCGGGTTTCTCGTTAATATCTCCAAAAGGCCGAAAGGCTTCTTTTGGACAGGCATAGTAACAGGGATCACAGGGAATTTCCTGCATACACTCAACTATTACAACCGGACCTTCTTCCAACCTTTCCTGGGAAGGTTTGACTCCCTCAAGTTCTTCTGGGGAAGGAACCCCATCTTTTTTCAGCATTTTCTCACCTCTCAACTTGGGCCAAACCCTGCCGGATATGCTCACCAACCGGCCCTGCCCGTAAAGATTTAAGGTTTTCTTTTATTTGTTCAATTTTTTTATCCTCCACGGCAAAACCCATTTTTCTAGCCGCAGAAATTCCCGCAAGCTGTCCTTCAAGAATAGCGCTCGTTGCTTCTTCAATCCCGGCTACATCACCAGCTATATAAATCCCCTCCTGGCTGGTTTCCAGGTCCTCATCTCTAACCGGGACATAACCTCCAAGCTGGGGCGAAAACTCCATTTGGCATCCAGCCTGCCATAATAATTCAGCCAGAGGCGAAAGGCCAACTGCCAGGCAGATGTTATCAACGCTAACTTCCCGTTCAGTGCCTTCTAAAGGTTTCCAGTTTTCATCAATCTCAGTAATCAGTGCTCCTTCTACCTTTTCTTCACCAATTGCTTTTAAAATAGTATGATTTGTAAGGATTGGTACTCCCATCCGCCTGATTTTAGAGGCATGAACCCAATACCCTCCAACCTGGGAGGAACCTTCAATAATAGCCTCCACCTCAATACCAGCCTGCATTAACTGGTAAGAAACAATTAAACCAATATTTCCCGCCCCTACCATCAATACTCTTTTCCCGGGAGCAACTCCGTAAACATTCATCAGTGTTTGAACAGCTCCCGCCCCGTATACTCCAGGCAAATCATTATTGTTAAATGGTATCATTTTTTCCATAGCCCCGGATGCAACAAGCATGGTTTTGGGTTTGATTTTCAGCATTCGTCCTGAATACGCGGCGGTTAATACACCATCTTCATAATACCCCAGGGCTGTCGCCCCGGTAAAAACTTCAATGTCTTTATTTTTTTCTATTTGTTCTGAAAAATGGGTGGCGATATCAATTCCCCGCATCCCGGCAAATTCTTTTTTAGAGCCGAAAAACTGATGGGTTTGCTTGACAAGTTGCCCCCCCAACCATTCGTCCCTTTCAAGAAGAATTACCTTTGCCCCTGCTGTTGCCGCTTCCAGGGCTGCGGCGAGGCCGGCAGGTCCTGCCCCAATAATTGCTAAATCAGTTTGCCGCATTGATATCCCCCTTACCTTTTTGATATTGAACCCTCATTCCTTCCTGTAGAGGGGTAACGCAAACCTTAACATTTGGCTTTCCATCAACAACCATCAAACAGGAAGAACAATTTCCAATTGCACAAAAGAAACCCCGGGGCCTATTATGCCGGGGACTATGCCGTAAAACCCTTATTCCTGCATCATGAAGGGCTGCTGCAATAGGTTCCCCCTCTTTCCCGGTTAAGATTTTTCCTTCAAATGTGAACTCAACCTTTTTCCCTTCTGCAAAAGAAAGGATGGGGTGGTCCTTAATCCGCATCTTAATGCCTCCTCGTATAAAAATATTTAGACCTATCATGCACAACTAATCATTGTTAAAATCCATAAAAGGAATATTTGTATTCCATTAGCATTAGTAGTCCCTTTTACGGAATATAATTACTGCAGGTTTTTTTACTTTTCCACCGTCTTATTAGTTCTCCTCTTTTTTGCTAACCTCCTTCCTTTTTTTCTTTTCTATCCCGAGGATAAGAATTTTGGATTTCCGGGACAAAAAATTCTTTAATCCTTGAAAAACAATAACCCATTAACATGGCAACTAAAATTAAAAGGAAAGGAACCCCTTTTATTTTTTTTAGGAAATCCAACTCCCATTCTCCTCTACTTCTTTTTTTCGCCAATTGTTTGTGAAGGAAAAACTTGTTTTTGGCTGAATACTATTGTTAAGATAATTCAAAAGTTTAAAATATTAAAGTCCGAAAACGAAGGGAGCGTTTTAACATGTTCAATAAAAGAACTACCCGTTTTATAGCCATTTTTACTCTTTTGGTTCTTCCTTTTTGTTCCCCCCTGGCTATAGCAGAAGAAGATTTGTTGGACTTTGATTTTGACCTTGCTAACTGGTTTGAGATTGAAGGGGTAGGCGATTTAGTAAGTAACTTTTCCAGGTTTGTTTATGTTATGAACCCCGAAGGAGACGAACTTACCCAAATAATTTATGAATACCTTGGTAAGGAAACAATTGATGGGGTAGAATTGGAAAAAGTTTCAATGCGGGGATCATCTCCCTCAGAAGAACAGGAAATGCTTTTCTGGATTGACCGGGATGGACAAATGAATAAAGTAATCGATAATCAGTCAGGAGAAGAAATTCCTCTAATGTTTGCTGGTTTTGTAACCATGTTCTTTTTCCTTCCTTTTTACATGGCCGATGCTTTTGATATAGAAGGGCTCCTTTTGGAAGATACTGAAGGAGAAGTAATTGTTTTAACAGATGTTTCCGAAAGAACTTTTGGAGACCTCACTGCCGATATTTTCTTTTACACCCTTACCGCTAAAGATGATGCCGGAGAAGATGTTTTGATATTTTTCGAAATAGGTGATTTTGGCGATTTCCAGATCATGGTTAGTTTTGATATTGACGCCCCAGATGAAGAGGAAACTTTTGGCTTCTGGGTAGAGGAAATTGTCCTCCATTAAGGTAAAACTCATTGCCCTGTCCTGAAATGGATGGGGCTTTTTGTTTTCGAAAATAAAAAAGCCCCTGCAAAAAAGCAGGAGCTATATTTTTCTGGTCGGGATGGGGAGATTTGAACTCCCGACCTCACGCCCCCCAGACGTGCGCGCTAACCAGGCTGCGCTACATCCCGAATATCTATGCGTATTTTACCACAGGGGATATCCAAAGTCAACGCTTTCATCCCCTAATAATTCCTTGTTCCCGGAGCTTTTTTAAGACATTTTCCGGGTAATTTGTTACAACGAACACTTCCTGGACAGAAGAGCTGGTTTTTCCCAGCAACTTAAAACCAGTTTCAGTAATATATTGGAGTTGGAGGTATGGTTGGTGTCCGCTGCCGGTCCGCTGGTTAATACGGCCGGGCAGGACACTTTTTATTTCGGAAAGCTGGGATACTTCCTGCAGGAGTGGTCCGATTTCCCTGATTACTGTATGCTCTCTTTTTATCTTATCCGAGCGATATTTGGGACTCACTCAGGGTTTCCTCGTTTCCAAAAAGGAGCCCCATTTCCAGTAATTTCCCCCTCCAAAAGTTATTATGCGGGCTTTTTGGGGATCTATTTTCCCTTCCTCATTTAAAATACTTTCTTCAATTATTACATTTTTTATTTCTCCAATAAACAGGTGGTGGGATCCTTCCATTTCCACTATTCTATCCAGCTTGCATTCCAGGGTAACTGGAGCTTCCCCAATTATTGGGGAGGTTATTTCTTTTCCTTTGATCGGAGTCAGACCCAGTTCTTTAAATTTATCAATTTCCCGCCCCGATTTACTCCCACAGATATGGACTGCTTCCATCAACTTTTCATCAGGAAGGCTTACGGCAAATTCTCCGCTGGCAGCAATTAGGTTGTAAGAAAAGCGTTGGGGCCTAATACCCAGGCCTATCCGGGGAGGCATTGATGAAACAATTCCCGCCCAGGCAAGGGTAATAATACTTCTCCTATCCTCGTGGGCACAGGAAGCCAGCACGGCAGGTAGAGGTAATAAAAGCGGTTGGGGATCAATATTAATCTTTCCCATTTTAACCCTCCTTACTCAGGATGCCGAGGAAGTCGCCAATATTCGCCTTGTCCTTTTTAACAGGGTTAATTTTCCCCTGGGGAGAGGTGAAAATGGTTGTAATCCCCGGTCCGTGACCGGCAACAACACAATCGCTATGAACAACTACTCCAATTGAAACAGCTCCCCTTTTAAAACAACGCCCGTAAGAATTATCGGTATTTTCCAGGGCAACAATGTCACCAAAACGAAGCTTATCCAGACCAAGCTCTTTAATAATTTCTCTGTCCTGGGTGGTAAGATCATAGTCTCCTGTATAAGCTGAAGGGGCTCCCAGTCCAGATCCCATGAGCTCGGGGGGAATTACCCCGGCTACAGGAACCTCTAGTTTCCCATCCCTTATATTAAGGTTCATTTTTTCAAAAAGCCCTGGATCCAGGTTCATAACCTTTACTTCTGGGAGTTCTTCAATTTTCATTCCAACCCCATAGCCCTGGATTAAAATTTTATCATCAAGGGTCATCTTTTCCAGGGTTTCTTCATCAAAATAAACCAGGACATGCTCAATACCACCGTGTTTTCCTGTCACATATCCTTCTGCACCCTTTGCATCTCCGCTAATGACTTTTGCCTTGTTTCCAATACAGGCCAGAGTATTCAACCCGGCATTGGCTGCCGCCTGTTGCCGGTCAGCCCCGGTAATTTTCATACTTACTCCCGGTTCTACATGGTCTGCCACCCAGTCCATAACGGGATCACCGATTTTTACGTTGTAAGTAATTCCTCCAACCCCGGGCAGGACCATTGGTTGACCATCATGTTTTACCGTATATTCTCTTCCTTTTACCGGGGGTGAGACCTGTCCCTGAACTGACATTTTTACCAATTTTTTTACGTTGGTTTTCATGCGTTAACCTCCTTGAAGAATTTCTATTATTTTTTCCGCGGGTAGTCCTTCCACCCTGCGGTTGTCACGCCCTTCCATTGTTTCAGCTTTAAGAAGAGCATCATAAACGGCTGCAGCTACTGCCTCAACTGCAGCCTGGAAAACCAGGTTAAGAAAATCTCCCTTTTCCCTTACTTTCTTTGACGAATATATCAAATTCCCCTTCCTATCTCTAATATTTGATGTAGAAAAAGCCAGAATAAAATCTCCGCTACCGTGACCAAGGACTGAACCCGTAAGGGCTAAACCCAGTGGAGCTCTCCGACAAACCCTATCAAGTTGTCTATTATCAAGAGGAATGTCGGTTCCAAGAATAATCATAATTGAACCATCATTTTTTTCTTTTTCCCAGGAAGGTAGTTTATGCCCTACAGGAACCCCATTAATTCTCAAACTTTTTCTTTCCCCATAATTGGCTAATACAAGGCAGCCGAGGGTAAAATTATATCCATTATATTCAATTTCCCGGGATGAATGTCCTATCCCACCTTTATAACCAAAAGAAACCATCCCCGTTCCCGCTCCTATGTTTCCACCTTCGGTATTTTCAGAGGAGAGTTTTTTCCCTGTTTCAATCACATGTTCCGGAAGGATATGCCTTCCATATATATCGTTTAGAAATCCATCATTACATTCTCCCACCACGGGGTTAACAGTTTGCCCTTCCTCTGCAAGTTGGGGGTTATATTCCAGCATATACTGAGATGCCCCTGCCCACACATCCCCTACCGACATGGTATTGGTTAAAAAAACAGGAGTTTCTAAAACCCCCAGTTCTTGCACCTGTGCAAGGCCTGCGGTTTTGCCGTAACCATTGGCCACAAAAACACTACATGCAGGTGAATGCTCCCAAATATTTTCCGAAAGGGGATTAATCATGGTAATTCCTGTTCTAACCGGTCCTTTACCTACTTCCATTTTACCTTTTCCCCGATTCATGGTAAAATGACTAATACAGACACCTTCCACATCAAGAATTGAAGATTTTGGACCAGACTTTAAATTTCCTACTTTAAAGTAGCGCAAAACTTTTTCATCCCACAATATCATCACCTTTTCCCCATTTTTTTATAATATCTCTTTCTACTTCTTGGATATTATCCCTTTATTGGCAAATTTCTTAATTCACCAAAGGGGAAATTAAAGATATTTGCAGGAGTTTTCCAGAAAACAAAGAATATACTCTGTGGAAAGACCTCGCACAATTTTATTAATCAGTAAGAACTTGCTTCTATTTACCAAAGGAGGTGATGGAAAGCAATCTAGGGGGATTTTTCCGAAATCTCAACTTATTTGATCTAAGAAAAACAAGGAGGGAATTAAATGCAACGTAAGCTTATTTTGTTAGTTTTGATTCTGGCTTTGGCCATTACCACTGGTGTGGTTGGAGCCCAGGAAAAAATTCTGGAATTAGCAATGCAGCAGGAGCCTGATGGATTTGGTTCAATGTTCTCCATGGTCGCTGCAACCCAGGTTGAAGCCATGATTAAGCCTGGACTTCTCTATCGTGATAACAATTGGGATATGCATCCCAATATCGCTGTTTATCAACCAAATGTTGATGATGGCACCTGGGAAGTTAACGAAGAAGAAGAAACCATGATTGTCCACTGGCAAATTCGGGACGATGTTTACTGGCATGATGGGGAACAGTTAACCGTTGAGGACTATGTTCTTGGTTACAATATCCACATGCATCCCGACTATCCTGCCATTACAAAAACCGTAGCAGGTTATATTGAAGAAATTGAAGTTGTAAATGACTTTGAAATGAAAATTCATTTTAACCAATTGTATCCCTTTGCCGACCAGGTAACCGGTTTTGACCCTGTCCCAGCCCACATTTTCCAGGAATACTACGACAATGACAACATTTCCGGTCTTGTCGAGCACAATTACTGGAGAACCGGATTCTTTGGCGCCGGACCTTATATCATTGAAGACTGGGTAGCAGGAAGCCATATTGAGCTCGTAGCCAACGAAAACTATCACCTTGGCGAGCCCAAAATCGATGTTATCGTAGTTCGTTTTGTAGAAGATACAGAAACTCTTCGCTTTATGATCGAAGGTGGAGAAGTACAGGCCAGCATCGGCCCCACCCTTCCCTTTGACACTGCTATCGCTCTGCAGCGTTCAGTAGATCCCGAAGAGGTACACGTCGAGTTCTACGAAGCCACTACCTGGGAACACATCGACCTCAACAACCGCGACTTTGCTCCATTTGATGACGACCGTGTCCGCCGTGCCTTAATGCACGCTACTGACCGTGAAGAAATCATGGAAACCGTTTTTGAAGGGGTTATCAGCCCTGCTCACACCTTCCAGACCGAAGTTCACCCCCTCTTTAGCGAAGAAGCAGCAGATATTATTACCACCTATGAATACAACCCCGAAAGAGCTGAAGCTCTCCTGGCTGCAGCAGGTTTCGTTCGCGATTCTGATGGAATTATGACTCATCAGGAAACTGGAGACCAGATGATCCTTGATTTCCGCACCACCGCTGGTGATGCAACTCGCGAAATGGTTCAGCAGATTATCGCCCAGCAGTGGGCTGAGGTAGGAATTCAGGTAGAAATTAATAACATGACCGCTGGTGCCCTGTTCGATCCCGAACACTTCTACAGAAGAGAATGGCCCCACATGGTCCTGTTTGCCTGGTCCAGCTTCCCCACCTCTCTCCCCAATACTCTCTGGCACAAGGATAATATCCCCCGTCCAGAGAATAACTGGGAAGGGCAGAACGTAGCTGGTTGGTACAACGAAGAAGCCAGTGAAATTATTGACGAAATGATGAATGAAATGGATCCCACCCGCCGCCAGGAGCTTAATACTCGACTCCTGCAGTTGTGGACCTATGAAATTCCATCTCTGCCGCTGTTCTTCCGCGTTGATGCCGCCTTCTGGGCAACAAACGTAGAAGGAATCATGCCTACAGGGTCTGCTGACCCCGATACCTGGAACGTCCACGAATGGGACATCCACTAAGATAATTCAGGGTGAAAATAAAGGCCGCCCCGCGGGGCGGCCTTTTCACCAATTAGCAGTATGCAGGGAGGTATAATTTTATGTGGGTATATATCGTACGAAGAATATTCCAGGTAATACCCGTTCTTATCCTGATTTCCATTGCAGCATTTGCTTTGCTCAATGCCATGCCCGGTGACCCCATAGCTGACCTTTTAATGGCAGATCCAGAAATGAGCGAGGAAGACCTTGCTAATCTTCGCAGGATTTATGGGCTCGACCAGCCTTTCCACATGCGTTATTTACGCTGGATGGGTAATATTTTAACCCAGGGCGACCTTGGTATGTCACAGCAGTACAAAGTCCCAGTAACAACGCTAATCGCCCGGAATATCGAAAATACAATTTATCTAATAGGTTCATCTTTTATCCTTTCCATCCTGGTAGCAATTCCCATTGGGATTTATTCAGCCTTACGTCAGTATTCGCTTGGGGATTATTTCTGGACGGGTTTTGCCTTTTTTGGTTTTTCCGTTCCCAACCACTGGCTCGGGCTCCTTCTACTCTTTTTATTTTCTTTCCATCTGGGATGGTTACCCATAGGTGGCTTCCGAAGTGTCCGGGTTCCCCCGGGTTTCTGGAATGAATTCACCGATAGGATGCAGTATCTGATCCTTCCAATGATTACACTGGGGATCAGTTCAATGGCGGGATGGATGCGTTACATGCGTTCCACCATGCTGGAGGTAATCCGGGAGGACTACATTCGGACCGCCAGAGCAAAAGGGGTCGCGGAACGGATAATTATTTATAAACATGCTCTCAGAAACGCAGTATTACCTGTTATTACCCTTGTTATGCTTGCCATTCCCGTTATGTTTGGCGGAGCAGTAATTACGGAAGCCGTTTTTGTTTATCCAGGCATGGGTCGTCTTTTCTGGCACTCTCTAATCAACCACGACCAATTTGTTGCCATGTCCATCATCATGATTATCGCCGTTCTGGTTGTTATTTTCAACCTTCTGGCCGACATCTTATACGCCTGGGTTGATCCGCGGATCCGCTATGACTAATCTCAAAAGGGAAAGGTGAATGGAAATGGCTAATAAAAAAGATAACCTTGAAAAAGAACAACAAGAGCTTTCTTCCATGGAAGAAAAGCGAATTTTTGAAGAAGGAATAATTGAACACAAACCAACAAGTTTTGTCAAAATTGCAATTAATCGCTTTTTCAGGCATAAGCTGGGGATAATCGGGTTGGTGATTTTCCTGATTTTCGCCATTTCTGCCATTTTTGCTTTCCAGATAGCCCCGCACTCTATTACCGAGCAAAACTTGAGAAATCGTTTTGCTCCTCCTACCCTAACCAGAGTTGTTCCTACGGGAAGCGCTGCCTCGGCAAATATCTCCATTAATACAATGAATAATGGGGAAATTTTTACCAGGGATTTAACCTTCGGAATCCCCTCCTGGTATCAAAACCTGGAAGAACCAATTACAACTCCTCCTGCAATTGCCCATGATAACCTTTTTCTGGGGACGGGAGAAAATTTGCTGAAGGCTTTAAGCCTGACCAATGGAAGTACCGAGTGGACTGAAGAGTTCACCCATGTTATTGATATGGTTTGGGGAACTGCAGATGGGGTCCTGGTAAGAGGGGGAAATCAATTCTATCATTACAGTGCTGATGGACAACTTTTCTGGGAAGAAACCATTCCCGGAGCCCTCGAAAAATTCACAGGCACCATGGAACGCCCCTTGATTATTTCAGACGAGGGAGACCTGATTTCCTTTACTATTGATGGTGAAGAACAGGTTATTACCTCGTTCGGCGATGCTATCCCGGAAGTGGCATATTACAAGGAAGGTGTTCTCTACTTCTTTAGTGGGGGTAATATTTTTAGTTATGATTTAAATGATGAAGAACTTACTGAACTTGGTTCTTTAACTGATATTAACAATGAACCTTTGGTCATGCACTTCCATCAAAACAAAATTTTAGTTGGTTTTGCTGGAGGTTTAACCAAAGGGTTTGATCCTGAAACGGGTGAAAAAATCTGGGATCGAGAAGACTCAGGTGAGATTATTTCTTCCCGGGAAGGCGAAGAAGCTCGTCTGGTAACTTATTGGAATAACGGGCGAGAACGGATAATCAACCTTGAAACCGGGGGAACAACGTCCTCAAGAATGGTCCAGGGTTTTTCGGACATTCATATCCTAGGGACAGATGAGTTAGGAAGAGATGTATTTTCCCGAATCCTTGCTGGTGGAAGAATATCCCTTTCACTGGGAATAATTGTTTCCATTATCTGTGTTTCGGTTGGAACACTGATTGGAGCAACTTCGGGTTATTTTGGAGGAGTTATAGACAGCATCATTATGCGGTTTGTGGATTTTATGCTCTCAATCCCTGCCCTACCGCTCCTTATGATAATGACCTATATC
>SL_5KL_010_SEDDRAFT_10001339_pt1 | contig 15027 bp, 7 predicted proteins | sample SodLakKL_010_SED_FD_9118 | JGI IMG/M metagenome (IMG submission 9118)
GCCAGGGCTTCTTCCAGGGTATTTACTGCGGCATCCACCTCACTCTGGGTGGCAACCGGATCCTCATATACTTCCTGGACTTCTTCTATAGCCTCGGCTAAAGCTGCATGAGCTTCTTCCGGGGCCTGCCCATCTCCTTCGCCAATCCCTACTTCATCCTGGGAGGTAAGGGCTTCTGTTATGATTTGGGAAAGTTCTTCAATTTCAATCGGCTCCAACTCCAGTGGCACTTCTTTTTCGGCACCATCTACAATAAAACTGCCCTTAATAGCTTCATGTCTTTCTTTTTCTGCTTTAAACCAGTAAGTTCCATCTTCTAGTATTTTACTGGCCTCCCCCTGGGGATCAGTTTCCAGATAATCCCCAATTGGTTCAGATAAATCCTCATCCACAAAGACCTGAATGTGAACACCTTCCAGATTATTAATTTCGTTAAATAAAACAGAAAACTCCAGAATTTCGGAGAAATAAACAATAGCTTCCCTGTCTTCATCCATAATAATAGTTATGAAATCTTCATTTAGTTCTTCATCATTAATCAGCCATTTTTCAAAATAATAGCCTTCTTCAGCTGCCGCTTCCAGAGCAATCTCCGTTTCCTCTTCATAATCGGCATGGAAAGGTATTTCAATTGATTCTCCATTTATTTCCACTCTGCCCTTCCCTTCCCGATCAATTTTTAAAGAATATTCTGGAACGGGGATTTCATTAAAGACAGCAGTTATTTCCATATCCTCTTCCAGGGAAATAGTCATCTCCGCTTCATCGGAGCTAATATCTCCAGTCCATTCTGTAAACTCCCAGTCTTCTTCGGGAGTTCCAATCAGGGTGATTTCTTCATCTTCAAGGTATGTATGTGTTCCTTCTGCAGGATTAGTACTGCCCGCCCCTTCAATATTGATGGTGAGCTGGTACTCCTTCTCCTCAAAAAGCCTGGGTAAAAACACAATCAGGGCCAGAACCACAATCAGCAAAATAATTGTTAAACTAAGCTTTTTACTCATTTTAAAATCCATCCTTTTTTTAGTTTAGGAGTTTAAAAATTAAAAAGCCTGGAAATAGAATAACCTAGAAGGTCCTGCATTAATCCAGTCTTTTAATTAAAGCAGAAAGGTAAAGAATACCAATTAGTCCCTTCAACAAATATATTCGACACCTGCATATGTTCTCCTTTGAAATCCTCCCTCCCTAAAGCGAAACACAAACCCTTTATTCAAGCCACTTTTCGACCCCTATTAATTTCAAAAAAAAGAAGAACTCCCATCAGTAGAGGGGAGTAAATTTTGAAAAAAAAATAATTTTTTTCTATTAAAACTAGACCTTGAGTAGTTCCTGCAGAACTCTACCTTCAGCCTGGGCTGGGATTGGAAAACCCATAAAATGGGCGCAGGTAGGAGCAATGTCAATTAGATTAATCGCTTTGTCCATTTTTACATTTTTTTTCAAACCCGGACCAGAAAAAAAGGATAAAGCTTTTACCGAGCTCAAACCCAGATCATAAGCAGGCAAATGAGAGTGGTGAGTCCCGGAGTAAGGGCGGATGGGTTCTTTTCCATCTCCCCGAAAATCGGGATAAGGGCCTTTAAAAACCGGTCGGGAAATCACCCGAAGGTCCTCGGTAATATCCACAGAAACTTCATCAGTATAACGAGGCTGGGTAAAATAAACTATATCTCCTACATAATCCCCTTGCAGACCCAAAAAACCCGCATCCTCTTTTTTTAGAACCAGGCTCATCACATACTCTCCGGTTTCAGGATCTTTTAACCCTTTTAAAACCCTGATTACTTCATCTCTGGTTTTTTCATAATCCTCTGGATCCACAATACCATGAGGTTCCCGACCCTTTAAATTAATAAAAATATAGGGGCCATGCTGGGCCACTGCCCGGGTCCTGGACCAATCCGGCCGGGGAAGACCGGTTTTCTGGTCCTGAATAAAACTGCACAGGTTCTTTTNAACCAGATAATTATTGGTATAAACAAACTTATCTATTGGAACATGGCCGTGGTCTGAGGTCAAAACAAAAAGAGTTTCCTCGTCTTTCAAGTCATAAAAATGTCCTATCAAACTGTCAGCCATAGAATATACTTTTCGCATACAATCCTCTGCTTTTCTGGCTTCCTTTGGATCATAAAGGCTGGAGGCCGGATCAAATATTCCCAATATCATGTGGGCCAGGTGATCGACTCCATGCCACTGGGTGAAAAACAGGTCCCAGGGTTTATTTTTTAAAAGGTAATCCCCGGCCTTTATCATCCAGTCTACCTGGTACCCAAATTCTTCAATTATTACCTGATAATCAATAATTCCACTATGGTAGGGCTGAAGCATTCCACTTATTTCCTGATAGGGCCCAAATTTTCCCACCAGTTCTGGACCGATTTCTTCGGGCACTGTCCAGCCTTTTTCTGGAAAAACCATGCCGGTGTAAAGGGTCAATTTGCTGGCATCAGGACTTAGTTCGGTTAACCTCCAGCGGAAACTTCCTCGTAATTGGCCCTCTTCCACTGGAAAGGTATCCCATATCCAGTTACTCCACTGGCCCACAATTATTTTTTCTGCTGGCCCGATATCTTTTTCCGCGGAAATAAAAATCGTGTCGTACCCTTTACTTTTTTCAGCTGTAACCAGGAGATAATATTTTTTCTCTTTTCCGGCCCGGGTAGTGATTATTAGTTCACTTTCCAGAGGAGGTTGATGGGTGAAAAAATCACCCTCCCAGTTTGGACCAGGTTGCAAATTAATCTTTTTTATTGGGGGAACGCTTTCTGGAGCAGTAGAATAAAAGTGGGCAGGGCGCCAGGTCCGATCCTGAGTAGTAAAAGAATGGGGTGGGGCCAGTTGATGGATATTAGTGTCCGGATCTCCCATACCTTCAACTTGAATCCCTTTTTTGATGGTTGGGGGCCAGGAATTAGTATATTTCAGGAGAATAGACCTCTTACCTGCCCTTTCTCCTGCCTGCCACAAATATTCTGCTTTACAGCGGGAGCTATCAAAACCGGGATGTTTACAATCAAAGCTCTCCCCGGGCTCATGGATTGACATCCCCGTTATACCGTGAGTTCCGGCTCTAGCCCCTGTTGCAATGGTGGTCCAGTTAACCGAGGTTGCACAGGGAAGAGTAGAATAGGAATCGGTCAATATCCCCTCCGGAAAAATTTTAGAAAGGTTGGGTAAAGACCCGTCTTTCATTAACCACCGGACAAATTTACCGTTCAGGGAATCAATACCCACCAGCATCATTTTCTGGACCTGCTTTTGTTTCACATTATTCAACCTCCTCCTCAATTATTAACTCCGAAAAAAGGCATTTAACTTTTAGAGCTTTCTTAATAGCTTCTCAATTTGACTAAAGGTTCTGATTATTTGGGGAAAATATTAACCTGATCGCAGAGATTAGCTGCCGATCAGGTCCCGCACTTCAAAAATTCATTTTCAACCTTTTCCCCAGTCGAAAAACAAGCGCACCCGCCAGAACAGAAAAAAGGAGGAAAAAAGTTCCCTGACCAATGGTTTCTCCTGTAAGGAGCAGGAAAAAAACTGCTGCAAAAAAAACTCTGGCCAGGTTTATATCCTGGGGATTAAGGGTTTTACCTCCATCATCTCTAAACCCTTGCTCCTTTTTGTCCACCTGGATTAAAACAGTAATCGGGAGCAGTACTGCGACAAAAAACAAACCCCCCTGAAAGAAATTAAAGGAAAAAATAAACCCCGGCGACAGCGGCCAGAAAAATAATCCCAGAAAAAAAAGCCCGCTGGAAAAAAGAGCGGCAAGACCCAATCTCGGATCTCCTTTGTACCGCCAATAAGCAAGACCCAGGGCCAGGCCGAGGAACAACCAGTAAATACTCTGTTCATTGGATATAGCCAGGAAAGAACTAAAACCAAAAATAACTATTAGATCCAAAAATGTGGGTTTTTTACCGCAGATTCCTGAAATAAAGCGCAGACTTAATAATACCCAGAACAAAAGCGCAAGATCCAGACCTTCAAAAAAAATGATACCAATGAGAAAAAATGCCCCGGCAAAAAAAGCAGAAAAATCATGGAGGGGGTCTATTTCCCTGGTCAGAGCCCAGGTTAAAAAAAAGCCGGCGCCTATCAGAAGACCTCCGATAAAAGAACCCTGAATCAGGGCACCCGGGATTATTATCAGCAGGGTAAGAATACTCACCGCCAGATTTGTTTTATAACTAAAATCAACCTTTCTGCCCAGAGTGAAACCCTGCATTTTATCCCCCTTTTCCACCTTAAAAACAAAAAATCAAATAAAAGATTTTGGGTTTTTTAACAAAATGGTGTGATAACTTTGCCTGCTTCCTGATTAACCAGTAATAAAACCCTTTTTCTGGCATTAACTCCTTTTATTTTACTCTCTCCCCGAAATTTAGTCAAACCAGTTTTTTCCTACTGAAAAAAACTCGACTTAATTAACGCTTCTTTCCTTGCTCTTTGAACATTTTTCTTCAATAAAGTGGCTTTTTGGGTTCCCTATAGCAATACTCCCCAACCAGACACGCAGTATTATCCTTTCTAAGACCCGGCAAATCCCTTTTAATCGCGCCCTGCAGTGATTTCCCGCACCTTTGTGTTAAAAAGATTTGCTTCCTGGAAAGGGGCCAATTAGAGTTGCGGTATGGCACTCTAAATAAAAAATAAGGCCAAGAAGATTGAAGAAAAAAGCTCTTATTCCCGGGGAAATAAGAGCTTATTCTTTATCGGTAGAGAGGATCCTTTTTACACCTGAAATCAACAAATCTTTCCCATTTATTTAAGTCCAGAGGTCGATCAAAACTGCGAAAGCCAGCCAGTTCAAAACCATGTTTTTCACCCATCTCCTGGATATAATTCATATCTTTTAAATTTAAATCGGTTCCCAGACTCATATTGCGATAATTTTTTTCCAGGGCCAGGATGAAGGTTTCAGTCATACAGGCATAAGCCAGGCCCCTTTCAAAACCAAAATTCCAGCCCCAGTCGGGTTCACCAGGAGCTTTAATAACACCTCCGTCAATAACCAGGACATCGGGCCTGTTGTTTTCCACTGAACGGCTAACATTGGGAGGGCGAGAAAGGTCAAGGACAATAGCTCCTGCCTTTAGCATATCTGCTGTAATAAACTCAGCCAGGGAACTGGTCGCAATTACAGTTATATCCGACTCGGGTAGGGAATCGGGGCAGGAGGAAGAAATTTTTACAGGTGTTTCCTGCTCCTGCTGTATTTCCTCTGTCCATTTTAAGAAGCGGGCCAGAGATTCTCCCGGAGCAGGAGCATTCTTTTGCTGCAGAAGCCAGCTTCCAATTGAGCCCGGGCCAAATCTTTCCCCTTCTTCTGCCTTCTTAAGCAAATGACGATAAATTCGAGCACAGGTTTTTAATAGCCGGCGATAGGCTTTATCAGGATGGCGGGGATTTCCTATCAGGTTTAAACCTCCCGCTCTTTCAGCCAGGAGAAAAGCGGAAGCCCCACCAATTGCCCCGGTAGCACCAACGACGCTTATTTGAGCCTGATTAAGGGGCAGATCAATGCTGGCGGCAGCCTTCTCCACCGCTTTTATCGCCGAACCAACGGTAAAGCTGTTACCGGTAGTAATGGGTACTCCCTCTTTACGGAGATGGAGGCCTCCCCGGCTAACCACCGAGGTGTAGGCCCCAAGTCCTACAATCCTGGCTCCCCTGTCCCGGGCCATGTTGAGGGCCTGGCGAACTTCCTGTAGAGATTTTTCTCCAGGCATCTCTATCAGCTCCTCCGCAGTACGGGGAACAATTATAAATTCTCCTCGGGCCCGGGCCCCGACCGGGGTTTCAATGCGTGCTTCGGAAACCAGGAAAGGCTCAACCAGATCATTCCACCTGCTGGTGAGCTCCTGAATATCATCATCTTCCAGAGAAAGCAGGCTTCGATCAAAATCCCGATAATTTTCCATGTCCAGGGGATGAGCAATGAAAGCCCAGCGGCCTTCTTCAGGGTCTTCAGAAAGAGGCTGCCGGATAGGTCTGGCCTTAATCCTGGGAGAAGGAACAGCTTTACTGGAAGTCAGGTGATTAAGAATTGCGGCAGTGTTGCCTCTTTCCAACTGTCCGGCCATTCTCTTTATTGCCTCCAGGGCATAATCAATTTCCTCATCTTTAACATTCAGAGGTGGTTCAATTCGGATCACTGTATCTCCGTTAAGGGTTGGAGCCACCCGGATTTGCTCCTGACAGAGAAGATGGCTGGAAAGAACCGGAGTCAGCATTTCCTGATCGCCCATGATTCCCAGGAGGGTTTCGGGGAGATTGAAACGGGAAACATCAAAATCAATCCCCAGGAGAAAACCCCGGCCTCGAATTTCTCTGATTACTCTGGAATGAGCCTCTTTAATTTCTTCCAGGCCCTTTTTAAAACGCTTCCCTTTCTCCCTGACTTCCTGCAGCAATGCTCCTTCCCGCTCAGTCAGAAGATCCAGAACTGCAATTCCTACCCTGGCCCCCAGGGTATTGCCCGCAAAAGTGGAGGAGTGCTTGTTACCAAAATCATCGGTGAAAACATCTCCTCTGGCCAGAACGGCTCCAATAGGGAAAAGACCGCCCCCCAGGGCTTTGGCCAGGGTAATAATATCGGGAGTGAAGCCCTCTTCAGCAGCAAGGAAAAGATACCCTGTTCGCCCCAGGCCAGTTTGAATTTCATCGACAATTAATAAGGACCCATTCTCGGTACATAACTCCTGGGCCTGCCGCAAATATCCAGGAGGAGGTTCAACTATGCCTCCCTCACCCTGAATGGGTTCCAGGACCACCGCAGCAATTTGCTCACCTTTTTCAGCAAGAACACGCTGCAGAGCCTCCAGGTCCCCAAAGGGAATAAATCCAAAACCCTCTACAGGAGCAAAAAATGGCTTTTGATAGGAGGCCCTACCTGTAGCAGAGAGAGACCCCAGGGTTTTGCCGTGAAAGCCCCCGTAGGTAGAAATAATTCCCTGACGCCCTGTGCGAGCTCGGGCCATTTTGATTCCTGCCTCCACCGCCTCGGTCCCACTATTGGTAAATGTGACCTTGTCCATCCCGGGAGGCGCCAGCTCTACCAGACGACGGGCCAGTTCCCCCGCAGCTCCTAAGAATGAAGGTTGAACCAGGCTCGGTTCTGCTGTTTTTTCAACCTGTTTTAGAGCCTCCCAGATAGCAGGAGGATTATAACCGAAAGGAAGGGCACCATATGAGGACACCATATCCAGATAACAGTCTCCCTTTTCATCATAGAGCCAGCTACCCTCCCCTTTAACAAATGTTTTATCCATATTTAAAGCTTTCAATAATGATCCCAGTGCCGGGTTAACATGTTCTAAAAATGGATGCACTCTCTCACCTCCAGGTAGAGTATGTGCACAAACGGTGCACACCCTCATAACAAATGATACTAAAAAAATATAAAAAAAACAAGCCTTAAAAGCCTGTTGATAAAAAAAGTTTTATTCCTGACTTCCTTCTTCCTTATTCCCTACCTTCACAACTAACCGGACAGGAAAATAAAAAAAAACCTCTGCTCTGAATCCAGGCCTGAAATAATTTCCGAGACTGCTGAATCGAAGAACAGGGTTTTTTGGAAATTGTCTGGTTCTTGGTTTGACCTCTAACTGTCCCGGAGGCTTTTTTATCAGGGCATGAAAACAGCTGGAGCCAGGAGCAGGCTCAGGATAAAAAACCCGCTCACTCTTTATCTGCCTCCATAATTGCCCCGCTTTCCTCTGGAGATCTCCCTGACAACTAATCCAATAGTTTTAGTTTCTGACGGTCCAATTCTACCCTTATTCAGGGGTGGAAAGTTGCTGGCGCCGTAGCCAGTAAGATCAAAAAGGAATTAAAGAAAATCCAGAAAACAGTATAGCTCAGGTATATTATTTCTTCTCCTCCATCAAACCAGTGTTTACGGGCAACTCCAATCATTACCGTTGTTGTAATCAGGGCAGAAAACAGCAGCAACCCCGGTTGAGCGTAAGGAGGTGAATAAAACAGGGGGAAAAATTCCTGGAAAAAGAATAAAAGGGCCAATAATAAGCCGGAGAAAATAAAGAAATTAATTTTCCCCAGGAACCGGTAAGTCTGCAAACCATAGAGCAGTAGGGCAATCAGGGCAATAATTAGAGCGTTTCGACCCAGAAAAGCAACCCCTCCCGCCAGACTGTATAACATCAGGAGGCTCCCTTCAATGAAAAGATCTTGGGTCCCCTCCCGGGCAAACCAGAGTCCCCAGCTATCGTACCAGGTGGGTAAAGATGACTGCCGACTGCTCCGGGCCCATACTGCGTCCTTTCTCCCATCCATGGTCCGCCACATAACCATTTTTTCCCCTTCTTCATCACTGTCAACAGCAGCCAGCCGATGATTGCCATAAAAGGGGGTAAAACGGCTGGGAGAAATAAAGTCATCCACCTCCGGGCAAAGTTCCAAAAATTGAAGATTAAACTGATTCCCCGCCAGGTCTTCCAAAAAAAGAGCAGTCCCTTTCTCGGGAATAGTCAAAAGCCTGGGGGCCAGGGAAAAGTTTTCCAATCCAGAAAAAATCCATTCTCCCTGCTCCTGACCATCTGAAGATAGGCGGGTCAGGTGGACCTTGCTTCGATGAACCCCCAGAAGAGGTTCCCAGAAAGCATCGGTCCAGGCCAGAAAAACATTTCCCCCTGCATCAACCATCAGGCTGCCTCCCGGATCCTCTCGAAACAAGCGGGGCTGACCGGAGATCTCTCCAAAATAAATTGAAGCTTCCCCCAGTTCCCGGGGATTCTCGCTCTGGGGTTCACCCTCTTCCGGACAGAACACCTGATACTGCATTATACCAACGGCTCCCCGGGTGCCTTTCCACATAACATGCAGCCTGTTTTTTTCATCGATCTCCAGGCGAGGTAAGCCGATATGGCCTGGAGAAGAAAAAAGGGATATGGGAGAATTATTACCTTTCTTCATTTTTAAGTGATATTGATCTTCTTCACGTTCCACATACACCAGAACTACTTCGTCTTTAATTAACAACCCGTCTACATCCTTACTCTGAACAGGGTGGAGGGGTAACTTTTTTTGAACCCATTCCCCTTCTTCTCTGGACAGAAGAAAAATACTATGCTCCCATCTTTCCCGGCCAACAACGGCAAACAGGAGATCCCCTCCCTCTTCCTGTCCCAGAGGGAGAACATATTCAAGAGTAATATCCCTGGAAAATTTGATTTTTTCCTGGAGGGAAGGAGTGAAATAATCTTCCAGCCTGATGTACTGCAAAATATGCCCCTGTTCCCGGCCCAGAAAATGGATAATCCCTTCTTCCTCTAACAAAAAAGCAGGAGGGTAATTACCCGCCTGAATATGGGTAATTAAGTGCCGGGGAGAATGCAATATGGATTTTTCTTCCCCGGCCTGATCCGGAATCAGCAAAAAATGCGTTCCCACCCCGAGGAGGATCAAAAATAGTAGTCCCAGGCGCAGGGCCCGATTATTTCTTAAGGGGATCAATGTTTCCCAGCACCCCCTTCCCGATAATATTTACGGCAAAAACTACCAGGATAATCATAATGATGGGCCCCAGGCTGACCCACCAATCATAAAGGGAAGACCGCACGGCATCACCGGCCATTGAACCCCAGGTAGTAGAAGGTATTATCCGCAAATACCCCAGAGAAGATAATAAAACCATATTACGGCCAAAAAGAATCAAACCCTGTCCCCAGATCAGGGGAAAAACATTGCGAAGAAGATGGCGGGCCAGAATCTGCAGGTCAGAATTACCCAGGGAGCGGGCAGCCTCCACAAACTGGAATTCTTTAATGGAAAGCATCCGGGCCCGGATAACCCGGGTTAGCTCTATCAAACCTACCACCGCAGCAGCCATTATTATTATGTTCTCCTCCTGACCAATGGCCCCCATAATCAAAAACACAAAGAAAAAACTGGGGATTGAGGACAGCAGATCAAATATGGCCATCAGGGAGCGGTCAAAAAGACCCTGCAGATAACCGGAAAGGACCCCCAGAACAGTTCCTCCCAGAAGACCAATAAGTGTTATATAAAAAACAAGGCTCATAGTATTACCAGCATTAATTAAAACCGCAGTTAAAACTGGCCTCCCAATTCGATCAGTTCCTAAAATATTTTCCAGGGAAGGGGGCGCAAGACGATTTTCCAGGTCTACAGGCATATCACTCACCCGCATTAAACCCTCGCTCTGAGTATAGAAATAACCTCCCATTATACTGATCAGGATAATAATTCCCAGAATTACTCCCGGACGAGCCAGGCCCCGGAAAAAACCAATAATTAATCTCCAGTTAAAAACAGGTAACGCCTGAGACCAGGTCGTCAAGGATCCTCCTGGAGAGTTGGGTTGTTTTTTTTCTTTTCGGCGGGGCAATACCCAGATGCCAATAAGGGTCAGAAAGCCAGCAAAGGCCATCCCAATAACCATTCCTGACCCCAGGAAGCTGTAAGCGGGTTCCAGAATCCAGAAGTAAAAGAAAACTGCGAACAGGCCAGTTCCTGCAACAATAAAAATATTTAGTAGGGGAATTCCTTTATCCGTTTTTTCCACCGGATTGCGCACCCGGGGATCCACCAGGGCATACAAAAAGTCAGCCAGGAGACTCCCCATCAGGGTAATAAAGGATATCAGCCCGGTTATAATTAATACCACGTAAAAATCCCCGGTTCGGTCCAGGACATTACGATAAATGAAAGAGCCCAAACCGGGCCAGGAAAAGAGGTGTTCTACCACCACTATTCCCCCCAGAAAAAAGGGTAGGGAAGAAAAAAGGGAAGCCAGAATGGGAATCATGCTGTTGCGCAGGGCATGCTTGAGAATAACCACTTTTTCGGAAAGTCCCTTGGAACGAGCGGTACGAATATAGTCTTCCCGGACGGTGAGGGATAAGGCTGTTTTTACATGCTCAGAAAAAATGGCAATATAACCAGCGGCAAGGGTTATCACCGGTAGAATTAAATGGCGCAAACGGTCAAGGATCATACTCAGGCCTGTTTCATCAAATAGGAGGCCCTGCTGACCACCGGAAGGAAGCCACTGCAGATGAACAGCAAATACTATCAATAACAGAATTCCCAGGGCAAAATCAGGAATAGAAACTCCCAGTATACCCAGGTAATTCAATAATCTGCTCAGGATACTGTGGGGACGGAGGGCAGAGTAAACCCCCATTATCAGCCCGGCTGACACCGCGACAATGAGTGAGGTTCCAATCAGTATAAAACTAACAGCCAGGCGCTGTCCCAGAATGGTGATCAGGGGGAACCCGGTTGAGCCAGTACCTCCAACAGTTCCCAGATTCCCGGATAACATTTCCCCAATCCAGACAAAATACTCCCTGGCTGGAGAAGAATCCAGGTTATTGATACTCCTTTCTCGGGCCAGCTCAAAGGGGCCGGATCCACTAACAGGAAGAACTCTCTCCAACCCTTCGGGAGAAGCAGCAATCAGGGCAAAAATTATTGCAGTTAGAAGCCAGATCAGCAATAATACGGTTAGAATCCTGCGCGAGAAAAAGCGAACCATAAAAACAGCTCCTAATTATTATCAGTAAAATTTACCCTGATTTCTTCAATCAACCTCTGTTCCCACTCGGTCAGGTAGCCTTCCAACCTGTTAAGAGCCTCGGTATCCCCGATAACTACATTGCTGGAAGCACTGAGGCCGGAAACAATTTCAATATAATCCTGAGTTTCCTGTCCGATACGCACCCGACTGGGATAAACCTCCCGGGAATCCTTGTCCACCAGAAATACATAATAGGCAGTATCCTCTCCCTCCCTGATTATCATCCTGGTATCTTGAAGTTCACGCTCAAAAACTGCCTGGGGGGGAAGTATCAGAAGGCGCCGTCCGGTCAGATTAATCTGTGCTTCTACGACCATTCCCGGCCGGAGAAGATCTCGCCGGTCCGTCAAAACAACCCCGGTTTCTACCAATTGTTCTTCAGCCCAGGGTGCTATCCATTCAATTTTTCCACTCAGGGGAGGATGAATGTCCTCCAGGAAAACCTCCACCTCCTGCCCCTTTTCCAGTCGGTGAAAATCCCGGGAGTTGACCTTCAGAACAATCTCAATTGCAGCAGGATCATTAATTTCTAGGGCCAGCAATCCTTGATTAACCCTCTGGCCCTGTTCCAGCATCAGGCTGTTAACCAGCCCCTCTTCTGGAGCCATCACTTCCTTATTCGCCAGCCTCAGTTCCAGTTGTTCAATGCTGCCCTGAATTAGTTCCATTTCCTGGTAGGCAGAATTCAGGCCTTTTTTTTCCAGGAAAACTTCCAGTTTTTTGCGGGTTTCTTCTATTTTGTTACTGATCCGCAAACCTTCTCTGTTTAAAATCTTTTCCTGCAGGGGGAATTCAACCTCCAGGACCTGTTTCTGGTCCAACCTGGCCCTTTTCAGTTCATGGTCCAGGTTTGCAACTTGATCCCGTGCTTTTTGAACTTCTCGCCAGGTAACATATTCTGAATGATAAAAATCCTCCAGATCAGCCAGATCTTTTCTCGCCTGATCTAATTCCCTTTCCAGATCCTGGATCAAACATTCCATTTCCCATTTTCTTATATCCTGAGAATAATGAAGTTCTTCTTCCCGCAAAAGCCAGTCCATTTTTCTGGCTTCCAGGTCAGCAAGTTCTCTTCGAATTTGATTTTCCCTAAAAGATTCTTCCTCTTTTAGCTGCTGGAAGCGCAGTTTCAACTGCATTAATTCTCTTTCCCATTCCTCGGTATCATAAATAAAAAGGGGATCGCCCTTTTCCACCAGTTCTCCTTTTTTTACCAGGACTTCGGCAATTATACCCGCAAAAGGAGAATACACTCTCTCCCCCCCCGAAAAATGCACTTCACCAGTGGCCCCTATATTTCGGGCCACAATACGATTTTCCGGAGTAAAAACCTGCACATCAATTCCCCTTTGCAGGAAAAATATGGCCCCCAGGGAGGCTGCCACCAGGCCCAGAATTACAAGCAGGGCCAGTACATCACGCCATTTTTCCAAAATTATCCCCCCTGCAAAAAACATTAACGTTTAAATTCGGCAAACATACCTTTTCCCCTGCAAAAAAACCCCGATTTAACGGTCTTTTTTTCCTTTTTACTCAGTAATGCTTCCTATTCCTGTTTTTTATTATATGGCCCTCCTTTTCCCTGATCCCTCCCCGTTCCAACCTCTATTAGATTTTTATTTTTCCTGAAGCAGAAAAGAAAAAACTAACAAAAATTTCGGAGATTCTCTGTACTGACTTTCCCCTTCCAAAATGTTTTCTGCCTGGAATAGTGCCGGCAATTCATCTGTTGAATTATTGACAGGTTTTTTGGATGTGTTATAATATTAAAAGAGCCGAGATGGTGGAATTGGCAGACACGCAGCGTTGAGGGCGCTGTGGGCGTGAGCCTGTGCGGGTTCGAATCCCGCTCTCGGCACCATTCTTGATTTTTTTGCCGCAAACTCTCCTAATGATGAGTGGTTGCGGTTTCATTTTTTCGACATTGATCCTTAACTCAAACTGTTACTGGAAGTTTTCTGCAGGCTCCTTTCAAAAATGAAAAAAGCTCCCCACAAACATAGGAGCTCAAAGCAAGGTGGTTTGGTTAATTTTCATTGTCCACCATTGGGGTAATAAGCCTGTATAAGGGCTTAATTGGTAGTAGTCGGAAACTTATGCCCCATATTCCCTTATATATCTATAGAATTGATAAAATAATAAGAAGTTAAACAGCTCCCGGGTTATTGTCTGCAACTGCATGATTACGCTAATTGTCCAATTCCAACTGAGACCTTTGACTTTATCAGGTTTTGCCTTATCTGGCGTGTGTTCAACAAACCTCCAATACGGTGGAACTCATAAAATTACCCCATAAATTTGGTATTTAGGGTAATTTTTTTTGCTGCTACCAGATCAATACCTTTGGCATCCAGCCTGGCTTCTACCCTCCATTGGAGGCGTGTGTTTCGGTTACTGAGCAATCGAACAGCAGCATTTAGAGTTTGACCAAGAGGAGAATTTAGAAATTCTGTTTCATTTGTATTCGGGGTGTTAATTTCAAAGCTATACTTACCAGTATATCCGGCAGGATAGTCCTTAGCCTCTTCAACAAGAACTTCATCCCTGTAAATCTCCTGGGAGCGCGTCCTGCTCTTCCCATTCTGGTGGTGCCTGGTGACCTGTTGCCCAATCAACCTAACGATAAGTTTATTTCCCTGGATGGGTTTTTTTGCGAGAAGATCAAACTCACCGCTAATCTTATTTCCCGGGTTAAATGCTGTCTGGGGTAGGGATAATTTAATTGAGCCCCGCATGTGACGGAGAATAAAATATAAGATACCAGCAATTAAACCACCTCCAACTACAACCGCAACAAGTAACAGGATAATATTTTCTGACATGCCCTATCTCCCATCTTTTTAAATTTTGAACTCCTTTCCAGAACCTAATAACGGCAAGAGCGCTGCCCCTTGTAACCTATGAGCCCTTCAAACTTTAAGCCCCATTTTAATTCCTCGTCGGTTTTAAACGCCAATAAACTACAGGTCTGACCAAAATAATTAGCTGCTGATTAAACTATTCTTCTCAATGTTTAGCTACCCTCCGAATTGCCCTAAAAACCGCAAAAAACTATTTAAGTTTAAATATTGCAAGAACAATTTCCCTTAAACTTGAAAATGTTATTTCATTTTACCGTAATCGAAAATAATCACCCCCTCTACTATATTATAAGCCAAAATTCTTAAAATTTTTGCGAATTTTTAAATTTTTTCTGCTAATTTTTAATACTCGCCCGAGGGTTGTAATCAAGACCTGTTAAAGCAAAAAGAGAGTTCTGCATGGGACTTCAAACCCAGCAGTTTATTAATTATTCAACTATTTCCTTCTTCTACTAAACTCTCTACAACAAAATAATGAATTTATTATCGTCTTAATCTTTTCCTCTAAATTATTAACGTAATCCATTGCAAATTCCGGGAAATTGAAAAAAGAAATTAATTGTCAGAGCTAAAACTACTGATTAAATTTGA
>SL_5KL_010_SEDDRAFT_10001340_pt1 | contig 15014 bp, 17 predicted proteins | sample SodLakKL_010_SED_FD_9118 | JGI IMG/M metagenome (IMG submission 9118)
CCGCGGGATTTTGAGTCCCGTGCGTCTACCAATTCCACCACCCCGGCTAACCATGATAAAATTATATACCCTGTTTTATCCAGTCAAGAATTATTTGGCCGGACCATGTCCCATAAATCTTTTGACCACTGGCAAGGATTGTGGCAGACAGATACTTGACTGTCGGGGAATAAACACTCCCCCACTCACACAGTAACGGGGTTTCCATGCTCAATGAAAAATTTTTGAACGACCTGGAAGAATATCTCAAATCTGGAAGTCTGGAACAGGACTTTGAATGCTCTTCTGAAGAGAGACGTCTGGAAATTTTGGATTACCTGGAAAGGCTCATGGATCTGGCTGAACTGGCCGATGAGACCGCCACCAAAATAATCTTCAAGAACAGCGGACTGGGTCAGATGTTTCACTCCAATGAAAACTACCCTAAGAAGTGATTCAAGGACACGAGGAGAATGAGGTGTCTTTTTTCTTTGACCTTCACGTACACTCCATGATTTCGCCCTGCAGTGTACTTGCCATAGAAGATATACTGAGCCAGGGAAGATCTCTAGGCCTTGACGGCGTGTGCATAACCGATCACAACACCGCAGCGGCTGGAAACTACTTCCAGGAGGGTATGCAGGATGACGGACTGTGCATTGTTATCGGACAGGAATATTCTACACCTGAAGGCCACTTTCTTATCTTTGGACCCTTTGATGGCTTACCCCCCTTTCTGCCAGCCTGGGAACTGCTGGCCCATGTCCAAAAAACTGGAGGCGTAGCCATAGCTTCTCACCCTTTCCGGGCCATGCAGAAGGTGGATGAAGAACTGGCTGCCGCAGGGCTGATTCAGTTTGCTGAAGGAATAAACGGACGCAATTCAGACCGGGAAAATGCCCTGGCCCAAACCTGGAAGGAAAAATATCAGGTGCATCTCACGGGAGGAAGCGATGCCCACTCCCTGGAAGAGCTGGGCAGGGTGGGAACCAGATTTTCACAGCCGGTTCGCTCCCGGGAAGATCTGATCACTGCTTTGTTGAGCAAGAATTTCGAACCCAGCTTCAATCCCTGTTACGGCAAGTTCAGACACTGGCTGAAATCTCTGAGACTTATCCGGTACTGTAGTCAGACCATGTGATCCCTGGGGCTGAAAAAAAAGAGTCTTTCACGACCTGAAACAAGAAGGATATCAGGTCCAGACGGGTTCCGGCCTGAGGACCCTCTCCGGCATGGGGACAGATTCTTTTTTGCCCGGCATATCAAAATCCATCCACCGCAGATACTCATCTTTGTTTTTATCTAAAAAGCGCAGAAAAGCGTTGTTAAAGGAATGTCCTGAACAATGAACCTCAAATGAACCCCAGAGAGTGGCCCCCATCAGGGTCATATCTCCCATGAAGTCCAGAACCTTGTGCCGGACCAGTTCATCACTGAACCGTAGTCCATCGGGATTGACTATGCCATAATCATCCAGGACCACAGCGTTATTCAGGGAACCGCCCAAGGCCAGCCCCAGAGCCTGCAGCTTTTCCACGTCCTTTAGAAAGCCAAAGGTCCTGGCTTTGGCCAGGGATCTTATAAACTGCTGGGGGTCATGTTCGAACACAAAAGACTGCCTGCCCACCATGGGATGTTTGAAATCAATGGTATATTTAATTTTAAGTCCATTATACGGCTCCACCCTTATCCATCTCTGCCCCTTCTTGTACAAAACAGGCCTGGCAAAGTTGAGAATCCTTCTGGGTAAACGCTGCCTGCGAAGTCCTGCTGAACGTAGAAGAAAAACAAAAGATGCTGCGCTGCCGTCCATAATGGGCAGTTCATTCCCGTGAACCTCTATACACAGATTATCAATGCCCAGTCCGGCTACAGCGGCCAGAAGATGTTCTACTGTGGAGATGGAAATATCCTTATATCCAATGGTGGTGGCCAGTTCAGTAGAAGTCACCAAATAGGGACTTAGCTTAAGAACCCTGGAGCCATTACTTCCCTTGTGCACAAAAACCACACCGGTGTCTTCCTCGGCAGGACGCATATGCAGACAAACCTTGCCTCCACCATGCAAACCAACCCCGAAGCACTTGATATCCTTTTTGATAGTCTGCTGCCTCATTAAAGCCCTCCTGCCACCAGTGAATGCAAAAAACATTCCTTAAAACCCGGAGCACATAACTAACTTAAATACATAAATAAAGTGTTCGGGGATCGTTCTATAATAGTGGTTTTTTTACCAAAAATGTGTTTTTAAAGCATCAGGATCAAAACCGCACCTCAAGGGATGACAGCAGCCATGACCCTTTCCCTGCCTGAAAGATCCTGATACACCTCCAGCCCGGCCCAGTCCTGGAAGAGGGCTTTAACTGCATCCGCCTGATTGCTTCCGATTTCCAGAAACAACAGTCCTTGTTTGCGCAAAGAGGCTTCAGCCACACCTTTTAATCTTTGTATATGTCCCAGACCGTTTTCTCTGGAAAGCAGAGCCTGCTTCGGCTCAAAATCCCTGACTTCCCTCCCGGCTGCCTCAAAATCGTCACAGGACAGATAAGGAGGATTGCAAACTATAAAATCAAGGCTGGCCGGCCTGATACCCTGCCCCATATCCGAGGCAAAAAAGAGAATCCGCTGCAGTAGCCCGTGTTTTCTGGCGTTATTCCTGGCCATCAATAAAGCCTGCCTGCTGATGTCACAGGCCAGGCAACGAAATAATGGAAAATAAAGAGCAATGCAAATTGCCAGGATCCCGCTGCCGGTTCCGATGTCAGCGTACTCTTTTTTTTCCCGGGGGCTGAAGCGTCCCCTGATCAATTCTACCAGCATCTCTGTTTCAGGCCTGGGAATGAGCACGTTGGGATCAACCTGGAAATCCAGCCCGTAAAACTCCTTGCAGCCAAGTATGTATGCCAATGGCTCACCTTTGGATCTGCGGACTATAATCTGCTGAAAATGTTCTGCATGCCATGGCTCTACAGGATCTTTCAGGCAGATGACAAGTTTTTCCAGGGAACAGTCAAGAACCCGGGCCAGAAGCACCCTGGCTGAAAGAGCAGGGGAATCGACTCCTGCCCGGCGCAGTTCTTCAGCTCCCTGGGCCAGCAGCTCAGCAGCGGTTTTCATGTAAACATGAGAACTGGACTGGTGGTTTTCGGTCATCTATCAGGCAGCCTGGGCCTCATGCAGGGCCTGGGCCTGAAAATTCTGGATGAGGGGATCAATGATTTGATCCATCTGTCCCTGCAGAATGGATTCCAGATTGTACATGGTCAGATTGATGCGGTGGTCAGTAACCCTGCTCTGGGGAAAATTGTAGGTGCGGATCCTTTCAGAACGGTCTCCTGAGCCGACCTGGGCCCTGCGGCTCTCATCCAGCTCCCTTTTCTGCTCCTCCTCGTAAAGCTTGAGCAGTCTGGACCTGAGCACCTTCATGGCCTTGGCCTTGTTTTTGTGCTGGGATTTTTCGTCCTGGCACGATACTACAATGCCTGTAGGCACATGGGTAACCCGGACAGCAGAGTCAGTAGTGTTCACACTCTGGCCTCCCGGGCCTGAAGCCCTGAATACATCCACACGCAGATCATTGGGATCAATTTTCAGATCCACCTCTTCAGCCTCGGGCAGAATGGCCACGGTGACCGCGGAAGTATGCACTCTGCCCTGAGATTCGGTTTCAGGCACTCTTTGCACCCTGTGCACTCCAGACTCATACTTGAGCCTGCTGTAAACCCGGTTGCCGGCAATAGAGGCTATAACCTCCTTTAAGCCTCCGGAACCGGTTTCGTGCACATTCAATATTTCTACCTTCCAGTTTCTGTCTTCAGCATACCTTGAATACATGCGAAAAAGGTCAGCAGCAAACAGAGCTGCTTCTTCCCCGCCTGTTCCGGCCCTGATTTCCATGATTATATTTTTTTCATCCAGGGGATCTTTGGGCAGCAGCAAAAGCCTCAACTCTTCCAGCAGACGTCCCTTGTCCTGCTCAAGCCTGTCCACTTCCAGCTGGGCCAGTTCTCTGATATCCGGATCCCTGTCACTCAGAAGCTCCCTGTTTTCTCCCATTTCAGCTTCTACCCGTCTGTATTCACGATACGTCTTGATTATGGGAGCAAGTTCGGAATGTGACCTGGACAGCTTTCTGTATTTCTCCTGATGGGAAAAGATCTCGGGATCGCTCAAATCGCTTTCCAGCTGCTGATATTGTTGCTCCAGCTCATCAAGCTTGGCAAACATTCCTGTTTTTTCCATTTAAGAGTTTAAGTTAACTGTTATCCGCCTGATCCAGCTGTCCGTATTTCTTCTTGAAGCGGTCAATACGCCCGGCAGAATCAACAAACCTTTGCTGACCTGTAAAAAAAGGATGACACTGGGAACAGACTTCAACCATAATGCTTTCACCCGCAGTCGACATGGACTGAAATTCATTGCCGCAGGCACATTTGACAAGGCTGTTGTGCAGCGGGGGATGCAAGTCTTTCTTCATGACTGTTAAACCTCCGGAGAATTTTAAAAGACCTGTATATATATTACATCCGTCTGTTGTTGGCAAGATTATTTTCCTGTCTTTTCAGCCATAATAACACCCAGGTTAGGACTTGCCAGCAACAAATTTTTAGCTTAAAAAAAACAGTTTAGTAAAAACACACGCCCGGACAGAAACCTTTTGGGTGCTTCCCCTGTTCTGGAGGTGCATGCCGGGCGGAGGAAAAAACCCAAGGAGGAACCATGAACTACGTTACCATGAAGCAAATGCTGGAGACCGGGGTCCATTTCGGTCATCAGACCAAACGCTGGAATCCGAAAATGAAGCCCTATATTTTCGGCTCCAGGAAAGGGATCCACATTATTGACCTGCAGCAGACAGTAAAACTTTACCAGAGTGCCCATAACTTTATTTCGGATACTGTAGCCGGAGGAAAGCAGCTTCTTTTTGTGGGCACAAAAAGACAGGCCAGAGAGGTTGTCAAGACAGAAGCGGGGCGTGCAGGTATGTTTTATGTTACCAACCGCTGGCTCGGAGGAACTCTGACCAATTTTCAGACAATCCGGAAAAGCATAGACAGGCTTAAAAGCCTGGAAAAAATGTTTGAAGACGGAAGCGTCCAGCGATTTGTCAAAAAAGAAGTGGCCATGATGCAAAGGGAGGTAAATAAACTCAATGCCGACCTGGGAGGAATCAAGGACATGGACTCCCTTCCGGGAGCTGCCTTTATCATTGATCCCAAGAAAGAAGAGATTGCCGTCAAGGAATGCCGCAAGCTCAACATCCCTATTGTGGCTGTGGTGGATACCAACTGTGACCCCGATCTCATCGACTTTGTCATTCCAGGTAATGATGATGCCATCCGGGCTATAAAGCTATTCGCCGGAAGCATTGCAGAAGCCTGCCTTGAAGGTCTGTCAAAAAGAGGAGACAGAGAAGAACAGGAAGTGATGGCTGAAGAATCCGGGGAGACCGGAGATACGCAAGTTAAGCCCCAGGAAAATGAATCTGCATTGCAGGAAGATACTCAGGAGGAATAAGAACATGGTTGATGCCCAAAAAGTTAAGGCTCTGCGGGATAAAACAGGGGCCGGTATGATGGATTGCAAGAAAGCCCTGCAGGACAGCGGCGGAGACGAGGAAAAGGCCATTAACTGGCTCAGGGAAAAAGGTCTGTCCAAGGCTCAGAAGAGAGCCGGGAGGGCCACTTCTGAAGGCTGGATAGGCTCTTACATACACAGCAACGGCAAAATAGGGGTCCTGGTGGAACTGAAATGTGAAACCGATTTCGTGGCCAAAAGCGATCAGTTTCTGCAATTGGCCAAGGATCTGGCCATGCAGATCGCAGCAACCAACCCGGTATGCGTGTCATCTGATGACCTTCCCCGGGAACTGCTGGAAAAGGAAAGAGAATTCTACATAAACCAGGCCCAAAAAGAAGGCAAGCCCGAACACATTGCCCAAAAGATTGTTGAAGGCCGGCTGGAGAAATACTACAAGGAGGTCTGCCTGTTGCATCAGACTTTCATAAAGGACGACTCCAAATCCATACAGGACCACCTGAACGATACAGTAGTAGTTCTGGGCGAAAGCATCCGGATAGGGCGCTTTACCCGCCTGGCCCTGGGGGAAGAAACATAGGTTTGATTGTTTGCCGGGCAGCAGCCAGTATCCAATAAGATAATGGACTCTCTTATTTTTTGATCTCTCTTCAGTATTCTTTGCTTTGCAGCTGCCAGGTCTGTACATGTCCACCGACTAAACCCAGGGAAATCCAATGCACAAACTCAAATACCAGCGGGTATTACTCAAGCTCAGCGGCGAAGCCCTGGCCGGCGACCAAAAATACGGGATCGACACTGGTACTTTGGTTTCCATATGCAAAGAAATAATATCCGCCCAGAAACTGGGAGCTGAAATCGCCCTGGTCATGGGAGGAGGCAACATCTTCCGGGGGGTATCCGCATCCTCCAAGGGAATGGACAGGGCTACTGCAGACTATATGGGGATGCTGGCCACTATCATGAATGCCCTGGCTGTTCAGGACGCCCTGGAGAAGATGAATGCCGATACCAGGGTCATGACCGCCATAGCCATGCACCAGGTGGCCGAGCCTTATATCCGCCGCAGGGCATTAAGACACCTGGAAAAAAAGAGGATTGTGATCTGCGCGGCCGGAACAGGCAATCCCTTCTTCACCACAGACACCGCTGCCGCCCTGAGAGCCATGGAGCTCAAGGCTGAGGCCATTCTTAAGGCCACCAAGGTTAACGGGGTCTATGACCGGGATCCAGTGACCCATCCGGACGCCACAAAGTTTGCATCCCTGTCTTACATAGATGTGCTCAACAGACGGCTTAAGGTCATGGATTCCGCTGCCATCTCCCTGTGCATGGACAACAGCATGCCCGTGGTGGTCTTCAACCTTTTCCACAAAGACAATATCAGTCGGGTACTCAAAGGAGAACACATAGGCACTCTGGTTCAAGGAGGATAATATGCAGGCAGTATTTGATGAATGCAAGGACAAGATGGAAAAGGCCATTTCCAGCCTGGAAAAGGAGCTGGCCAAGCTGAGAACTGGCAGGGCTTCAGTGAGCATACTGGATGATGTGACCGTGGAATACTACGGGACCATGACCCCTCTTAATCAACTCGCATCCCTGTCAGTGCCGGACAGCCGTACCATAGCCATCCAGCCCTGGGACAGAAATGCATTCTCCGGTATCGAAAAAGCAATAATGAAGTCGGATCTGGGTTTAAATCCTGTCAACGACGGCAAGATTATCCGGATAAATATTCCGCCCCTTACAGAAGAAAGGCGCAAGGACCTGGTAAAACTGGCCAAGAAATCTGCCGAAGAGGGCAAGGTGGCCCTTAGAAACATCCGCAGGGAAGCCAATGATGCATTGAAAAAGATGAAGAACAACAAGAAGCTGACTGAAGATGAAATGCATAAAGGCCATGATGAAGTCCAGAAAATAACCGACTCATTTGTAGCCAGGATAGATCAGATTCTGGCGGACAAAGAGAAAGAAATCATGGAGTTCTAACCTGCAGAAAAAAATACCACTACATATAGCCATAATCATGGATGGAAACGGCAGGTGGGCCGCCAGTCATGGCCTGCCAAGAGTGGAAGGACACAAGGAAGGCACCCGCAGCGCCAGAGCCGTAGTAGAGGAATGCAGGCGCATCGGCATCAAATACCTGACCCTGTATGTCTTTTCCCGGGAGAACTGGGCCAGGCCCAAGGATGAAGTTGATTTTCTGTTCAACCTGCTGGGAGAATTTCTTAACGGGGAATTGCCCAACCTGGTCCGCCAGGATATTCGTCTGCACATCCTGGGTGAAATGGATGAACTGCCCCTGAGCACAAGAAAAATACTTCAGATGGCCTGTTACAAAACCCGGGACAATAAAAGCATGCATCTTAACCTGGCTCTAAATTACTCCGGTAGGTTTGAAATTGTCCGGGCATGCAGACAGATTTTAAAGCAGGGAATAGACCCCCAAGACATCGATCCAGAGATTTTCAGCCATTATCTTTATACTGCAGGCCAGCCTGATCCGGATCTTATCATCCGCACCAGCGGAGAATACAGGATAAGCAATTACCTGCTGTATCAGTCAGCCTATTCCGAATTATACTTTACCGATGTCCTGTGGCCAGATTTTGCTCCTGATGATCTGCACAGGGCACTTGAGGACTTTTCCCGGAGAAACCGCCGCTTCGGCCGGATTGAACCCATATGAAGATAAGCTCACACCCAAAAAGAGTCCTTACAGCCCTGGCACTGCTGCCGCTTCTGGCAGGGGTCCTGTATCTGGGTCATTCAGCCATAACCGTGCTCATTGTCCTGGTTGCCCTGCTGGGCCTTTGGGAGTTCTATTCCCTGTTCTGGGCCGGCATGAACAGGTTCTTCCTCAAGTGTCTGGGATGTCTTGCCGGTACCCTTTTTCTGCTGGATTTCGGACTGGAGTTCACCGGCAGCCCCATCCTGTTCCTGGTTCTCCTCTCCTGGATCGCCTGGCTCACCTTTCTTGTGGAATACAGCCGCCATAAAGACAAGGCCAGACTTGACCATTACCTGATCCTCCTGAGCGGTATAGTCTATGTGCCCCTGGTGCTCAGTCTTATGCTGACTCTGAGCATTCCGGAAATCATCCTGGTTCTGGCTGCAACCTTTGCTTCGGATATCGGGGCGTTTTATTCGGGCTCTCTCTGGGGAGAAAAAAAGATCTGGCCTGCAGTCAGTCCCAAAAAAACCTGGATGGGCAGCCTGGGGGGGCTGGTCCTGTGCGTAGCCGTTACCATGATTCTGGGGCCGCTGCTGGGCACATCTCTCTGGTGGCACTACCTGATTCTCGGTATACTGCTCAATATCAGTGCCCAGCTTGGAGATTTCTTTCAGTCTTCCCTGAAGAGGTGGACCAAAGTCAAGGATACAGGACAGATCCTGCCGGGCCATGGAGGCATTCTGGACCGCATTGACAGCCTGCTCTTGCTTTTGCCGGTTTATGTCTTATACTCATCAATTATTGCAATTTTTTAGAAATCAAAACGAACTGCAGCCTTTATGGAACTATTACCCTTTGCCGGCACTGATGAATAATTATCATGCAATATACTCCGGTTTAACCCCGGACCAATTTTCTGTGCTGACTGAGAATCCATAAGGTTTAATTCATCAAAAAGGTTGGCTTTGCAATACATATCCGGAATCAATGTGACGGCTAGAAATGACCGGGCAAGACTTCTGGTTATTTTGGGGTCCACAGGCTCCATAGGTACCAGTGCCCTCAAGGTGATCCGGAATCAAAAAAATCGATTTCAAGTCCTTGGCCTGGCCGGAGCCAGAAATATTGCCCTTCTTGCTGAGCAGGCCAATGAGTTCAGGCCGGATTATCTGGCTGTATTGAACCCTCATCTGGTCCAGGAACTAAAAGATCTGCTGGAAACTGGGTACAGTCCAGAAATCCTGGTCGGGACCCCTGGCTACAGCCGGCTGGCCGGCCTGGACCAAACGGAACTGGTTCTCTCGGCCATGGTGGGAGCAGCAGGCCTTTTGCCGACTCTGGAAGCAGTGAAAAAAGGCAAGGTGGTTCTGCTGGCCAACAAGGAATCACTGGTACTGGCCGGACATCTCATACGCCGTCTGTGTTCGGATAACGGCAGCGTGATCCTTCCGGTTGACTCGGAGCACAATGCCCTTTTTCAAACCCTGCAGGGGCATGAAAGCGAAGATGTGGACTCGGTGATCATCACTGCTTCAGGAGGGCCGTTCTGGAATCGCGACCCCTCATCCATGCAGGACATTACACCAAAGGAGGCCCTGGCCCATCCCAACTGGTCCATGGGGGCCAAGATCAGCATTGATTCCGCGACCATGATGAACAAAGGCCTGGAGCTAATTGAGGCCCACTACCTTTTCGGGCTGCCCCTGCACAAGATACGTGTCCTGGTTCACCCTCAAAGCATTGTTCATTCCCTGGTTCAATTTAAAGACGGCTCCATTCTTGCTCACATGGGAGTACCGGACATGCAGCTGCCAATAGCTCACTGCCTGGGGTATCCTAAACGTATTGAAACAAAGCTGGCCCCCCTGGATCTGACCCGGACTCCTGGTCTCAGCTTTTTTCATCCGGACACCGGTTCTTTCCCCTGCCTTGATCTGGCGGTTTCAGCCATAAAAAGCAGCCCCAGCCACCCTGTGGTTTTAAACGCTGCCAATGAAGTATGTGTGGAATCCTTTCTTGAGGGTAGAATCGGTTTCAAGGATATTGCAAGGCTCAATGCCATGGCTCTGAAACGGCATGTACCTGAGGCTGTAGACAGTCCCCAGTCCATTCTGGAACTGGACAAAAGAACCAGAAAAACCATTGGCAGATGGATAGAGGCTGATGTCTGACTTTACCCTGACAAAAGCTGCTGCAGTAAACTTTCTGCTTCTGTTCTGACAGCAAGAGCTTCACAGGTATTAGTCGGGAACTTTATTTTCATTGGTCCGAGAATAAAACCTAAAAAAAGCACAAGAAGAGTATAAATCCATGTTTGAGAGTATAGTGGCCATTGTCCTGGTCCTGGGACTGCTGATATTCTTTCATGAGTTCGGCCATTTTCTGGTAGCCAGGATCATGGGCATTGGAGTTTCAACATTTTCTCTGGGCTTTGGGCCCAAACTGACAGGCTTTGTCCTGGGCAAAACCGAATACAGGCTCTCAGCAGTGCCCCTGGGTGGATATGTGCACCTGGTGGGCGAAAGTGAAGACGCCGAGCTGCCCAAGGGTTTTACCCGGCAGGAAAGTTTCTCCCGCAGACCTCCCTGGCAAAGGATCCTGGTGGTCGCTGCTGGACCGGTTTTCAATTTCGCCCTGGCCTGGTTTATCTACTGGGGACTGTTTCTTGCCCACGGACAGACGCAACTGCTTCCTGAAATAGGACAGATTTCTGACGACGGCCCTGCCCAGGAAGCAGGCCTGAAGCCCGGAGACATGGTTTTAAGCGTCAACAACGAAAATGTTGAGTACTGGGAAGACCTGGTTCTGCATATACAGCAAAGCAAGGGAGATCCTCTGGCTCTTCAGGTCCAGCGCAACTCCAGTGTCCTTGAGTTGACCCTGAAGCCTGAGATGGCTGTCCGGGAAAACATATTCGGAGAAGAGATATTAACCCCGCAGATAGGCATTGTGGCTTCAGGAGAAACCAAAACCATCTCCCTGGGATTTTTCAGTGCCGGCAAGGAGGGTCTGGCCCAGACCTGGATGCTTATCCGGCTGACTGTGGAAGCAATCATAAAGCTCATTGAGCGGATTATTCCCCTGGATACCATTGGTGGCCCCATCCTCATAGCCCAGCTGGTCAGCGAGCAGACTCAGGAGGGACTGGTCAATCTACTGGCCCTGACCGCACTTATCAGCATCAACCTGGGCCTGATCAATCTGCTGCCAATCCCTGTCCTGGATGGTGGGCACATTGTCTTTTACACCATAGAAATGATCACCCGCAAACCTCTTAACGAGCGCATGCGTCAACTAGCCACCCGGATAGGGATTCTTTTTATTCTTTCCCTGATGGCTCTGGCCATAATCAATGATATACTCCGGCTTGTAAAATAGCTGTGCTTTCCATCAATCAAAAATATGGCCACAAGCATCTATCTGGTTATCAACTGCGCCCAGGGCGAGATGCAGATCGTCCTGGGTTCCCGGGAAGGGGTAGTGTATGCCCAGAGCATGCACGTACCTGGAAGGGCCATGAAATATATGGCTCCGGGTATAGAGCACGGGCTTAAGCTGCTGAATCTTGGCCCGGAAGAACTTGCAGGTATAGCCTGCGTCACCGGACCCGGATCATTTACAGGCATCCGCATGTCTCTGGCCCACTCCTTTGGCCTGTCCTGCATCCATAGCATTCCTATGGCCGGCATAAGCTACCTGCAGGCCCTGGCCCTGGGCCCGGCTTCACTCCTGCATGGAAGGCTCTGGGTGCTGGTGCATTCCAGACAGGACCAGGTTTACGCTCAAAGCTTTCTGGTACCTGAACTAAGGTGTGCCACACCTGCCCGGAACATCTCTCTGGACCATTTAAAAGATATGCTTTCAGCTGAAAAAAAACCAGCCTATCTTCTAGGCAGCGGGGTGCGCAGGATTTCTGGCCGGCTGGAAAACAACTGCTGTTTAGTGATGCCCGAGTCCTGGGATATTCCCCTGCCCCAGAGTCTGCTGACACTGGCCCTCGGGGCGCAATGGAAGAACGAACTGCCTGAACCATTCTATCTGCGGACTTCGGAAGCCGAGGAGAACCTGTCCAGCATAGCAGCCGGAAGAGGCGTAACTATCCAGCAGGCCATGAAATTGCTGGCCGGAAAGCAGAATCCATAACTACCCGGCTGGAGCCTGATTTCTGACCCTGCTTCCGGACTTGATTCCGGCCATTTATAAAGATAAGGTCTTTCTGATCCAACGGTACTGCAACTTTAAAAGAACGATCTTGTAATTAGCAAGGATGCTTATATGCGCATAACCTGTCCCAAATGCTTATTTCAGCAGGATGTGCCTGATGAAAATATACCGCCCCAGGCCCAAAATGCAACCTGCCCCAAATGCAAGGAAAAGTTTCAATTCCGGGAAATCCCGGAAGAGGAAGATTTCCTCCTGGAAGAGGAGCCAAAAGAGAGGGAAACAGGTGAAACCCTTGATCAGGCTGTGTCCGAGACACCTGACCAGGAGAAAAAGACCGGGGATGAAGATAAAAGCCTGTGGTCCACTCTGGAAGATATGGGGGATCTTGATGAGCTCGAGCCTGAAGAACAGGACCGGGAAGATTCTCGTGAAAGTTCAGCCGCACCATGGGAAAACCTGCAGCACTACGGTTTTTTCCCGGGCTTTTTTGAAACCGTCAAAAGGATCATGCTTGCCCCCGGTCCTTTTTTCAGTCAGATGACCCTGTCCGGCCTGGGCATGCCTCTGGGATTCTTTATCCTGGTCTCAGTGATCCAGGTTCTGGCAACATTTGTATGGAACATGACCGGAATTTTTCCGGCCACTGCCGAACGCGGGGCTCCGGGCATGGGCATGGGCATGATGGGCGCCGGATCGATTCTGATACTTTTTGTGTATCCATTAATCATGGCTGCCTGGATTTTCTTGGCCGCAGGGGTCACCCATCTGTTTCTGCTGGCCTTCCAGGCTGGAAAATCCGGATTTGAGGGTACTTTTCGGGCTACAGCCTATGGCAGTGCACCGATGCTTCTGGGTGTGCTGCCCTTTCTGGGACCCATTATAGGGGCTGTATGGTCACTGGTGGTGACGGTCATCGGTTATAAATCAATTCATCAGACCAGCTTCACCAGGGTCATTCTGGCCCTGATCGCACCGGTGCTGATAATAATCCTGCTGGCTTCCATGATGCTTTAGCCTGATCTGTAACTAATTAACATATTAAGTTTATCAGGGAATATTCATGATCGGCATATCCAAATTATACTGCGGGGCTGTAGAATCCTCTGATGCTCTGCGTTACGGCCGCGAGGCCAGGAAACTGCCTTCACATCTTCTGCAGTTCTCCAAGGACAAAAAGCCTGTAGTGGTCTGGAACATGACCAGGCGGTGCAACCTGAAATGCGTTCACTGTTATGCCAAGGCCCAGGATCTGGAAGGCCCGGATGAGATCAGCACTGCACAGGCCAGAAAGGTCATTGATGACCTGGCTGCATATGGAGCGCCGGTCATGCTCTTTTCAGGTGGGGAACCCCTGGTACGCCAGGACCTGACCGAGCTTGCCAGTCACGCTGTAAGCCGGGGCATGCGCGCAGTCATTTCCACCAACGGAACTCTGATAACTAGAGCCAAGGCCAGAGAACTCAAGGATGTGGGCCTGTCTTACGTGGGAATCTCCATCGATGGAAGGAGAGAAATCCACGACAAGTTCAGAGGCGTGCCCGGTTCCTTTGACAAGGCCATGCAGGGCGTTGAGAACTGCCAGGCCCACGGCCTCAAGGTGGGGCTCAGATTCACGGTCAATAAACGCAACGTCGGCGAAGTAAGCCATATTTTCCGAATATTGAGGGATATGGACATTCCCAGGGTCTGTTTCTACCATCTGGTATATTCCGGACGGGGAACGGAACTTATGAATGAGGACCTGGATCATGAAGGCGCCCGGAAGCTGGTGGATCTGATCATGGATGAAACCAGAGACCTTTTTGAATCCGGCCTGCCCAAGGAAGTGCTTACAGTGGACAATCATGCCGACGGACCCTATGTTTACCTGCGCCTGCTCAGGGAAAATCCTCAACGGGCCGGGGAGGTTCTCGAACTTCTGCAGTTCAACGAGGGCAACAATTCCGGCCGGGGCATAGGCTGTATTTCCTGGGACGGCAGCGTGCACCCGGACCAGTTCTGGCGCCAGCATGTTTTCGGCAATGTCCTGCAGAGACCTTTTTCTGAAATCTGGGAAGACCCCGCTATTGAACTGCTGGCCAAGCTCAAGAACAAAAAGGAGCATGTTCAGGGCAGATGTGCCCTGTGCCGCTTTTTGAACGTCTGCGCCGGGAACTTCCGGGCCAGGGCCGAGGCTTTTCACGGGGATATCTGGGCCCCGGATCCGGCCTGCTATCTGAGTGACGAGGAAATAGGAGTCAAATAGATATCCGTTGTCAGTCAACAGTGAACCGTTGTCAGTTGTATATTTGAGATAATATTCAAGATCAGGTACCGGCGAAATCATTCACTTATAACTGATAACAGGCAACTGCAGACAGGAGTACAGGAGTACAGGATTGTCAAAATTTTACCGTGGCCGCAGGCTGCGAGGTACCAGGGGGATAAGGAATCTGGTCCGGGAAACAGCTGTCGGAACAAAGGATCTGGTACAGCCGTTTTTTGTCATGGAAGGACAGGACAGCGGCTTTTCAAGACCCATAGCCTCCATGCCCGGTCAAAGCCAGATGGGCCTGAAAACCCTGGAAGAGGAAATCGCCCGGGGAGTGGATCTTGGACTGGAAAGCATAATTCTGTTCGGGATCCCGGAGAACAAGGACAACAGGGCCAGTGG
>SL_5KL_010_SEDDRAFT_10001341_pt1 | contig 14964 bp, 8 predicted proteins | sample SodLakKL_010_SED_FD_9118 | JGI IMG/M metagenome (IMG submission 9118)
GGGGGGGTGTTCCCACATGCCACACGCCACAAGCCACAAACTGCTTGGCGGGGTAGCCAAGTCCATAGGGCCAATCCCTACGGAAAGGGAGGAGGAGACCATGAGCGCAAGGTCCAGCCTGCTCGATGAGATACAACAGAGACTCCAACAGCTCTCTCCAGAGCGTCTACAGGTGCTGGACGACTTCTTGGCATATCTCGAAGATCGCGAGATGTCCGAGGCGACACAAGAGCTTCTGAGGATCCCGGGATTCGAAGAGGCCCTACGCGAAGGCGAAAACAGCATCGCCGACGGAAACGTTGTGCGGCTTTGCGATGTCCGCCGCGAAGTATGAGGTTTTGCTGGCCCAACCAGCGCAGGAGGCGTACGAACGTGCTGATCCACCGCTGGCTCGCCGCAACCGTCACGAGCTGAGGGCTTGCCGAGAGGGAATGCGCTTTGTGTAAGAGATCTACTCAGGCATAGCCTCGTCTCCGAGGGAAGTGCAGCTTGGCCCCGCCGTGCAGGGCTCTGCATTAGTACGAGCTGTCTGGTATCGTGGGAGTCAGGTGCATCATTGCCGCTCGGGGGGGACTTGGAACCGGTGACCTCAGCATCCTTGAGGAGACACCGATACCGGTATCCCGTCTAGATCAGAGCTGTTCCTGCAGCAGGCCACCGTTTCGCCGGCTGGGAGGAGACTGGGCGAAGAGAGGCGAAGATAACGTTGCTTCCTGATGGAGATCTGGTACTCTCTGCACACTTCGAGAAGATCGAAGGCGGTGGGATGGATGGCGACTAGTTCGTGGCGGCTTCCGGAGAACACAGGCAGGTGTCAACGCTGGGAACCCGCGTGTTGTAAGTGGATGGCTGTGGTGCGCTCGGCCTGTCTGTCTGGCGGGCGATCGTGAGGGTACTCATCACCGGCGGCGCGGGGCAGCTGGCCACCGAGCTGGCCCACGTGCTCGGGCGCTGTCATGACGTGGTCACTATGAGCAGAAGTGAACTTGACGTCACACGGCTGGCACAGCTCTCCGCCGTTGTGGATGAGATCCAGCCAGAGCTTGTTGTCAACGCCGCGGCCTACACCGATGTCGACGGATGCGAGTCCGACAGAGACAGGGCCTTCCGCGTCAACGCGCTTGGGGCGAGGAACGTTGCCTTGGCCGCCCACCGGGTGGGTGCGAAGCTCGTCCACATCAGCACCGATTATGTGTTCGACGGCAGCAAGGCTGGGCCGTACGTCGAGTTCGACCCACCCAACCCGCTCACTGCCTACGGCAAGTCCAAGCTCCTGGGAGAGGCGCTGGTCAAGGAGCAGACGCACAAGTTCTTCATCGTGCGCACAGCGTGGCTCTATGGCGCGGAAGGGAAGAACTTCGTGAAGACGATGCTCCGATTGGCACAAGAACGCGATGAACTCAGCGTTGTGCACGATCAGCGCGGGACGCCGACGTGCGTTACGGATGTGGCGCTGAGGATCGGGGAGCTTGCGCAGACAGAACTGTACGGAACCTACCACTGTACGTCCGAGGGCGATGCCACATGGTACGAGTTCGCCCTGGAGATCTTCTCGATCGTGGGCTGGGTCCTGGAGGAGAGTGGCGATGGCGTGACCATCGTTCGGCGAAAGGAGGGACGGCCGCTTGTCGTGAGATCGGTGAGCACGGGGGAGTACCCACGCCCTGCCCCGCGACCACGCAACTCCGTGCTGGAGAACTTCATGCTCAAGCTGGAGGGGCTGGGGGACATGCCTGACTGGAGAGAGGCGTTGAGGCTGTTCCTTGTACAGCACAGGCCCGAGTGCAGAGGAGGTTGAACGTGAAGGGTATCATACTCGCCGGAGGCAAGGGGACACGGCTCTACCCGGCCACGTTGCCGATCAACAAGCAACTCCTGCCGGTCTACGACAAACCCATGGTCTACTATCCGTTGTCGGTGCTCATGCTCGCAGGCCTGCGGGAGATCATGATTATCTCCAGCCCAGGGGACCTGCCGCGATTTCGTGACCTGCTCGAAGATGGCAGTTCTCTCGGTATCAGCATCGAGTACGCAGCGCAGGAGACGCCGCGCGGTATCGCGGACGCTTTCCTTGTGGGTGAGGAGTTCGTGGGCGATAGCCCTATTTCGCTGATTCTTGGGGACAATATCTTCTTCGGGCATGGGCTCCCCGAGCTCCTTGTGTCCAGCCGGGAGAGGGTGGAGAACGAGGGTGGAGCCGTCGTGTTTGGCTACCATGTGCGCGACCCGCAGCGGTACGGCGTGGTGGAGTTCGACGAGGAGGGAAGGGCGCTGTCCATCGAGGAGAAACCCGCTCATCCCAAGTCCCCCTACGCTGTCACCGGGCTTTACTTCTACGACAGCCGAGTGGTAGACGTGGCCAAGAACCTCGCACCGTCGGCGCGGGGCGAACTGGAGATCACCGATGTCAACCGCCGCTATCTAGAGCGAGGAAGGTTGTCCGTGGAGCTTCTGGGTCGCGGGTACGCTTGGCTCGACACGGGCACGCACGATAGCCTCTTGGAGTCGAGTGAGTTCGTGGCGGCGATCGAGAGACGGCAGTCGCTGAAGATTGGCTGCATCGAAGAGATCGCCTATCGACAGGGCTTTATCGACCGGCAACAGCTCAGCAGCCTCGCCGAGAAGTACAGCTCAAGCGCTTACGGAGAGTATCTGCGTGCGGTATTGGAGGAAGCTGATGCCGTTTGATTTCGAACGGCTGGACATCCCTGAGGTCATTCTGGTCAGACCAAAGGTGTTCGAGGACGAGCGCGGCTTCTTCCTGGAGACGTACAAGCAGTCAGCCTTCTCCCGGGCGGGCATACCGCAGGGATTTGCGCAGGACAACCACTCCCGCTCGGTGGAAGGAGTCCTCCGTGGGCTGCACTTCCAGAAACCGCCTGTGGCCCAAGGGAAACTGGTGCGGGCGATCCGTGGCGAGATCTTCGACGTGGCGGTTGATCTGCGCCAGGGTTCCCCCACCTACGCACGCTGGGTCGGCGTGGTCCTCTCTGAGAGCAACAAGCACATGCTGTTCGTCCCCGAGGGCTTCGCCCATGGTTTTCTGGTACTGAGCAGCAGGGCGGAGATCGCCTACAAGGTCACCGCGGAGTACTCCCCCGAGCACGATGCGGGCGTAGCATGGGATGACCCGGAGATAGGCGTTCGCTGGCCGCGCACCAAGCCCATACTCTCTGAGAAAGACATGGCATTGCCCCGACTTCGGGATGCAGATCCGGGCTTTCGCTATACGGAGGAGGCAGAATGAGACTGTTGGTTACAGGAGGCGCAGGCTTCATCGGGAGCAACTTCGTTCGGCATATCGTCAACACCTATCCAGACTGGCAGATCGTCAATTTCGACAAACTCACCTATGCCGGGAACCTAGCGAACTTGCATGATGTGGAGTCATCGGACGGCTACTCCTTCGTGCAGGGGGACATAGCTGACCGGGAAGCAGTTGCCAAGCTGTTCTCTGACCTCGCGCCCGAAGCTGTGGTCAACTTCGCCGCCGAGTCCCACGTGGACCGGAGCATCCTGGATGCGTCGGCGTTCATCGAGACCAACATCAAGGGGACCCAGGTGCTGCTCGAGGCGGCCCGCCAGTGTCCCGTGGAGCGGTTCGTCCAAGTGTCCACAGACGAGGTGTACGGGGCGCTCGGGGAGGAAGGCGTGTTCACCGAGCAGTCGCCGCTGCAACCCAACAGCCCCTATGCGGCCAGCAAGACGGCGGCGGATGTGCTCTGCATGGCCTATCGAAAGACGTACGACATTCCTGTCGTCATCACCCGCAGCTCCAACAACTATGGCCCGTACCAGTTCCCCGAGAAGCTCATCCCGCTCATGATCAGGAACGCCCTTTCCGGCAAGAAGCTCCCCGTATACGGGCAGGGCAGACAGGTCCGTGACTGGTTGTTCGTGGACGACAACTGCCGTGCCATCCATGAGGTTCTCCTCAAAGGCCGACCAGGTGAGGTGTACAATATCGGTGGCGACTGCGAGAGGCGCAACATCGAGATCGTCGAGCTCATCTGCGACATCCTCGCTTCCAAAGTCGACGAGCCACGGTCGTTCAGGGAGCTGATCACGTTCATTGAAGACCCACGCGGAGCCGCGCACGACTTCCGCTACGCGCTCGACTGCAGCAAGCTGCAGCGTGAGCTGGGCTGGAAGCCCAGCGTGGGCCTTGAGGAAGGGCTGGAGCGGACGGTAGACTGGTATCTTGAGAACCAAGCATGGGTGGAGAGCGTCATCACGGGGGAATACCAGGAGTACTACCAGAAGGTCTACGGCGGCCGGTGATGTTGCGCGCGGCTGACGAGACGCGGGGCCTCAAGAGAAGACCGGGCCCCAAGGAGGAAGCGTAGTTGAACACCGAGACCGTGCACACCGAGCCCACTCCGCCGCTCGGAGGCCGGGGAAGCAGGGCGGGCCTTGTGCAGTACGTGAGGGAGCTTCTCAGGCGCAGGGATCTGCTGCTCTACTTGGTTACCTCTGGGCTCAAGGCACAGCACAGGAATACGGTGCTGGGGTACTTCTGGTGGCTTTTGGATCCTCTTCTGGGGATCCTCATCTACTACTTCGTGGTCGTCATCGTGTTCGGAAGGGGAGGCGAGGGGTTCGGTGCCTTCTTGGTGGTCGGGATGATCGTTTGGCGCTGGCACAACGCTGTGATCAGCGGTTCCTCACGATCCATCGTCAGCCAGGCGGGGATCATCACCCAGGTGTACCTGCCCAAGGCGATGTTCCCCATGGGCGCTGCTCTGACGCACCTCATCAACTTCGGGTTCGGGCTGATCATCATCGCGATCTTCGTGTTGGCGTCGGGGATCAGGCCTGGGGCCGAGTTGCTGTGGCTTCCCTACATCATGGCCATGCAGCTCCTCATGTCGGTGGCGATGGGGCTTGTGCTTGCCTATATCTGCTCGTTTGTGCGGGATATCGACACGCTGGTGGCGCATCTGACGCGCCTGTGGTTCTTCTTCTCGCCGGTGATCTGGCAGCCGGACATGATCCCCGCCCGTCTACGGTGGCTGAATACGCTGAATCCCATGGCCCACTTCCTGGGAGCTTACCGCAGCATCTTCCTGTACGGTGAGCTTCCCGCGCTGCTGGAGATCACATTGGTGGGGGCAGGATCGGTGGCTCTGGCAGCTCTCATGCTTGCCTTCTACAATCGTCATGAACACAGGATTATCAAGGCGTTATGAGGGTGATGCACGTGGGAGAACCCCAACGGACGGCTGTTCAGATGCCCGAGAACTCCCGGCAGGATCTTAGCGAACCAGCGCTCGTGGACCTGTGTGGAGTTGGCGTCTGCTATCGCGAGGGAAGGGGCCGCGACGATCTGAAGTCCCTAGCCTTACGCCGACATCGCCGCTCGCACAGGGCGAGGCAGCTCTGGGCGCTCCGGGACTTGACCTTGTCCGTATCGCGAGGTGAGATCGTCGGTGTCATTGGCCGCAACGGTGCGGGGAAGACTACGCTGTGCCGCGTGCTCGCGGGGCTCTTGCAGCCCGACCAGGGAGCTGTGGCACGCCGCTGCGAGGTATCCGCCCTGCTCGCCTTGGGGACAGGTTTCAACGCCGAGCTCTCCGGCGAGGAGAACGCCTACCTCAACGGGCTCATGCTCGGCTACAGCAAGCGAGAGCTGGAGCGCACCCTCCCCGAGATCGCGGAGTTTTCTGGCCTGGGGCGGTTCATGAAGGAACCCCTCAAGCACTACTCCTCAGGAATGCGCGCGCGGCTGGGGTTCAGCATCGCCAGCATGCTCGAAGCGGAGGTGTTGGTGATCGACGAGACGCTCGCCGTGGGGGACCTTGAGTTTAGGCGCAGGGCAGGCGAGAGGCTGCAGGAGCTTGTCGGCAAGGCGCGAAGCGTGGTTGTCGTAACCCATCAGCTAGGGTTTGTGGAGGAATACTGCACGAGGGGGGTGTGGCTCGATCAGGGCCGGCTGAGAGTCGAGGGTCCCCCGCGGGAAGTGGTGGCGGAGTACAAGGCATCGCTCCCCAAGACAGCTCCTGTACAGATCTCGTTTGAGGAGACCACGAGTCGCGCTGAGCCCGTACAGGTCGCCTGCGCGGAATCGGTGGGCGTCCGATTCCGGCTTCAGCGAAGCAACGGGGAGCGACGAGCAGGGTACACCGTGCACCGGCCTTCTATCCCCGCAGACCGTGACCAGGACTTCTGGGCGCTCCGCGACGTGCAGCTTTCGCTGCACAGGGGGGAGATCCTGGGGATCATCGGTCCCAATGGATCGGGCAAGTCCACCCTGTGCCGCGTGCTCACCGGGATCCTCCGCCCTGACATCGGCCGCGTCACCGTGAGGGGCCGGGTGACCGCCCTTCTGACCCTAGGGGCCGGTTTCAACGACCAGCTTTCAGGCAAGGACAACATCTACCTAAACGGGATGATGCTCGGCATGCCCAAGCGTAGGGTGCGTGAGGCATACCCGCAGATCGTTGCGTTCTCCGAGCTACGCGAGGCCCTCGACCGCCCTGTGAAGCACTTCTCGGCGGGGATGCGTTCCAGGCTAGGTTTTAGCATCCTCGCCAGCCTGGAGCCGGACATCTTCATCATCGACGAGGCACTGGGAGCGGGGGACACCGCCTTTCAGGAAAAGGCGAGCGCTCGGCTGCAGGCGCTCATCACCGATGCCGATGCGGTGATCGTGGTGTCTCACAGCATGCCCTTTGTGGAGCGGGTATGCACCCGTGCGTTGTGGCTCGACAAAGGGCGGGTTCGGAAAGACGGTAGCCCCGAGGAGGTTGTGGGTGCATATCGACAATCGTTGCAGGCGAACAAGATCTCACGTGGAGGCCAGCCGAACGTTGGCCGTGTGGCCGGGGAGCGCCGGCCCGTATACTGAGGAGTTCTCGACCCGATGTGTACTATCCCGTATGGATCCAAGTGGAGGACATGAAGGATGAGCGCAACGAGGCTAATGAGCGGGAGGCGCCCCCTGTCCAATCAGGAAGGAAGGTAAGAGGCAAGTGAAAGCCTACCGTGTGATCGCGCCGCAAGTGCTGGCTGTCCATCACGTTGATGACGTGTTCGCGGGACTCCCGGTGGGCGTGAGCGGCGTGCAGCACGCCAGCCTCGGACTGTACACAGGGAGAACCCATCAGTTTGTGGCCTATTTCAATGCGGAACGAGAGCTATGCGTGGCTGGTCGAAGATTGGGAAGCAACAATTGGACCCGCAAGCCTCTTCCTGAGAGGCTGGAGTGGGATAGCCACAACTACGTGTCGCTCGGCCTTGATGCTGGGGGATACATCCACCTCTGCGGCAACATGCATGGGGCTCCCCTCTGCTATTTCCGGAGCGTCGAACCGTACGAGGTGAGAAACCTCAAGCGGGTAAGGAGCATGTCGGGGCAAGATGAGACGCAGGTGACTTACCCAAGATTCCTGCGCGCGAAGGGGGTTCTCTATTTCATCTACCGCGATGGGGTCAGCGGAGCAGGAAACCAGATCTATAATGTGTACGACCACAAGACGGGTATATGGAAGCGTCTGCACGAGTCTCCGTTGACGGACGGTGAGGGGCTGAGCAGTGCCTACTTCGAAGGGCCGGTACTCGGACCCGACGGCCGGTTTCACCTGTGCTGGATGTGGCGCGATGCGGGGGATGCCCTCACGAATCACTCGCTTTGCTATGCACGCAGTCATGATCTCCGCAACTGGGAGTCCAGCAAGGGGCGACCACTGTCGTTGCCCATCACATCGGCCAAAGCTGAGGTCGTTGATCCGGCGGAGCCCGGCGAGGGGCTGATCAACGGCGATCACCGCATCGGTTTCGACAGGCAGGGCCGTGTGATCATCACCTACCACAGGTACGACGAGGAAGGGAACTCCCAGCTTTATCAGGCCCGGCTGGAGGAGAGAGGCTGGGCGATCTACAAGTCCACCGCGTGGAACTACCGCTGGGGCTTTGGTGGGTTCGGCAGCCTTGCGTTTGAGATCACCTTCGGTCCGGTCGTGATCGACAGCCACGGTCGGCTTGTCCAGTGGTATCGGCACGTCGCGTACGGGGAGGGAACCTTCGTGTTGGACGAAGTTAGCCTTCGACCTGTCGGCGTTGCGGAGGGGCGTTTTGACCTGCCATCCACACTCATGGCTCCGGAATCGTCGTTCCCGGGGATGGAGGTGAACTGGGCAACCGATCTTGGCCCAGGTCCAGATGGCGGTAGCCGCTATGTGCTCCGCTGGGAAGCGTTGCCGGCGAACCGTGACCAGACACGCGAGGGGCCTCTGCCTGAACCCACTCCTCTGCGGGTGTACAAGCTCTCGCCAGGCGGCCTTGGCGAGCGTGCCGATGAAGCGCTTCCTCAAGTAGCCGTCAAGCCTGGGTTTCCGGAGCCTCATCCCGAACAAGCCGGGGAGCATGCGCAGAGTCCTCCGCGCAGTGAGGGCGCCGTAAGGAACCTGGTATCGAAACTCGAAGCGCAGAAAGCGCGGGCCGACGCCCTAACGAGCAAGTTCAGAGCGCAACAGTCCGTGGTGGAAGGGTATGAGCAAAGCCTAGAGCAAGCAGAACGTTCAGTGGCCGCACTTGAGGTACAGGTGGCCGACGCTGACGGACATCTGGCTGACCTCATCGCCCGTGTCGAGGATCTTGATCGCTCTATCACACAGCGCGATCAGCATATCAAGAGCCTGCACCAGACCATCACCGACCGCGTCAGGTACATCAACGCGATAGATCGAGAGCTGGCCGAGCACAGAGCGCAAGTGACGGAGCTCAAGAGCCAAGTACAACGGCTGGAAAGCAGCCTGGCCTCAGCAAGTGCGGAGCTCAAAGATCGCCACAACAGACTGGGGAAACGTGACGAGGAGCTAAAGGCAGTCTGCCAACAGGAAGCACGTCTGAGGTCTCAACTCGGGGCCGTCTATGCCTCCCGCTCCTGGCGCATCACGAAGCCGCTGCGGATCCTATCCCGTGTCCTCAGAGGGCGATGGATCCTCCGGAACACGCGGCGGGCACTCAAGCTGCTCGGGTGGGTTGCCACTGGCCAGTTCGGCCGTGCCGGCAGGGCTCTGCTTCTGTACATCCACCGCTACCTGCCAAGACGTTTCAGGACCCTGATCCCGCGCAGACTGCGGCAGAGTATTAGACGATGGCTTGGCTTTCCTGACGAGCGCTCCAACCCACCTGTAAGCCCCCAGGTGGTCATCAGGTCAACGCGCGTCCAAGACCTTAGCGATGACGTGTGGTGGAAGGAGTTCATAATGCCCCGGATGCAAGTGTTCCCGCACCCTGATGGGTGCACGGGATCGCCTTCACCAAGCTCGGACATCGCAAGGCGTTTGGGGCAGGCGCAAAACGCTCTATCCGTTGTGATACCTGTGTTCAACGCACCTCACGAAGCAGAGCAATGCCTGGCATCCGTCCTCCGCTACACCAGCGAAGACTGCCGGATCATCGTGATAGACGACGGGAGTACTGATTCCCGGGTTCACCACCTCTTGTCCAAGTACACAACCAGCGGCAGGGTTGAAGTCTGCACACACGAGACTAATCTCGGTTACTCTCGCAGCGTCAACAGGGGCATTCAGCTCGCCGATCGGTCAGACGTAGTGCTGCTCAACGCCGACACGGTCGTGCCGCCGGGCTGGCTGAGGAACCTGCGACTAGCTGCCTACTCTGGGGAGAAGGTGGGCACAGCCACAGCGCTCTCCAACGACGCAGGCGCTTTCTCCGTACCAACCCCAAATCACTCCAACCCGATTCCTCCTGGGCTAGGGATCGAAGAGTACGGTCGCGCCATCTTGCAGGCTTCCGCGCGGACCTATCCGGAGGCACCGACCGGGAATGGCTTCTGCATGTACATCCGGAGGGATTGTCTTGACGAGACCGGACTCCTGGATGCTCAAGCGTTCCCCAAGGGGTACGGCGAGGAGAACGATTTCTGCATGCGCGCTAGGAGTCTTGGGTGGACTCACGTCGTAGACGACGCAACGCTCGTCTATCATGTCAATGCTGCCAGCTTTGGCAAGGAAGCCAAGGCAGATCTCCTGAAGCGTGGGCGCGCAGTGATCGACGAAAGGTACCCAGAGTACAGCGGTGCCGTGAGTGAGTTCATGCAAAGCCCGCGCATGAGAGCCGTCCGTGCGCGCGTCCGCGAAGTTAACGAAAGAATTCGGCCGGACAGGCACAAAGTGCGTCCCCGCGTTCTATACGTGCTTTCCACAAACACCGGCGGGACACCGCACACCAACCAAGACCTGATGACAGCCCTGCAGGACCGGCTTGAGACATTCGTGCTGACCTGCGATCGTCGCTCCATGAGAATCATGTATTTCGCGGGGGATAGGTACGTAGAGCTCGAACACCATCAGCTCTCAGAACCGATATGCCCCTTCCCACACCGGAGCAGGGAATACGATCAGGTGATCTCTGAATGGTTGGTTCGGTATGCCATTGAGCTGCTACATGTGCGGCACATTGCTTGGCATAGCCTGGGGGTTGTAGAAGTGGCGAAGAGCATTGGCCTCCCAGTAGTATTCTCCTTCCATGATTACTATTCAATATGCCCTACTGTAAGACTTCTTGATGAGCGCGATCTTCACTGTGCTGGGCGATGCACACCCACATCCGGGGATTGCAGAGTCGATCTCTGGCCAAACGAAGAGTTCCGTTCTCTGAAGGATGGAGGCATTCATCGTTGGCAGAGCCAAATGGCAGCTATGCTAAGTCAAACTGATGCATACGTGACCACTTCACAGGCAGCAAAGGCGCTCTTGATTGGTGCCTACCCTTTCCTGAGCACACGTGTGTTCACCGTTATCGCCCATGGCCGAGACTTCGCGGAGCTAGGCCGAGACTTTTGCAGTCTTGCACCCGATGAACCGGTGCGCATCCTTGTACCAGGGAACATCGATAGGGCCAAAGGTGGCAAGATACTCGTCGATCTCATCAAGCACAGCAGAACACACCGTTTCGAGATCCACATCCTGGGGAGGGTGATGCGGGAGGTGTATGACAGCGTGATGGGAAGCGAAGCTGTTACCCTCCATGGTGAGTACAGACGTGAGGAGTTCCTGGAGAAAGCTCGGCTGATTCGACCTCATATCGGAGCGGTCCTCTCGATCTGGCCTGAGACCTATTGCCACACACTTACCGAACTATGGGCAGCCGGCGTTCCAGCGATTGGCTTTGATCTTGGCGCGGTCGGGGAGCGAATACGGGCGACTGATGCCGGTTGGCTAGCCCCAGAACCAACCGTAGAGGGGGTGCTCCACATCATCGACACCCTGCGTGCCGATCCTGAGGAACTCGCTCGGAAAGCCGCGGCCGTTCTGGCGTGGCAGCACAAAGCTGCAGCGACTGGGAACTGCAAACAGATGGCTGACGCGTATTTCGACTTGTATCTTCGGCTGAATCCTGGGCTTGAACCGATGTGTTCAACAACAAGTTCGTTATATCAACGAGAGCAAGGACGATTTGAAATGCCTTATTGACTAGGTGGTTGACTCATGGATGAGCGATCAGAGCGCAGGTGCGAGAGAGAGCACAAGCGGTGGGCTTCAAGCCTAGATGAGTCTACCCGGGTTTTCTCACGGCTAGACGCGTATGTCGCCCATCTGCAGCACACAATTGCGGAGCGAGACGCACACATTTCCTCTCTGTACGAGGCACTTGCCGAAAGAGATGAGGGGTGGGCTCACCTTGAGGGTATCATCAAGGAACTAAAGAGTAACCTGTGGGAGACAACGGCAGAACTAGTGTCCCTAAGGGAAGATGTGGCCCGTAATGATGCGGAAGCAACAAGACTGCGCAATGAGAAGAACCACCTTGAGGCCAAGCTATCGTCAGTTTACTGTTCCAGCTCCTGGCGTATGACGCGACCGCTACGCGTGTTGTCTCGGGGTCTAAGGTTCCGATCGATTCGGGAAACTTCGCGTCGCGTGCTGCGCTTCGCCGGGTGGTTCGCTACTGGGCACTTCGGCCGTGTGGGCAGAGTTCTCCTGCCGCATTGTCGGACTCTGCTTTCAGGAACCACATCTATAATCCCTCGGGCAGCACGTAGGGCCATCAGGCGCCGTGAGGCAGTCAAACGCAGGCTCGAGCTTGGTTCGAGGCCTGAGTTCAAATTTGCTCATATGCCGATCAGACAAAGGGTGAACCAGGCAGCAGCTGCATTCGGAAGTGGTGAGTGGCCACAGGCGGTCAGAGAGTGGCAGGATGTCTTGGAGGAGTGCGGCTCCGACGAGGCGCTGATGGGCATCGCCCGAATGCACCTCAGCATCTCTCGCCGCCTTGCAGGCGTTGACGAGTGCAAAATGCGCGTTCAGGAATACATCAACTCACGCGCGGGTGAGCGAAATACTGAAACTGACAAGATCGCTGTCTTCACAGCAATTGCGGAATGCTACGATTCACCGAAGCTTCCGGAAATGCTCGAACCTCGCTTTGACTACCTTCTGTTCACCGATAGAGCAGCTCCAACCACGGGAGTGTGGCAGATACGGCCCATGACCTTCTTCCATGCGGATCCTACGCGGGCAGCCCGGTACGTTAAGACGCACCCTCACACACTACTTGCCGAGTATGACATTGCGGTGTGGATCGACTCGAACATCATGATTATCGGGGACATAGGCCCTCTGGTGAGCGCATTCAAGGCCTCAGGGAAGCCGGTTGGAGCTATACCTCATCCTTTGAGGACATCCGTGTTCCAGGAGTTTGAAGCCTGCAAAGAACGCAATAAGGATGACGAAGAAATACTGCAGAAGCAAATATCATTCTACCGCATGAAGGGATATGCCTCTGAGGGGTTGATCGAGAGTAACTTCATGATGTTTAACCTTAGGGATGACCGCGGGCGGGCCATGCTTGACATGTGGTGGGCTGAGATTGACCGGCACAGCAGAAGGGACCAGCTTAGCCTGCCATACGTGCTTGAGCGAACGGGCGTTCCGTGGTACCCGCTCATGGAGCGCCCCAGGAGCGCGCGGAACCATCCAGCGCTGGCGTTCGTGCCGCATGATGCCGGGAATGGACCTGCGGCAAAGCTCATCGAGCTGCTGGGTTCCCCCCCAGTTGACCCGTATGCAGGTCCTGCCTACGCTGACATCAGAGGGGACAGCATCGCGGCTCAGAGGCATCGCAGAATCGATATTGTGGTCTGTGTCCACAACGCTCTCGATGAAGTGAAGTGCTGCCTAGATTCAGTGGACCGCATGCGGTCCAGCGACAGCCAACGACTGATCATTATCGATGACGGCTCAGAAGAATCGACCGCTCGGTATCTCGAAGGGTTCGCCCGCGCTAGAGCGTGGGTTGAACTCTACCGGAACGAGAAACCGCAAGGTTATACAAGGGCTGCAAACCGTGGACTGAAGGTAGCCACTGGCGAGCTCGTGATTCTGCTCAACAGCGACACCATAGTGACCGAGGACTGGACGGAAAAGATGGCCGATGCTGTGTTCTCCACCGCTGGCGCCGGCATTGTTGGGCCTATCTCAAACGCGGCGAGCTATCAATCCATTCCAGAACACCGCGGCTCGAAAGGCCAGACGGCAATCAACGAGTTGCCGCCGGGATTGAGCGCTGAAGATATGAACCGGCTTTGCGAGCAGTGGACGGTGGCCCATATTGTGCCTATCGTTCCGCTTGTGCATGGGTTCTGCTTTGGCATTACGCGTGAGGTCATCGATGCCATTGGGCTATTTGACGAGGAGAGCTTCCCACGTGGCTACGGAGAGGAGAACGACTATTGCTTCCGGGCCTCCGACGCTGGATTCGGCCTTGTGATCGCGACGCACACCTTCGTGTACCACGCCAAGACCAAGAGTTACACGAGCAATGAACGGGCCGGGTTGGCCCGGGCAGGCATGGAGGCCTTAGAACGCCTTCATGGGCGCAGGCGTGTTCAAAGAGCGGTGCACACAATGCAGCAGAACCCAATCCTTGAGAAGCTGCGAAGACGGGCAGAAGGGCTCTACTCGTCTCCCAAAGCATACGATTAGACCCATCTACTACAGTTGGTTTTGAGACGTGATGTCCTGTAGGGAACTACGACGTCAGGACAAGTGACTTGGCACCACGACTGCTGTTGTACAGTAAGTGGGCACAACGAGGAGGGTCGAGCGCCGACCTGATCTAGCCAAACTTCTACAGTTGGTTTAGAGAAGTGAGGGCCTAGAGGTTGTCGGCGACCTTATGGTACCGGCCAGGGTGCGAGAGCACCGCCTCCCGCACCTCCTTGGCCCGTCGGCGAGACTCGTGTTGGGAAGCTTTCGCTGGAACGCTGCGATGATATGTGCGTTACCTCGCATTGGCAGGACATGAGAGCGGGATGAGAGGGCGAGCTCAACCGCGAAACCTTAGCCAAGAGCGAGGCGGGCACAAGTGGCCCGCCTCAGGAGCGTTGTGCCTTGCTGTCAACCCGCTCTCATCGCAGGATCAGCAGCATGTAGGGCCCTGAGATGGTAACCTCCTGTCCGTTCACTCTTGCAGCAACGTCGCACAGGTAGACTCCGTTTGCAAGAGGCATGCCATGTTTGTTGGTCAACGCGTAGTCGAACCCGTTGGGCTGCCACCCGCTGTCGAAGATCAGCAAGCCACTCGCATCGAGGATTCGTACCCTGATCTCATCCACGATCAACGCAGGATCTCCTGTTCCTACGACGAAGCATGTAGTCTCGCCCACATAAACCGGATTGGGACTACTGGTCACGGACAATCCCTGGGCATCCAGGGACGATGGCCGCGCGACGCACAATGGGAGACCGAGTGCTGCCGCACCGGATGCGTTCCAGTCACCCGCCAACGGGATGATGTTGCCAGCGGACACTGGCCCGTAGCGTACGGTCACATCCGCTTTCCCTCCGGTAAGGCTGTTCTTCAGGAAGAAGGTGCCGGTGCGGACATCGTAGACGCCGATGGTCGTGCGCCCGTTGCCGTTCCAGTCGCCCACGATGGGGATGATGTTCCCAGGGGATACCGGCCCGTAGCGTACGGTCACATCCGCTTTCCCTC
>SL_5KL_010_SEDDRAFT_10001342_pt1 | contig 14958 bp, 13 predicted proteins | sample SodLakKL_010_SED_FD_9118 | JGI IMG/M metagenome (IMG submission 9118)
CACCCCCTGGTACACCATACATGAATACTGGGAGCCGCTCTATGGAGGAGAGAGGTTCGAAGACAGCAAAGAAGACACTCACTTTGCAACCCTGCATGCCAATCGGAACGCCTACATCGCCCGGTTGAGCAACTATCTCAATCCCTACGTCGCACGGCTCGCGGCCGTGTTACGGCAGGAATTCGCCGCCGGTGATGATTTTTCCACCATCATGCCCGAGACCTTCGACAAGCTGCTGGACCGGGTGGAGACATACAGTCATCCCCGCGAAGATTTCCGGATGGGCTGGTTGCGACTTTGGGACAGCTCCGAACATTTCTTCTGGAATGCCGACGACATCTTGTTGACCAAGGGTAACAACTGCCTCATGTCGGCCGCCTTCGTGGCGTCCGTCATCGATGTGGCCGAAATCGAAGGGATGTATTCCGTGGTTCTCTTCGTCCCCGGCCATGCCTATACCGGCGTGTATTACGAAGACGAGGCCGGTGTGCTCGACTGTTTCTGGTGGAATGAAATCAGCGGCTTGGGCATACCGGGAGATCCGATCAGGGCCTTGAATGTGAGGTCGGGCTGGGTTGTCATGGATGAAATATTGGTCTATCACGGTTATGCCGACATCAGGACCTCGTTGACCCAAGATGAAACCTCGGAGCTTTTGGAGGACTTGTATGATATCGACAGCCGCATGCGCGTGGCCGTCTTCGACCAAGAAGAATGGGAATTCGACTCCATGCCGCTGCAAGAGTATCTGGAGATCATCAAGGAAGGTGAATGGGACAAGCACCCCTGGTAGTCATATTGTAGGAGAATGGTTGTGACGGACATGGAAAGAAGTTCTCAAAACCATAGCGAGAGAATGACAGGGCGGACGATCGCTAGTCGTCCGCCCTTTCCATCCATTGTTCTTGCGGTTCTGGCGGTTCCAGACCGTCCTTCGGTCATCTTCATCCCCTGATATCATCCCCGGGAAAAGTATTGACACCATTTTTGGAATCATTACATATTGACTAAATTACTTTTTTTAGCTATAATAAGTAAACTCAAGAAGCATAGTTTGTGTGCTTTGCTCAAGGTACCCATGATGTGGAGTGTCTACACTATGCCGTCTCTGGGAAGGGGAAATTACAATGGAAAGACCCATCAAGTATGAAAAACCATGCTTGGAAGTCATCGAGTTCGTAATGGAGGATTCCATCGCCTCAAGTGCGGACTATGGCTCCAACGTCATATGCACCGAATCATTTTTCGGCCAAGGCGGTGAAGAGTGATGAAAAGACTATTGATGCTTTTCGTCGCTCTTTTTGCATTTTTTGGCTTAACCGCCGTTTTACATGGATCCGGGAATGACTATGACTACACGGTGCGTTTCACCGCATATTTCGACGAGGAAAATGAGATCGATGTGGAGCTTGACGGCAATTTCGGAGACATTGTGACATTCGATGATGAAAATTGGGACGATGACTACGAATTCGCTTTTTTCATCGTCGATGGCCGCGCCCGCCCCGAACTGCCTTTGAACCACGCGTTCCGCATCTTGGGGGATATGGAGATCGAGGCGATTTCGTCACCAAAAAATCAACATGCCGTGGTCTTCATCGACACCAATGTCGAGCTCATCGAAGTGAAGTATGTCGCCGATGGAGGAAACCTGGAAGAACCGGATGTTACATATACCGAGTACACCAAGCCGAATTACACGGCGATCACCACGGCCGAAGACCGCTGGTATGACCCCGTGACGGGAGACACATCGGGCACCTTGGCCAACATCACCGCCTCCGGCGTACGCGTCCTTCGCTATGAGATCGATGAAGAGAGCGAGTATGTGCTGACGGTGACCGAGGGAGAGAAGTTGACACCTCCCAACGGTGTTATAGATGAAGAGCGCTACATCTACAACACCGTGGTGGAAGTGAAGGCCGCCGAACCGCGTGAAGACGAAAAGTTCAGTCATTGGGAGGTCGAGGGCGAGGTCGTGTCCTATGCCGAAACCCACAAGCTCTCCGTGGTGGAAGACACCACGATCACCGCCGTCTATGTCCCTGATGATGTGACGGTCGATCGCGACGTACCTTTGGTCACCATCCGTGATGTGCCCTTACGCGACCCGGAAAAGACCTATCTCATGCAATTCTACCTCCCCGACGGGCACGAATTGGTGGATTACGGTCTCTTGCAAACGACGGATCAGGGAGATGACACCTTGGTTTTCGAAAACGATGATCACCGCGTTTCGGCACGAAAACACGTCGGCGAGACAAGGGAATTCATCATGAGCACCAATGAAGATATTACGGCCGTCAAAGCCTACATTGTCACCGCAGTTGGCGAAAATTTGCACTATACGTATAGTAGGCAAGTGAACTTTAGATTGTTCGGTGATGGGACCGCAGAAAACCCTATTGAGATTAACAATTGGAATGATTTAAATAGTATCCGTAATGAAGAAGCCGCCTTCGACCCGGACCAGACCATCCATTTCAAGTTGACATCCAACCTTGATAAGACTACGGCCGGTTACAATACTCACGCAAGTGAAACCGCAAACGCTGACAAAGGATGGGAGCCTCTGGGCTATCCCGACAAGCGTTTTACCGGCCATTTCGACGGTGACGGCCATATCATCGAAGACCTCGTCATCAACCGTCCCGATTCTGACAACGTAGGCCTCTTTGGCCATGTCGGTGTGAGCCGTTCGCGCAGTGTCACCGTCATCGAGAATTTGTACATGAAAGATGCCGATGTCACCGGCAACCGTGGCACCGGCGCCTTGATCGGTCGTGTGACGGGCAACCAGGCGACCATCGTCCGAAATGTCGGTGTCATAGACAGCACCGTGAGCGGTACCGGTGCGACGGGCGGCCTCATCGGCTCCTTCAACAGCTTCGCCACCCGCGGCGCCGCCGACAGAAATCCGCGCCTCCAAGAGGCGTTCGTCGAAGTTGTCGAAGTCGAAGGCCGCGGCGGGGAAGACCTTGACCGCACATTTGAGAAGATCGCCGGTCTTGTGGGCTGCAGCCAGAAGGGAAGCATCAGTGATTCTTATGCCTTGGCCACGGTCACCATCACCGACGCTGCTGCCGATCGTGTCGGTGTCCTCGTAGGCTGCAACGTCCTGCGCGGCCGTCTCGAGAGAAGCTATGCGGCCGGAACGATCAATCTCGAGTCGGATGCCTTCGCTACCACGAACGTGGGCATCTTGATCGGCATGACGGATGCCAACTCCGTCCTGAACGCTACGTATTATGACCAACAGCTCGACACACATCCTGGTGTCGGGTCCCACCCCGATGGCATCGCTGGTGTTACTGGCTTCAACACGGACGATATGCAAGGAGAAGCGGCCGCGACCAACATGGGCGGTTTGGACTTCGCGGAGATGTGGATGACGACAACCGAGTATCCGCGACTAAAGGCATCGGAAGACTTCTTCACGGACTGATTTGTCATTAGACGCTGATATATGAATGCCAAAAAGCCGCAAAGCGAAATGCTTTGCGGCTTGTTTAGCGGACGATGATTGTGATGACAATACCAATATGAACCTTCATTTTGCCCTTCTCTCTGCGAAGCATACCCTTTTTTTGCTTTTGATGATAGAATGATTATATGGAATGGGCTTTTTGACACGGCGGCAAGTAATGACATAAGAATGCTCCTGTGGGGGCGAGAAGAGAAAACGATATATGGGGGGTACCATGGGTAGATGGAAGGCGGGTTTCATGATTTTTCTCGGTGTCTTGCTCGGTTTCGGAGGGACGGCGCTCATCTTGCAGCCGAATCCTTTGGTGGAATACCGGTTGCCTTGGGTCAAAGAAGAAGGTGTGGGCCATATCCTCGACGAGTTGGACGGGATGGAGAACTACTCCATGAGTGTGGATGCTGGCGGTATACTCAGTGATAATATGCGCTATTTTGTCGAAGTCATGGGACAAGGCATCTACAGAGTGGAGGTTCTCGAGGATGAGATAACAGGGAACCAAGAAGAATTCTATATTATCCGCCAAGACGACACATATCACATCTGTGGGCCCCTTGAGGGCGACGATTGGCGTTGTCGTAGATATGAAGGCCACATCTATTTTTTGGAGCTCATCGAGTTTCGGCGGATCGACCCGGCTTGGTTTGTCTATGATGAAGAGAACGACCGGTTCACGGCACCGTCGTCACTCCTCTCCCCCGCCGTGCTTTGCGATACACAGCGTGAGGAATGGTTGCCCTTCCCGGACGAGGTCACGCTGAACTTCGACTATTTCCATATCGCCGCTGTCGACGGGGTCATAACCGTCAGTTTCAATCTGATGGACTGTCAACTCACCGATAATCATGAGGAGGGAAAGCAGTATGGTTCCTGTTTCTCCTTGCTCGCCATGGTGCTGGTGTTCGACGATATCGGGAAGGTCGAAGGCGAACCGCCCGAATTCATCTTTGCGGATTGATGGAACGCCCACGATTTGCCGTGAAGGGGGTGGACACAATGAAACGGATCATCGGCCTTTCGGCGCTCACCACGAGCCTTCCCTTGGTCATGCTCGGGGGCTTCTTCTTTGCCCGCGACATCCATGACAACATCGGCGTCGGCATCGTCTTCTTGGCTTTCGTCATGTGGCTTTTCGTGGTCGCCTTGTTGGTCTTCGAGATGCTCGAAAAAGAAGACACATGATGATGAGACACTTCACCAACACCCTTTGTCTTCATCATAAAAAGGACCCATGCCATCTTGGCGCGGGTCCTTTTGGTCTCTCTGCAAGTCAAGGATCAAACTAGGATTTCAGTTCACTTCAAAGCTTGGAGGATGGCTTTGGAGAAGGCGGGCAGATCCTTCGGCGTCCTTGAAGTGATGAGGTGGCCGTCGACGACGACCTCTTCATCGACGAATGTAGCGCCCGCGTTCGTCAGGTCGTCCTTGATCGAATCGAAGGCGGTGACCGTGCGTCCTTCAAGGTCGCAGGCGGAGGCCATCATCCAGGGACCGTGACAGATGGCGGCGATGGGTTTCTTTTTCTTGTCCATGGCTTTGACGAAGTCGACGGTCGCTTGGGAGCGACGCATCTGGTCGGGGGAATAGCCACCGGGGACGATGACGGCGTCATACTCGTCGGCGGAGACGTCCTTGGAGGCTTTGTTGCTTTTCACGGGTGCTCCGTTTTTGCTTTTGTAGACGGTATCCGCCTCGGCGCCCACGAGATCGACCGTGTAGCCTTCCTCCAAGAGACGGAAGTAGGGATAGAAGAGTTCGTTGTCTTCGAAGACGTTCGCTACCAGGATTGCCACTTTTTTCATGCGATTCTCTCCTTTTTTACATCGTTTTTGCGCGGTGATGGCACACAAAGGTAAAACATCACCCGCAAGTCCATTATAAATAGTCCCGGTCTCGATGTAAAACGTCTTGCACATCATTCTGTCCGGGCTTAATGAAAACATCATGCACTATACAACGCAGATTCGAGTGTTTTTGATAGAATGAATACAAAGACGTTTACGGAGTGTGAGGACATGAAATACATACGGACTTCTTGGAAGGGACTTTTGTTCATCGTCGCTTTGATGGCGTTGAACGCCTTTCTTTGGCTCAGTGCGGAACCGATCATCGGTCAGACCCTCGAAAGCACCGTCGGCCAGATGATGGGGGCCAACCTATTGCTCTGGTTCACGCTGGTCTTCTTTCTCGCGACGAAGAATCGCTTCGTCACCTGGCTTTTCACCGGGTTGGAGAATGTCTATGCCACCCATCGCTGGTTGGCTTTGATCACGGTGCTCGCCATCTTCTTGCACGCCCAGCTCTCATATATGATCGTCTATTATTTCCGCGCCGATCTGCCCATCGATCCGGCCTTGGCGGGAAGATGGGCCCGCAACTTCTTCATCGGTTTGACCGTGGTCGCCTTGTTGGCCAAATACCTGAAATACGAACACTGGCGCTATATCCACCGCCTGCTACTCATCCCCTACTTGATCGCCGTCTATCACGCGTTTTCATTGAGCGCGTATGAACTCCTTTCTTTCAGTCTCCTCGGCGTCTGGATGACGGCCATGGTCTCAATCGGTACGCTTTCTAGCATCTATATGCTGTTGGTCTACCGCAGAAAGGCCTTCGTGCACAAAGGCCGCGTGGTCAAAAAGACCCTGCCGGCCCCCGATGTGACCGAAATCGAAGTCGAGCTCGACGGGCCCTATTCCTTCAAGACGGGCCAGTTCGCCTTCGTCAAGATCGACAAACCCCCGTTCAACGGGGTGCCCCATCCCTTCTCCCTTTCCGGCAGGACGGAATCGTCGGTCTTCTTCACGATCAAGGCCTTGGGTGACTTCACCGAAGCGATCAAAGAACACTTGGCAGAAGGCGACACGATCCGTCTCACCAAGCCCTACGGCCACATGACCTTCAGTGATGCGCCCTCCCCGCAAGTCTGGCTCGCCGGAGGCATCGGCATCACCCCCTTCTTGAGCCACTTGCGCTCATTGGAAAAGCCCGACCAGGACATCACCCTGTATTATTCGGTCAGGACAAAAGAAGAGGCCGTGCATGTGGAATACTTCCAAGATCTCGCCGCAAAATGGGACAACTTCACTTTTCACTTCTCCGAAAGCGACAAGGACGGCTTTTTGCAAGTCGACGACCTCGATTTGGACAATAGACCCGCCGTCTTTCTGTGCGGTCCCGTCCCGATGGCCCAAGCTTTGAAAAAACAATTCAAGAACACCGACAGACACCGTTTTCTCGAATACGAGGCCTTCAGTTTCACCGGCACGCTCGCCGAAGATGTCATCCGCCGGGTGAAAAGGCTTTACCGAAAATTGAAACCTTCCTGAATGAATCAACACTAACGAAAAGACGCTTCCTGCATATTTACGGGAAGCGTCTTTTAGATGGTTGTACTCAATGAATCAATAGCCGTAGCCGTCAGATGCATCATCGGTGTCGTTGTCATGATCATTGTCGTCGATGATGTAGCCTATTTTGGGGACATTGTCGAGGGTTCTGCGCCCGTGGGGAGAGACATTGTCGATTTCATGCGTCAGATCCTGACCGGCTTGGATGGTGCCTCTATGAAGACCGTCCGTCCATTGGTTTGAAGCGGTGACATCGTAGACATAACCGTCTACGGCCACATAGGCGTCACGGCCGTCAAGCCCGTCATAGGCGGCAAGCTCGTCCAGTGTGAATGCGCTCAATCCGTCATTGTCCTCATCGTTGTCACCGACGGGCTCATCATTGTCATCGTCGCCGTTGTCATAATCATTGTCGTCATAGTCGTTGTCATCGTGACCGTTGTCATAATCGTTGTCGTCATAGTCGTTGTCATCGTAGCCATTGTCCGTCTCTTGTCCGTCCTCTTCCACGATGTAGCCGATCTTGGGGACATTATCGAGCATCTCGCGTCCGTGCGGTGCATCTTGGTCGAGCACTTCCGTCAAGTCTTGCCCGGCCTGGACCTGTCCTTGATGAAGTCCATCAATCCAGCGGGTGGAAGCGGTGACATCGTAGACGTCACCGTCAACGGCCACATAGGCGTCACGGCCGTCCAGTCCGTCATATTCGGCGAGCTCCTCCAAGGTGAACGCCCGCAGTTCTCCATTTCCGTTGTCATGATCGTTGTTGTCATCACCGTTGCAAGCGGCGAGCGTGAACACACCGACGAGCAACAGCGCAAAAAGCATGAGTCTTTTCATTTTAGCCTCCTAGAGCCTTTGGTGTCCGTATTATATATTATCCATAAATCGTCAATCCAGGATTATGCACTGTTTTTGTCGAAAATCACTATTTCCATGCGGGTCCTCCTCGGATCATCTCGGGGATTGACCCGAAAACTTGATGGCATCAACGGAGTTCGGCCTCAAAAGTGCTTTCACAGAAAGATGTGGAGTGCCTATGAGAAAGGATCCACCGTTCCCACAATACACAACTGCCTCTCCGACAAAAAAGACGCTTCCCCAACGATGAGGGGGAAGCGTCTTTTGGGTTGAATGGGCTCTATGTCATTCAATAACCGTAGCCGTTGTTCGCGTCGTCGTTGTCATCCTCATTGTTGTCGTCCACGATGATGCCAATCTTCGGGACGTATTCGAGGTTCTCGCGACCATGTGGAGACACATTGTCAATTTCATATGTCAAATCCTGTCCTGCTTGGATTTCATCTTGGTGTTCACCATCGATCCAGTAGTCCGAATCGGTGACATCGTAGACATAACCGTCAACGGCCACATAGGCGTCACGGCCGTCAAGGCCGTCGTATTCGGCGAGTTCTTCCAGGGTGAATTCCCGCAATTCGTCATTGTCATTATCATTGTCATTGTCGTTGTAGTCGTTGCCGTTACAAGCGGCAAGCAAGAACAGGCCGAAAAGCAATAGTGAGGCCAACAAAGTCTTTTTCATCATTGCCCTCCTTCCTTGTATTCTATTTCCAGTATATACGCTTAAATGGAAATATTCCAAAGAAACGCGTCATGAATCGGCCCCGATGCATGCTCATGTCACTCTTCCTGTCGTTCATGACGCATAAAAAAAGGGTCCATGGTCGGCATGCTCGATGGCAAGAAGACCGATGGACCCGTTTGCGTTCGTCCGAATAGAACTTTCAAATGTCGAGGATCGTGAGGAACGCGACAAGCGCGGCCGCCCCGGTCGTCACCAAAGCGCCGATGAGGCCGGTGTCCATGTTCCAATCGACTTCCGCGGAACCTTCGATGTCGCCGATAGTATAGACGATCGCGATTTCATCGGGCAAAGTCACAAGCAAGAACAAAGCGACCACGAAAGCCACCAGCGACAAGAACACGAGTTTTTTGGAGAAAAGGGCGATGATGCCGCCCGCAAGGGGAAGTCCGAAAGCGAGAAGCGCCAACGGTGAAAACGGCAGTCTTGCACCCGCGATCTCTCCGAGATCGAAGGGGTTGATGGTCACGAGCTCTCTTCCGAGCATGATTTCATATCCCGTATAGGACAAGCCCTCAAAGGACAAGACCGGCATGAGCACAAAGAGTGCGGCGGCGAGACCCAAAAGGAATACCAACTTGGGTCCCAAGGCTTGTAGTTTCTTCATGATATGGGGGCCTCCTTTCTCTAGAAAACAAAGAAGCCGTACACATTATTGGCGTACTCTCGCTTTCTCTCTTTCGCCAAGAGGAAAGAAGAAGCGGTCTCTGTGAACATTCATCCCATGAGTCTTCGGATCAAGGACATCTTCCGTTTTGTGTAGGGCGGATAGGCGATGGACGGATCCACTCGCGTGCTTCGCTCGATGAGACTCTTCTGGTGGGAGAAGGCATCGAACGAGGCCTTGCCGTGATAGTGACCGATACCGCTCAAGCCCCTTCCTCCGAAGGGGAGGTGGGGGTTGGCGACTTGGTAGACGGTGTCATTGACGGCACCGTTTCCGAAGGCGATGTTCTCGACGATTTTTCTCGCCACATCCTTATCTTCGCTGAAAACATAGAGCGCGAGGGGAGAAGGCATGTCCTTCAAGGTCTCGATGGTCTCATCGAGATTCTCATAGGTGATGATCGGCAACAACGGACCGAAGATCTCTTCTTGCATGACGGCATCCTCGAAGGTGACGCCGTCGATGATGGTGGGCGCGATGTAGCGGTCTTCGGCGTCGTGTCCGCCACCGTGGACGACCTTTTTCTCATCAATCAAAGAGACGATCCGCGCGAAGTGTTTGTCGTTGATGATGCGTCCCATGCTCGTTTCAGGGTCGGGGTGGAATTCTGCGAGTGTCGCTTTCAAGTGACGGACGAGTTCATCTTTCACCTTCGCATCGACAAGGAGGTAGTCGGGAGCGATGCAGGTCTGGCCGGCATTGAGGAACTTCCCGAAGATGATCCGTCGGGCCGCGACATCAAGTTTCGCGCTTTCAGCGACGATACATGGGCTTTTCCCGCCGAGTTCGAGGGTGACCGGGACGAGTTTTCTGGCGGCGGCTTCATAGACGATCCTTCCCACCCTGGTGCTGCCGGTGAAGAAGATGTGGTCGAAGGGTTGGTCCAAGAGTTCCCGGGTGGTCTCGACCCCGCCCGTGACGGCCCGGACGAGACGGGGATCGAACGTGTCTTCGATCAAGCTTGCCAAAAGCTTCTCGGTGTTCACAGGGAACTCCGAAGGTTTCACGATCGCCGTGTTCCCCGCCGCGAGGGCCCCGATCAAGGGTTCGATCAAGAGCTGGACAGGATAGTTGTAAGGACCGATGATGAGCACCGTTCCCTTGGGCTCGGATTCCACCCGCGCTTTCGCGAAACGGAGGAAGAAGGGACGTTTCGCCCGCTTTGGCTTCATCCAGCGTTTCAAGTGTTTGAGGGTGTGGTCGATGGAATGGAGGAGGATGCCGATCTCCGTGGCGTAAGCTTCGAACCGTGATTTGTGCAAATCCGCACGCAAGGCTTCCATCAGCGCCTCTTCGTTTTCTTGGAGCATTCTCTTCAGACGGAGGAGTTGTTCCTTGCGGAAGGCATGGGACCTTGTCGCGCCGCTACGGAAGAAGGCTTTTTGTTTTTTGATGTGTCCTTCCATGGTGACACCACCTTTCTTGTCTCGTCTTCAGTCTATCATACGCGGACATTCGTCGAAATCAATACACAACAGAGCTCGAGTGCGCAAGGATACGACCCTTGTCATAAATTTTTCGTATATTGATAGTCCGGATGGGGAAAATAAGGGTATAATGACAGAATAAGGGGGTGGTCGCCGTCATACGCGATGTCATCAACATCTTCGTCCAAAGATATCCGGATTTCATCGGTTATCTTTGGGAGCACATCTATCTGATCTCGGTGGCGCTCTTGTTCATCACCGTCATCGGCATCACACTCGGGATCGCCATGACCTACAACAAACGCTTCGCTTCGTTCGTGCTCGCCCTCACCGGCTTTCTCTACACCATCCCGTCCATCGCCATGTTCGGCTTCTTGGTCTTTTTCACGGGTATCGGCAACACGAGCGCGATCGTCGCCATCGCCATCTACGGCCTGCTTCCCTTGACGAGGAACACCTATGTGGGCATCAAGGAAGTGAGTCCGGATGTCATCGAAGCCGCCACGGGCATGGGGAGCACCCCCGTGCAGCTTCTTTTGCGGATCAAACTTCCTTTGGCCCTCCCCGTCATCATGGCGGGATTCAGGACCACCGTCGTCATGACGATCGCCCTCGGCGGCATCGCCGCCTTCATCGGGGCGGGCGGTCTCGGCGTCCCCATCTGGCGGGGGATCGCTGTGAACAATCGCGCCCTCACCATCGCCGGAAGCCTCATGGTGGCCCTTCTGGCGGTGACGGCCGACCTGCTTCTCAATATCGTCGAAAGATTGTTGCGGAAAAAACTCTATGGTAAGACTGAAAGGAGTCTACTCGGATGAAAAAAGTCGTCCTGTCTTTGTTGATCACCCTCACACTCTTCACACTGGCGGGCTGTGGCCGGAAAGCGGACATCACCATCGCCAGCAAACCCATGACCGAGCAATTCATCCTCGCGGAGATGCTCATCATGCTCATCGAGAACGAAACGGACCTCACCGTCCGCCACGAAGAAGGCATCGGCGGCGGCACGACGAACATCCATCCGGCCGTCCTCAAGGGCGAGATCGACCTCTATCCCGAATACACGGGCACAGGCTGGATGCAAGTACTCGGGGAAGAGTTCATCGCCGACCCCGATGAACTCTATAATGCAGTAAAGACCGCCTATGACGAAGAGTTCGACATCACCTGGACGGGTCTTTACGGCTTCAACAACGCCTTCGGTCTCGCCATCGACCGGACGATCGCCGAGGACCTCGGCATCACGACCTATTCCGACCTTTTCGCGAAGGGGACGCACTTGCGTTTCGCGGCGAACTATGACTTCTACGAGCGCGAAGACGGCTACGACGGTCTCGTCGAGGCCTACGGCGCCTCCTTCGAGAACACCTATGAAATGCAGATCGGTCTCGTCTACAACGCTGTCGGCGCCGGACAGGCCGATGTCGCCGTCATCTTCACGACGGACGGCAGGATCGCAGAACACGACCTTGTCGTGCTCGAGGACGATCTGCACTATTTTCCCTCCTATTACGCCGCGACCTTGGTCCGTAACGAGACGCTCGAGAGCCATCCCGAACTCTTGGATGCATTGGAACTTCTCACGGGCAGCATCAGCGACCAAGAGATGACACACATGAACTATCTCGTGGAGATCGAGGGCCAAGACCCTAGACAGGTCGCTAGGGACTTCCTCTTGGAGAAGGGCCTGCTTTCCGAATGAACGTCGTCGAGATCGACCATCTGTTCAAGGCCTATGAGACCGGCAAACCCGTGTTGGAGGATGTGAACCTTGCGATCGCCGAAGGGGAGTTCACCGTCTTTTTGGGACCTTCGGGCTGCGGGAAGACGACCCTCCTCAAAATGATCAACAAACTCATCCCCGTCTCCGAGGGCACGATCTATGTAAAGGGCAAGAAACTCTCGGAATGGGACACCATCGAACTCAGACGCTCCATCGGCTATGTGATTCAGCAAGTGGGACTCTTCCCGCATCTCACCGTCGAAAAGAACATCGGCTATGTACCCTCCATCCGCAAAGAAAAAAGAGTCGACTACCGAGAACGGGTGGAAGAGCTCGTCGAGCTCGTGGGGCTCTCCCGTGCGGATCTCGACCGCTACCCTTATGAACTTTCGGGCGGTCAGGCCCAGCGGGTCGGCGTGGCCCGCGCGCTCGCGGCCGACCCCGACATCATCCTGATGGACGAGCCCTTCGGGGCCGTGGACGAGATCACCCGCAAGCATTTGCAGGACGAGCTCTTGCGCATCCACAGGGCGCTCAAAAAGACCATCCTCTTCGTCACCCACGATATCGGGGAGGCCATCCGCCTCGCCGACAGGATCGTCCTCTTCCACGAAGGGCGCATCGAACAGGCGGGGACCCCCGAAGAGATCGTGTTTTCGCCCGAAAGCGACTATGTGCGTTCGTTCTTCGGGGTGAAAGGCTTCCGCGAGAGTCTCGACGAAGGAAGGTTGTCGCAGTTGTACGAAGCCGTCTTGAACAAAGAACTGACCATCGAAGAGATCTGGAAGGACGCTCAAGGAAGATGAGCGTCCTTTCTTTTGGGGGATTGGTCGGTTCATCTGTTTGATTCCTTCCCAATGTGCCCCGGGAGGGCTTCCATTGTCAAAGCGGATATACTATAATGAAACGTTACGACATGAATGGGAGGCAAACATGAAAAACCGACTGCTCTTGGATGTACATGAACGACCGAAATCTTTGGGCTCTTGGCTTTTTTTGAGTCTGCAGCACGTGTTCGCCATGTTCGGGGCGACGGTGCTCGTGCCCATCCTGACGGGTCTTCCCGTCAGTGTGACACTCATCGCCTGCGGCGTGGGAACGCTCATCTATATCGCGCTCACAAAAGGGAAATCCCCCGTCTTTCTCGGCAGCAGTTTCGCTTTCATCCTGGCCATCCAGAACGCCACGGTGACTTTGCCCGACGGCACCAAGGACTTCAGCGCCGCCTATTTCGGCCTTTTCGCCGTCGGGATCGTGTATGTCGTCGTCGGCATCGTCATCAAATACGTCGGCAAGGACTGGTTGAAGAGGCTCTTGCCACCGGTCGTCGTCGGACCGATGATCATGATCATCGGTCTCATCCTGGCACCAAACGCCATCGCCAACGCCGGCCTCGTCGGCGGGGACGATCTCATCGCCCCCTTCATCGCTCTTGTGACCTTCGCCGTCGTCATCCTCATCAGCATCTACACGAAAGGTCTCGTGAAGATCATCCCCTTCCTCATCGCGATTCTTGTCGGCTATGTCGTTTCCGTCATCTTCGGCGTCGTGAACCTCCGCGAAGTCTTCACGGGCGTCAGGTTCTTCTCCATGCCCGACTTCATCTTCGTGGGCACCTACGATGTCAATCTCAGCGCCGTCCTCGTCTTCGTGCCCATCGCTTTCGTGACCATCGCCGAACACATCGGCAACCACACCGTGCTCGGCCAGGTGATCGAAAGGGACCTCATCGAAGACCCCGGCATCGACAACACCCTGATGGGCGATGGTCTCGCCACCTTCTTCAGCGCCGCCATCGGCGGTCCCGCCAACACGACCTATGGCGAGAACACGGGCGTGGTCGCCATGACGAGGGTCGCGAGCGTCTGGGTCACGGGGGTCGCGGCCGTCATCGCGATAGGGCTCGGCTTCTTGGGCTACATCCAGGCCTTCATCCTCTCGATTCCCGATCCCGTCCTCGGCGGTGTCGCCATTGTGCTCTATGGGCTCATCGCGGCCAACGGGGTCAAGGTCATGATCGAAGACAAGACCGACCTCACCGACATGAAGAATCTGGTGATCGTCGGCGCCATGCTGGTCATCGGCCTCGGCAACGCCGAAATCCGCTTCACCGAAGAGATCGCGATAAGCGACATGGCTCTGGCCGCTTTGGTGGGCGTCCTCTTGAACGTGATCTTGAAACCGAAAGACCAAGACAAGCCCCCGTTGCAAGCGAAACCCATGAAGACACCGCCCGTCGAAACAGAGAGTTCTCCATAAAAAAAAGCCGGTCTATTCGACCGACTCCGAACGTCGCTTGTGAGAGCGGCGTTTTTCTTGTCATCCTTTTTTCGACAGGAGTCTTGTCGCCGTCGTGACGACAAGCAGGGCGAAGAAGAGGGTGATGAGCGCCGCATAGAGGTTTTGGCCGCCTTGCACGTCCAAGAGGGGAGAGAAGACGACAACCACCACACATCCCGTCACGGTGATGAAAGTGAAAAGGGAGACGCTCGCCTCGAAAGGACGGCGAAGAAGCACGCGTCCAAGGCGCGTGAAGAATGCTTTCCGCTCTTCTTTGCGGACAGTTTTCTCTTCGTTGAAATGGTTTCGCAAAGCTTTGTAGGCGGCCCAGATGTCCTTGTGCATCCAGACGACCACGGCCAGTACGACAATCAAGGTACGGACGAGAAGGTGCAGATAGGCGAAAGACCCCGTCTTCGGCACA
>SL_5KL_010_SEDDRAFT_10001343_pt1 | contig 14954 bp, 11 predicted proteins | sample SodLakKL_010_SED_FD_9118 | JGI IMG/M metagenome (IMG submission 9118)
ACCCGATATGGCGGGAATCGATCAGGCAGATCTGTCTTTGCATTGAGCATTCTGCCGATCTGACGGACCGGGTTACCATTCATCCCGGGTACCTCTCACCGCTCTCCAAACTCGATCCTGGCCGCGCATGGTCACTGCAGAAAGAGGCACTCCGGGAGATCGGAAGTGTGGCAGAAGAATACGGCACCCTCGCCTGCCTTGAGAATATGATATCGATCAAAGAGTTTCTCTGCCGCGATCCTGGTGAACTCTTCGGAATGATCGATGGCATTGACGGGATTGGAATAACCATCGATATCGGCCATGCCAACACCACCGGAACGGTACAGGAGTTCCTGCAGCACCTTTCAGGCGCAGATCACCTTCATATCCATGATAATCATGGTGAATCTGATGAACACCTTGCCCTGAAACGCGGGACAATCGACTGGGACCGGGTGCAAAAGGCTGTCCTGGAATCATATTCTGGCATCATCGTCATTGAAGGAAGAGATCTGGTTGAGGCCAGAGAGAGTCTTGCCATTGCCAGGGGGTGGCGCTGATCGCAGGAGAGACGCTTCATGTTCATTTTCTTGGCACAGCAGGCGCGCTCCCGACACCGCAACGGAACCCATCCTGCATCATGGTCAGGCGGGGATCTGACACACTCCTCTTTGACTGCGGTGAAGGAGCTCAACAGCAGATGATGCGTGCCAGAACCGGGTTTACCATTGATGCCATCTTTATCACCCACTGGCATGCAGACCATTATCTTGGTTTATTCGGCCTATTAGAAACGATGGGGTTCAATGGACGAGTCGATCCGATCACCATCTATGGCCCCCGCCGTATCCATGACATGGTCTCGGTCATTTTACGGCTGAACAATACACCCGGCTTTCCGATCGAGGCATCTGAAGTTGAAGATGGAGTGCCCGTTTTCTTTGACGGGTACCGTGTGATCCCGTTTGCAACGCGGCATGGCTGTGACAGTTTTGGCTATATCCTCAAAGAGAATGAGCGGCCCGGCCGGTTCAATCGCGAGGCAGCGATCTCGCTTGGCGTTCCTCCCGGACCGCTCTTTGGGCGGCTGCAGCGGGGTGAGACGGTATCTGTCAGGGATGAACGCGATGAGAGAGAAGTTCGGCCCGATCAGGTAATGGGTCCTCCACGTCCCGGGAGGACGGTTGTGTATACCGGAGATACCCGCCCGATGAACACCTGGCCAGAATCGGCATATGGTGCTGATCTCCTCATCCATGACGCAACATTTGATGATGCTGAAGCAAAACGTGCAGATGAGGTCTTTCATGCCACAGCCGGAGATGCCGGAGTTGCCGCGCGGGATCTCGGTGCGGTGCGGCTGGCTCTTGTCCATATCAGTTCACGGTATACACAGACAGCCAGCCATATACAGGATGCGAAAAAACAGTATTCTGGAGATGTGTTGTTTCCAGACGACTGTACAATGATCGAAATACCATTTCGGGATTGATTGAGATGGAAGGTGTTGCTGATGACCCTGACGATAGCCGGATTGAGAGGGCGTTTTCGAGACTTCCTGACAGGTCTTGTTGCTCTTTTGATCACCACGTTTCTTGCATCAGCTGCTGGCATCTACCTTGGTTCGGTGAACGAAATCTTCCTCCTCATACCCGGGCTGATGATCCTTGTTCCGGTTTCAATTGATATGAGGGGGGGTATCGCCGGGATCCTTTCATCGCGGCTTGCATCAGCGATGCACCTGGGCACGTTTACGAACGACTATCAACGTGGTTCAGTTCTTGGCGATAATCTCCTGGCAACCTTCATTCTTACTGTTATCATCGCCGCGGCAGTCGGATTCATCAGCAGTGTGATCGGGTATCTCCTGAATGTCGAGATGATATCTGTGACAGAAATGGTGCTTATTTCTGTTGTGTCAAGCTGTTTTGCCGGCCTGCTTGTCACCGGGGTTACGCTGCTTGTCTCCCTTGGCACCTACCGGTACGGCCTTGATCTGGATATGGTCGGAGGTCCGACCGTCACTACTGCAGGTGACGTCATTACCCTTCCTCTGCTGGTCATTTCAGCTCTTGTTATTGTAAACCTCCCTTCATTCTGGCAGTCTCTCCTCTTTGTGATTGTATGCATCCTGTTTGTTGTGAGTGTTTTCAAAGCGGTCAGGGGAACCGATAGTGTCCGTTCGATCACCTATGAAGGAGTATCACTTCTAACACCCCTTTGTGTCCTTGGGATTCTTGCGGGGGTGATCTATACAGAAGGGCTCGAAGAACTTGTTGCAACCGCCGCGCTCCTTATCCTGATCCCGCCGTTTATGAATGGATGCGGTGCAATCGGAGGTATTATATGCTCCCGGCTGGCGAGCGGGATGCATATGGGTATTATCACGCCGAAACTGATACCGGGCCGGGAGGTCTTCTCAGGGTTTTTTGAAAACTACCTGTATGCGATCCTGATCCTCCCCCTGATGGCTGCAATCGCGCATACTGCTGCAGTTCTCATGCACCTTGAGTCACCCGGGCTTTTCATGATGGTGGTTGTTACGATGGTATCTGGTCTCATCGTCATAACAGGCCTGAACTGGCTTGCATATTTGACGGCAAGCGTTTCCTATTCATTGGGCTATGATCCTGACAACTTCGGCATTCCGGTTGTCACAAGCGCAATTGATCTCGTTGGTGCGAGTGTCCTTATATTGATGATATATCTCCTGCTATAATGATAAGTAGTGATAGAGAGAGGAATAGTGTAGATGTTTGAACCTGATCGTCAGCCTGTCAACTTCAAAGATGTCCTTATTGAGATGAAGGATGTCTCTGAGCTGATGGTCGATCTGGCATATTCTGCGATCCTTTTTGAGAGCAAAGAGATTGCAGCCGAGGTGATCACCCTCGAGGAGTCGATGAACCTGCTCCTCTACCAGGCGCGGATCACCAGTATTCTTGGCGCGCGGAGGATGGAGGAAGCTGAATCGATGAGCGGCCTTCTGCAGATCGCCGAGGGGGCAGAGCGGATATCAAATGCCGCCTCAGATATCGCAAAGGTGCTCCTCAAGGATATCCAGATCCCAAACAGGATGAGGCTTGCCCTCCCTGAGGCAGAAGAGGTGACCATCCGCATCGAGGTTAAACCAGGATCTGATCTTGANGGCGTTGTGATCGGGGATATCCGTCTCCAGAGCACAACCGGTATGAGGATCATTGCGATACGTCGGGGCCGGGTCTGGATCTATGATCCTGATAAGCACTCCCGTCTTGAGAATGGGGATATTATCATTGCAAAAGGGCCACAGGACGGTATTGCTCACCTCTGTTCGCTGGCAGGAATTGATCCGCCATATATCGATTTTGCAATCGGGGATGTCGTCGATGACCTTGACCGTGCCGTTTTTCTCATCGTTGAGATGAAGAATATCAGTGAGCTTGCTGTTGGACTTGCCTATACCGCGCTCCTCTTTGACAGTCAGGACATCGCTGAAGAGGTGGTCTGGCTCAACGAACGCATGGACTCAATGCGGCTTCGCCTTGAACTCTGGGTCCTTGAAGCTGCAAAACGCATCCAGCATGTGGAGAGCCTCCGGGGCCTCCTTCATATGGCAGCCTTTGCCGATGGGATCTGCAGTGCGGCTTTCTTTGTCGTCGATGTGATCAGAAGGGATATTGAGATTCCACCGATTTTCCAGAAGATTATCCGGGAATCTGATGAGATCATTACAAAAATTGAGGTGCAGGAAGGATCAGATCTTGCCGGGAAGAGTTTGAAAGAGGCGTCACTTGGCGCTGTCACCGGTATGATCATCCTTGCAGTCAAACGCGGAGATACATGGATTTACCGTCCACGAAAGCATATACGGCTCTATGCGGGTGATCTGATCATCGCAAAGGGACGCCGTGATGGCGAATGCAGGTTACTGGCGCTCTGTGCACCACATAGTGAATAATAATGGAGTTTATCAATGACAAATGAAAAAGAGACGGTCTATAAACTTGGTCCGGGATGCGAGATTGAAGATGTACAGCAGGGGAATATCTACATCGGGAAGGTCCAGGGGTTTGCGAACTTTGGGACTTTTGTGATGCTGAACAATTCTGTCAAAGGACTGGTTCATAAGAGCAATGCCGTAACGCAACACCGGGAGCGGGAGGAGATCCTCGTGCTGGTCGCACAGATCCGCCCAAACGGCAACATCGATCTCCATGAAGTGGTTCTTGACGATTATTCGACTCTGCTTGTCACCCGATCCATCAAGACAACACAGCTCTCAGATATTGGAGAAAAGATTGGCCGTCGCGTCACCATTGAAGGAGAACTGGCCCAGATTAAACAGACGAGCGGGCCGACCATCTTCACCATTATCGATGAGACCGGAACGGAAAATGCCGCTGCTTTCATAGAAGCCGGTGTCAGGGCTTATCCAGCTGCAAATACCGGCGATATCGTTCGGGTCTCAGGCGAGGTGATGAAGCGGAATAACCAGCTTCAGATCGAGGTTTCGTCCCTGGATGTTCTTACAGGAACTGAGGCGGGCGAAGTCAGGGGACGGATTGAGGCGGCTCTTGACCTGCGGTCAGAACCAGCAGACATCCCGTTTCTTGTCGAGAGTGAGGTGCTGACAAAACTCAGGCCGGAGATGCAGAAACTCGCAGGGATCATCAGGCGGGCGGTCTTTACCCAGCAGCCCATCATCCTTCGCCACCATGCCGATGCAGACGGCATATCTGCCGCTGCAGCAGTCGAAACAGCAGTTGTTGCCCTGATCCGGGAGCATGCATCTGATGCTGATTCTGAATATTACCTGTTCAAACGCTCCCCCTCAAAAGCACCATTCTATGAGATCGAGGATATTACCCGTGATCTGGATTTCATGCTCAAGGATAGTGTCCGGTTTGGCCAGAAACTCCCTCTCATCTTTTTGATGGACAATGGTTCAACCGAGGAGGACATGCCTTCATACAGAATTGCACAGGTATATGATCTTGATATCGTTGTTGCTGATCACCACCATCCTGATGAGATCGTTGACCAGTTTCTCAAAGCGCATGTGAACCCATACCATGTCGGAGGCGATTTTGGCCTCACTGCCGGGATGATCGGTACCGAACTTGCCAGGATGATCAACCCGGATGTTGAATCAGATATCCGCCATCTTCCTGCCATTGCCGGGGTTGCAGACCGGAGCGATTCGCCCGAACTGCCTCAGTACCTTGCCCTGGTTGCTGATGCATACCCGGTTGAGGAATGCAAGAAGATCGCACTCGCCCTGGATTATGAACAGTTCTGGCTCAGGTTCAATGACGGCCGCGAGATCGTCAAGGATATCCTTAACCTTAATAAAAGGCCACATATTCACACAAAGCTTGTTTCACTACTTGTTGAGGAGGCAGAAGCAGCCATAACTGATCAGGTGAAGACGTTGATGCCGCATGTCGAACACCGCACGCTTCAGTCAGGAGCGCATCTCTTCATCGCCGATGTCGAGATGTACGCACACCGGTTTACATTTCCGCCTCCTGGCAAGACATCAGGCGAAGTACATGATGTCCTCTGCACAAAGTATGAAGGTGAACCAGTTGTAACTCTCGGTCTTGGCCCTGATTTTGTGGTGCTCCGGTCACGCGGCGTGCTGATGAATATCCCGCAGATGGTCAGGGAACTCCGTTCAGAGATTGCAGGTGGCGGTGTTTCGGGAGGAGGACACCTTGTTGTCGGGAGTATCAAGTTTGTCGAGGGGATGAGATCTGAGGTGATCGAACGGCTGATAAACAAGATTGGAGATGCAGCTGTTCAATGAGATTTACGTTTTTTCTTCTCCACCACAATTAATTTATATAAGGTTGGTTAAAAGTAACACGGGGTTAGGCATATGACTGTACCAGGTTCTATCCGAAACAAGTATAACGAGACGCAGGACCTGATATTGAGATACCTGCGAGGGGGTATACAGAAGGGGCGGCATTTTTTCAAGTCCAAATATATTGCCCGTGATCTTGGCCTCTCCTCAAAAGAGGTCGGGACCAATCTCGCGATCCTCTCTGAGATCTGTGATGATCTGGAGATTAAACGCTGGAGTTATTCAAACAGTACCACATGGATGGTAACGTCACGAGCCATATAATTTTATTCTCAAAACCCCCCTTTTTATTATGACCAACACAGTAGCTGAGATAGTAGAAACGATTGAGTTTATCGCTCATATCGATGAGACAAGAGACTGCCTGATGTCACAGGACCCACCTGAATCGCTCTGGTTTAATATCGATGTTCCAAAAGGGCATGGGTTGAAGGCAGGAGACCGGGTAAAAGTGACGATTGAACGGGTGTAAACGCTCATCAATCTCTTATGGTCTCAAGATCGCTTCCTCAATCGTGATACCACATCTGGATGCGTGCCCGGTGATCCAAACTGATTACAGCGACCTGTTATCGGGAAGTGCTCAGACTCTTGTCACCATGATCCCATCTGAATAGGTTTGGAGAAGAGCGCCGGGTGCCCTATCTGCGACCTCATCACAGGCAGAATACTCACTCATCCTGATCAAGCGCTCTGATCGTTTCGATCGGGGTCGGTTTAACGGATGCAGCTTGAACCAGGGGATATCCCGGGCCACCGGCAATCTGCAATAATTCAATAGCAATCTTTATCTTTTTTGCTCTGCTATGATGAAGTAATGAGATTACTCTTTCTTCTCCTTGCAGGATTATGCATCTTATTCACCCTGACTACCGGTTGCGTGACAACCGGGGTTGTGGACTTCGTCTATGAGGAGCCTGCATTTATAATCACTATCGATGATCAGGTACTGCCGGAAGAGTTCATTGTTCAGATTAGTGTCAATTCGATCGATGGTTTCCGGCTGGAGGAGAGGGTGCTTATCATCAAGAGGATGGAGATCGAGCCAGGCACAGATACGCTGGTCCTTGATGCGCACCTTCCCGAAGGTGCCTATAAGGCACACCTGATCGTGTTCTCTGAGGAGAGGAGAATCGCCGGCAGAATTCTGAATTTTAGAGTTTGAGGTGTCCGTGTTTCCTGGTTGTACACGTCATTTCTGAAAACAATAATAGTCGGAGCAGTCTATGACAGCAGATCCTCTCTGTGCAGATCTTATCATAACAAACGCATCGGTCTATAACCCGTTTGCCGGTGAGTGGACCGATGATACCCTTGCCATCCGTGATGGCTATATCCTTGGACTGGGCCCGGCGTATGATGGAATGCAGGAAATCGATCTCAGGGGTGCACGGGTTGTACCCGGCTTAATCGATGCACACGTCCATATCGAGAGTTCTCTCCTCACCCCGGCAGAGTTTGGCAGGCTGCTGCTTCTGCACGGGACAACTACAGTGATCGCCGATCCCCATGAAATTGCAAATGTTGCCGGAATAGACGGGATTTGTGCGATGCTGGATGATGCAGAGAGGTCCCCCCTTGATATCTTCTTCATGCTTCCTTCCTGTGTACCGGCAACACCGATGGATTGTGCGGGCGCTACCCTCACCGCAGACGACCTGGCTTTGTTGCTTGACAATCCACAGGTGATCGGCCTTGGCGAGATGATGAATGTTCCCGGGGTCCTTGCCGGGGACCCGGATGTCCTGGCAAAGATCAGCCTCTGTGGGATCGTTGACGGCCATGCACCGATGCTTGTGGGGCCGGATCTCGATTGGTATATCAGATCAGGCATACAAAGCGATCATGAGTGCATTGCCTTTGATGAAGCACAAGAGAAGCTGAAGAAAGGGATGTACATCTTCATGAGGGAAGGTTCTGCCGCACGGAACCTCCGTGACCTGGCTCCTCTTGCAGTCTGCAGGACCGCACCACGGTGTGCGTTTGCAACTGATGACCGGCATGCTGATATGCTCTTTGCCGAGGGTTCAGTCGATGACTGCATCAGAATTGCCCTTGAGGCCGGTATCGAGGAAGAAGTCGCCCTCAGAATGGCAACCCTCACACCGGCAGAGCGCTTCCTGCTCCATGACCGCGGCGCCCTTGTGCCCGGGAGGATTGCGGATTTTGTTGTCCTTGATGATTCAAGCGCCTTTTCGGTGAAACGAACTTTTAAGAGAGGAGTTGAAGTGCTGGATATCCCCTATACCCCTCCACAACCCCTTGATACACATTTCAGATGCATGCTCCCGACTGCAGCAGATCTGGCAATTTCCGGGACCGGGCCTGCACGGGTGATCGGGATCATCCATAACCAGATCACCACCCGCGAAGAAATCCATGATGTGATCGGACCCAACCTGCCCGACACCCGATCTGATATCCTCAAGGCTGTCGTCTGCGACCGCTACCATGCAGCCGGCTTGGGCCTTGGGCTGGTCCGGGGTTTTGGCCTGAAAGCGGGAGCACTTGCAATCAGTGTCTCGCATGATTCCCATAATATCGTTGCTGTCGGTGCTGATGACGCAGATATTCTGGTTGCGGTCAGGACGGTGGCATCCCACAATGGTGCGATGGTCGTTGTTTCTGAAGATGAAGAGACCGTGTTGCCACTGCCATGGGGCGGTATTATGTCGGATCGTCCCTACCCCGAGGTGGTTCTGGCACTCACGCGGCTTGATGAGCATGCCCGATCGCTTGGTGCTGTCGGGCACCCGTTCATGTACCTCTCCTTCCTCGCGCTGACGGTGATTCCAAAACTGCGGCTTACTGAACGCGGCCTTTTCGATAATGCCAGTTTTATGGATACGAATTTATTTATACAATAACCAGGAATTCCTCAGACACAATCGTTATATAGAGAAACCGTTTATCTCTTCCAGAGAGAGGATGTGTTGATCATGGCACGAATTGATGAGAAATTAAAAGACGCAATAGCCGAGGTAAAGATTCTCCCGCTTGCGACCGCATCAAAAGACGGAGTTCCCAATGTTGTCCCTATGGGAAGCATCTGGGTGATGGATGAAACAACGATCTGGATTGCAGATAACTTCATGAAGAAGACTCTTCAGAACGTCCGCGAGAACCCGCGTGCTGCACTGTATGTCTGGAGCCAGAGTGTGGGCGGGTGTGTGCAGATCAAGTGTACTGTGACCGTTGAAACAAGCGGCGAGAATGTTGAGAAGATGCGGGCGATGCTCCATGAGAAACGCCCAAATCTTCCTGGCAAGTCTCTCCTTATTCTGTCGGTTACCGAGTTCTATGAGTGTGCCCCCGGCCCGAATGCCGGGATACTCCTGGAATAACCTATTTTTTCTGTATGAGCCGCGCCTGCAGGCCAAAGAAGACCGAATATCCGACCGCATGTGCCTGGTCCAGGGTTTGGCTGTCAAAGGATACAAGATCTGCTGAATAGATCGCATCAGGTGAAAACCGCCCGAGTATATGGACTCCACCCTTATAGAGCTCCAGATCGACTGATCCCCTCACCCGTTTCTGGGTGGTGTTAATGAAGGCGTTGAGCGCATGATAGAGCGGTTCATGGACAAGGCCCATGTACGCAAGTTCAGACCATTTATCATCGACACCCAGCTTGAATGCCAGTTCTTCCCGGGTGAGACAGAGCCGTTCCAGGTCCCTGTGCGCGGTCAGGATCACTGTTGCCGCTGGATGTTCGTAGTTTTCTCTCGCTTTCAGGCCAAGAATCCGGTCTTCAACCATGTCGTTTCTGCCGATGCCGTGCCGGCCGGCAATGGTGTTGAGGGTCTGGATAAGTGTAATACCATCCATCTTCTCTTTGTTGATTGCAACAGGCACTCCGTCTTCAAACTCTAGGGTGATTCGTTCAGGAGTGTCAGGAGCATCACGTGGCGCTATTGTCCAGTGATAGATCTCTTCAGGCGGATGGTATGCAGGGTCTTCAAGCATCCCGCCTTCAATACTCCGGCTCCAGATATTCTCGTCAATGCTCCAGGGTTTGTCTTTTGCAACAGGCACCGGGATCTTGTGCTTTGCAGCATACTCAATCTCCCATTCGCGTGTAAGGTTCATCTCACGCATCGGGGCAATGATCTCATACCCATGCATCCTGAAGATGAAGTCAAACCGGAGCTGATCGTTTCCTTTTCCGGTGCATCCATGTGCAACAGCCGATGCTCCTTCTTTCTTAGCAATAGCAACTGTTTCTTCTGCGATCAATGGTCTGGCAAGCGAAGTGCCCATCGGATAGCCTTCATAGGATCCGTTCGCCCTGATAGCCGGGAAGATGTAATCCCTGACAAACGCCTCTTTTGCATCGATTGTATAATGGGTATCTGCGATCAGCTCACCCTTTTCTGTTGCCATTCTGACTTCGTCTTCGGGCTGGCCGACATCAACGGCAACAGTGACGACACGGTCAAATCCATACTGCTCTTTTAGGAGCGGAACACAGATGGAGGTGTCAAGCCCTCCGGAAAATGATAGTACTACGGTTTTTTCCGACATGGTTATACCACCGTTTGTTTCCTGTATCTGTTTTCCCTCAAGAGCAATGAGCCTTCTTCTCTGCTAATGGTACGATGCTGGATTGAGCCCTTCGAGTAATAACCGGTTCGTATGTATTGACAATCCAATTCCCCTGCAGATCCCTCTCAGCTCTCTATGGTTGTTATATGCACACAGTTGAAAAGAGAGGTCGGGTGTCCTTGGCGCAGACAAGCCGACCATACAACATGCCAGGTCCTATGGGCACTGTGATCATAAGGGGCTGGATTCGACGAACAGGTGCACGATCATATTGCCGCGTACACTTTGCGATATGATTATCATTGTATATGATAAGTAGGCAATTGCTTATCCGAACATCTGCTTCGGGTTGGTACTTGGAAACGGTATCTATGAAAAAAATATTGATAATAGGAGCACTCCTCTTCCTGCTCCTGATGGTGCCAGGTGTACTGGCAGGTTCGGAGATCTGGAACCAGCAGAAGCCAAACGATGGTGCCGGATGGCTGGGTCGCATGGATCATACCAGTGTAGCGATGCCGGATGGCAGTATCATTCTGATAGGTGGCTTTGATGGTGCCCATAAGAATGATGTCTGGCGGTCAACGAATCACGGCGCCACCTGGGTACAGCAGACCGCAAATGCCGCATGGTCGGCCAGAAGAGGTCATACCAGTGTAGCGATGCCGGATGGCAGCATCGTTCTGATGGGTGGCCTTTCTGACACCCGTAAAAATGACGTCTGGCGGTCGACAGATAACGGCAGGACCTGGACCCTTCAGACAGCAAGCCCTGGATGGTCGGGAAGGCATAGTCATACCAGCGTGGTGATGCCGGATGGCAGCATCGTCCTGATGGGTGGTCATGATGGCACCCAGAAGAATGATGTCTGGCGGTCGACAGATTACGGTGCATCGTGGACGCAGCAAACCACGAGTGCCGGGTGGTCAGAACGATACGGTCACGCCAGCGTGGTGACGCGGGATGGCAGCATCATCCTGATGGGTGGCTATGCCAGGGAGCTTGGCGGCAGGAACAGAGATGATGTCTGGCGGTCGACAGATCATGGGGTAACCTGGATGCAGTTGCCGAAAGCCAGGTGGTCGGCACGAGAAGATCACACCAGCGTGGTGATGCCGGATGGCAGCATCATCCTGATGGGTGGTTTTGATGGAAACGAGAAAAATGACGTCTGGCGATCAGCAGATAACGGGATGTCCTGGACACGGGAGATAGAACGTGCCAGCTGGTCGGCACGACGTAAACACACAAGCGTGGTGATGCCGGACGGCAGTATTGTCCTGATGGGAGGCGGCCCGGTTCCCTATCAAAACGATGTCTGGCGTCTGGTCCCGGGTGAAGCTGCAATACCAGCCGATACCAGCACTCAAAGAGCACCGGAGGAAACACCAGGATTTGGATTGATGGTTGTGCTTGCAGGCTTAGCTGCGGCGTTTATCGTATCCAGAAAACATTAACCCAGACCATTTTTTCTCCGAATGGTCAATTGTTCTATGGTGGCTCATCCCGGAAAACACCGCTGGATGGGTTTTCTCCGAATCCGGAAAAGAGAGTGAGCCTGGGTCGTCTGCACCTGGGGGTGACGATTCGGGGGAGAGCATCACTTCCTTTCAGTCTCGGGCGGGTCCGTTCAGATAGAATCCTAGCGGCTCGATTGTTGTTTCATCTCGTTTATAGGCTTCGATAGCTCGTGCCGCAGCATTTGCCGCAGGTATTGTCGTGATATAGGGTACACTATAGTCAACTGCGATCCGCATGATACGATAGTGGTCTTTCCGCGAACTCTTATCAGAGGGTGTATTGATGATCAGCTGAATCTCGCCTCTCCGCATCATATCGATGACATGGGGGGATCCGTCCTGGACCTTTCGCACCAGGTTCACCTGGATGCCTGCCTGGCCAAGGTACTGGACAGTCCCCGATGTCCCATAGAGTTCCAGTCCAAGCTCCTGTAGTTTCCGTGCAAACGGTATACTTGCCTCTTTCTGATCATCCCGGACAGAGATGAAGACCCGGCCTTCAAGTGGCAGCGTATTATCGGCTGCAAGGCTTGCTTTGAAGAAGGCACGTCCAAAGTCGTAGTCGATCCCCATCACCTCGCCGGTGCTCTTCATCTCAGGGCCCAGGATTGCATCCACACCCGGGAGCTTGTTGAAGGGGAGGAGGACCTCTTTCACTGCGACATGGCGGATCTCTTGTTCCTGGTATCCCATATCCCGGATCTTTTCCCCAAGCATAATCCTTGCAGCAATCTTTGCAAGCGGTATCCCGGTTGCCTTGGAAACAAACGGCACCGTCCTGCTTGCACGCGGGTTTGCCTCAAGCACATATATGGTTCCGTTATGAATGGCGTACTGGATATTTATCATCCCGACAACGCCCAGGCCCAGTGTCAGTTTGCGGGTATACTCCCTGACTGTTGCAAGGGTTTCCTCAGAAAGCGACTGTGTCGGGATGACGCATGCAGAATCTCCTGAATGAACGCCCGCCTCTTCGATATGCTCCATGATCCCGCCGATAAGCACATCTGTTCCATCAGAGACGGCATCAACATCAAGCTCCACTGCATCCTGGAGGAACCGGTCGATCAAGACCGGGTGCTTCCTGCTGACACGGACTGCTTCTTTGATATAGGTTTTAAGTTCGATCTCGTCATGCACAAGCTCCATTGCCCGGCCGCCAAGCACATACGAGGGCCTGACCAGAACAGGATAGCCGATACGGGCTACAATGTCAAATGCCTCAGATTCCGAATAGGCAGACCCGTTTGCAGGGCTCGGGATGGCGAGATTATCAAGGAGCACACTGAACCGGTCACGGTCTTCAGCAACATCCATGGCATCAGGAGTGGTTCCAAGGATTTGTGTGGAGAGTCCGAGCCGCTGTATCTCATTATGTATTGGTATTGTCAGGTTGACAGAGTTCTGTCCTCCAAACTGCACCATAACTCCATAATAATCGTCCTTTTTGAGGATATTCATCACATCCTCAAGCTGCATGGGTTCAAAGAAGAGCCGGTCTGAGGTGTCAAAATCGGTGGATACGGTTTCAGGGTTGTTATTGACGACATGGACCTCCACCCCACGCTCACGAAGCGCCTGGATTGCATGGACAGTACAGTAGTCAAACTCAATCCCCTGACCGATCCGGATCGGCCCTGATCCCAGGATGAGAACCTTGACCCCGGTGGTTCTCTCAAGCTCACAGGTGCTCTCCCAGGTCGAGTAAAAATAGGGAGTTGTTGCCGGAAACTCTGCGGCACAGGTATCCACCATCTTGTAGGTCGGTTCTCCAACAATATCCTCAATCAGAGGGATGGTCTTATCTGTGAGTTCGGCAAGTTCGGTATCTGAAAACCCATATTGTTTTGCAGATTGTATCTCCTCTCTGGTTGACGAAGGCGAGAGGCTGGATTCTATCTCAATGATATGTCGGATCTTTTCAAGGAAGAAGGGTTCAATGCCGGTCAGATCATGCAGCTCATTGATAGTGTATCCGACCCTGAAGGCATCAAAGAGGACCGGGAACCGCTCGTCTGTGGGTCGCTGGAGGATCATCCGGATTTCATCTCTGTCTGTATGGATTGTGACATCGGTATCAATTGATCGAAGGGCTTTTTTGAACCCTTCTTCAACTGTACGGCCGATTGCCATCACTTCGCCGGTACTTTTCATTGCAGTTGTAAGGGACCGGTCAGCTGTTTTGAACTTATCAAACGGCCAGCGGGGCACCTTCACCACGACATAATCTATTGCAGGCTCAAATGAGGCGGGAGTNCAGCCGGTGACGGTGTTTGTGATCTCATCAAGCCGCAGACCGATTGCGATCTTTGCGCTCACCCGTGCGATCGGATACCCGGTCGCTTTGGAAGCGAGGGCTGAAGAGCGGGAGACCCTGGGATTTACCTCGATAACCCGGTAGTCGCCGTCCTTGAAGGCGAACTGGATGTTGCACCCTCCCTGTACGCCAAGTGCCCGGATAATCTTGATCGAGGCGGTCCTGAGCATCTGGAACTGATCGTCTCTGAGTGTGAGGATTGGGGCGACAACAACACTTTCTCCGGTATGCACTCCCATTGGATCCACATTCTCCATACCGCAGATGATGATGCAGGTATCAGCTGCATCCCGCATCACCTCAAACTCAACCTCGTTCCATCCTTTGACACTCTCTTCCACAAGCACCTGGTGGATCCTTGAGCGTGCGAGCCCCATCTCGACGATCCGGCGGAGCTCTTCTTCTGTCTCTGCGACACCTCCGCCTGATCCGCCGAGTGTATATGCAGGCCGGATGATGGCAGGAAGGCCAACTTCCTCCAGTGCTTCAACCAGCTGGTCTGGCTGATGTAAGATGATTGATTTTGGAACCGGTTCTCCTATCCGGTTCATCAGGTCCCGGAACTTCTCCCGGTCCTCCCCCATATAGATTGCCTCAAGGGGGGTGCCGAGGATTTCTACTCCGTCGAGTGCACCCATCTCAGCAAGTTCTGCGGTGAGGTTCAGCCCGGTCTGCCCTCCCAGGCCGCTTAAAATGCCATCAGGCCGCTCCTTTTTGATAATTTCGGCAATAATATCTG
>SL_5KL_010_SEDDRAFT_10001344_pt1 | contig 14946 bp, 17 predicted proteins | sample SodLakKL_010_SED_FD_9118 | JGI IMG/M metagenome (IMG submission 9118)
CCCACCACTCCCAGGACGTTCCTGGTGGCGGCGGGCGAAGAGGGGCCGAGCACGAAGTCGGCCGAGGCCAGCGCGTAGAAGTGCGCGATGTGGCTGTGCACGAAGTGGGCCCCGTAGAACAGGTCCCTGATCATGAACGCGGTGTCGGTCGGCTTGGTGTTGTAGCACATGTCGATGGCCTTGGTGGAGGCCATGTGGTGAGCGCCGGGGCAGACGCCGCAGAGGCGGGCGGTGAGCTGGTTCATCTCGGTCACCCTGCGACCGATGCAGAACCTCTCGAAACCGCGCAGCTCCGGGGTCTGCCAGTAGGCGTTCGCGACATTGCCGTTCTCGTCCAGGAATATCTCTATCAGCCCGTGGCCCTCCAGGCGGGTTATCGGGTCGATGGTTATCCGGTTGGACTCGCTCTTGGTTGTCTCATCCCATATTATCGGGGCTGTCATTTCAGTTACCCCCCTTCTCCTTGACGGCCCTGTTGATCAGGGACTTGGCCAAGCTGAACTGATAGAAGTACCCCAAGGGGTCCTTTATCTGGCTCATTATCTTCATTATCTCTTCCTCGTCGATGTGAGGGTCGTTGTCCAGCACCGGGAACAGGGAAGCGATCGCGGTCAGTATGCTCGCGCCCATCTCGGAGACCGCCCCGGTGGGGCCGTAGCATCCGCGGCAGGGCGATGCGGCGATGGTGCAGGGCGACCCGCAGCCGGCGCGTGTCGCCGGGCCCATGCACATTATGCCCTGGTCCAGCAGGCAGAGCTCCGGGTCGACGTCTATCTCATGCGGCTCGACGACCTTCTCGATCCTGCGGTTCTCCTTCTTGCGGGGGCACTCCTCGCAGAGGGTCTTCTCCGAGGCGCCGATTATGGTGCCCTTGGGGGGAAGCTCCGCTCCCTTGTACACATGGCCGATCAGCGCGCCCAGCAGCACGTTTATGCTGGTCTGCATGGGCGGGCAGCCGGGGACGTAATAGTCCACATCGACGACGTCGTCCACCGCTCTCACGGTGTCATAGAGCACCGGGATGTGCAGCTCGCCCTCGGGGGCCTGGTAGCTGGTCTGCGGGAACACCGGCTCCGGCTGCGTGTCCTGGAACGCCTTCATGGTGGGCGTCTTGGTGTACACGTAGTCCATGATCTCCTCGGTGTTGTGCAGGTTGGCCAGGCCGGGCATGCCGCCCCACATGGCGCAGGCGCCGTAGGACACCAGCAAGGTGGACTTCTGGCGCAGCAGCTTCAGCATGTGCTCGTTCTCGGAGTTGCGCACCGCGCCGTTGAAGAGGGTCACGGTGATCTCCCCGTCCTCCATGGCCTCCAGGTCCTTGACCTTGCCGTCCACGGCGATGGGCCAGAAGACCACGTCAGCCATGTCGTTGACGGTGAGTATCTTCTCATTGATGTCGAGCATGGAGACGTCGCAGCCTCCGCATCCTGCTCCCCAGTAGTGGGCGAACTTGATCTTGCCGCCCGGAGGGGGCCCGGGAAGGAGCGCCTTGAGGTCAGGGGGAAGCTCTGCCTTGGGGGACACCTCCTGCGCGACAGGGGTGTCGTCCATGGACTCCTCGGCGGGCGCCGCCGGGGCCTCCGCCTTGGCGGCGGGCGCCGCTTCGGACTCTGCCGCCGCCTCCTTGGCGGGGACAGCGGCCTCCTCCATCTTATCGCCCGCCTTCTTGAAGAGCTTGCCCAGTATCTTATCGAATATCGACAATCAGGCCACCTCCTTCAGCGGGTTGGGGCCGAGGCCCTTGATGTCGTCCACGAACTCGCTCATGGTGGTCTGGAACTTCTCCCCCTCGGAGGCGGAGACCCATTCCAGCCTCAGCCTCTTGGGGTCGAAGCCGTACTCCTCCAGCACGAAGCGGAGAAGGGCCATCCTCCTTCTGGCGCGGTAGTTGCCGCCTATGTAGTGGCAGTCCGCGGGGTGGCATCCCAGCACGATGACGCCGTCAGCGCCCTTGGCGAGGGCGCTGAGTATGTGCTCGGGGTCGACCCTCGCGGAGCACATCGTGCGGATGATGCGGAAGTTGGTAGGCATCTGCAGCCTGGCCACACCGGCGCCGTCGGCGCCGGCGTAAGAGCACCAGTTGCAGCAGAAGGCTATCACTTTCGGATCGAAGTCTTCGCTCATTGGTATCACTCCTCCAGGGCGGCATCGATCTCCGCCTGTATCTGGATGTTCTTGAATCCCTTCTGCTCCATGGCCCCGGAGGGGCAGGCGGCGACGCAGCAGCCGCATCCCTTGCAGAGAGCGTCGTTGACCTGGCTGCGGAGCTTCCCGTCGCCCACATCGACTATCTCGATGGCGCTGTACTCGCAGCAGCCCTCGCAGACGCCGCACCCGTCGCAAAGGTCTTCGTTGACGCTGGCGATGATGCCCTCTGAGACGAGCTCCTCCTTGGATATCACGGTGAGCGCCCTGGAGGCGGCACCGGAGGCCTGTGCCACACACTCGTCTATGTGCTTGGGCCAATGGGCCAGACCGGCAACGTAGACGCCCTCGGTGGCGAAGTCGACCGGGCGCAGCTTCTGGTGCGCCTCGAAGTAGAACCCGTCCTTGCTGATGGGTATCTTGAGCATCTTCGCGAGCTCCTCCTTCTCCTCCCGGTCGGGGGCTATGCCGGCGCTGAGCACCAGGCAGTCCACGGGCACGGACACGTCCATGTTGAGGATGGTGTCATAGGCCTTCACGCTGGAGCCGTCGTACTCAGGCATCCTGTCCTCGGGGAAGCGCAGGAACATCACGCCGAGCTCGGAGGCGCGGCGGTAGAGCTCCTCGCGGTAGCCGTAGGTCCTTATGTCCTTGTGGAACACGGTGACCTTGGCGGAGGGGTCGGCCTCCTTGATGGCGATGGCGTTGCGCAGGGCGGTGGTGCAGCAGACACGGGAGCAGTACTTGACATCGTCGTTCCTGGACCCTATGCACTGGATGAAGGCCACGTTCTTGGCGTTGAATCCGCCGTCGTGGATCATCTTCTCCACCTCCAGCGCGGTGGCGACCTTGTCGTCCTTGCCGTAGCCGTACTCGCTGGGCTTGTACGGGCTGGCGCCCACCGCCAGTATCACCGCTCCGACCTCCAGCTCCTGGTCTCCGGTCTGGACGGTGAAGTTGCCCACGTATCCGGGGATGTCCTTGACCTCGGTGCCGAGGTGGACGCTGATGAGCGGGTTGGACTCCACCTTGGAGATCATCTCGGCGAGGTGCTCGCTGACGTCCTTGCCGTCCTCCTTGTGGTAGAAGTTCCTGGCGTTGCCGCCCAGGCTGTCGTCCTTCTCGATGATGTGCACCTCGAATCCCTGCGCGGCAAGGTCGAGGGCGGTGCTCATGCCGGTCACGCCGCCGCCGATGACGGCGGCGGAGTTGGTGACGGGCAGCTTGGAGCCCTGCAGGGGCTCGAGCAGCAGCGCCTTGGCGACCGCCATGCGGACCAGGTCCTTGGCCTTCTCGGTGGCCTTCTCCGGCTCGTGCATGTGGATCCAGGAGCACTGGTCGCGGATGTTGGCCATGTTGAAGAGGTACTGGTTGAGGCCCCCTTCGCGGCAGGCGTTGCGGAACAGCGGCTCGTGTGTCCTCGGCGTGCACGATGCGACCACCACACGGTTCAGGTTCTTCTCCTTGATGGTGGCGGTGATGTCCTCCAGGCAGTCCTGGGCGCAGGCGTACATGCTCTCAGCGGCATGGACGACCCCCGGCAGGCCAGCAGAGTACTCTGCTACCGTGGGGACGTTGACGGTGGCGCCGATGTTGATGCCGCACTCGCAGACCCAGACCCCTACGCGGGGCTCCTCTCCGGAGACGTCGCGCTCAGGGGGGTACTCCTTGGGCTCGCGGGGCTTGAAGTTCTCGTCCACTATCAGCGATCCCGCCTTGGCGGACGATCCGCAGGCCTCGGCGACCGAGGTGGGTATGTCCTTGGGCGCCGCCAGGGCACCGGTGACGAAGACCCCCTCCCTGCTGGTGGCCAGAGGGTTGAAGATCTCGGTCTTGCAGTAGCCGTGCTCATTGAGCTCGAAGCCCAGGGTCTTGGCGAACTCCTCGGCGTCGGACTGCGGGTTCATGCCCACCGACAGGACCACGAGGTCGTACTCCTCGGCCTTGGGGGCGCCCTCGGGGTCAGCATAGCGGAGGGTGAGCTTCTTGGTCTCGGGGTCCTCCTCCACCGATGCGACGCGGGCGTTCCTGTGCATCTTGATGCCGTACTCGCCCTCGGCGCGGTGGATGTAGTCCTCGAACTCCTTGCCGTAGGAGCGGATGTCCATGAAGAATATGTCCTCTTCGACATCGGCGTGCTCCTTGGTGATGATGGCCTGCTTGGTGGCGTACATGCAGCACACCGACGAGCAGTACTTCTTCCACCCCTTCTTCTCGCTGCGGGAGCCGCAGCACTGGATGAACGCTATCTTCTTGGGGTCCTCCCCGGACGATGGCATCCGGATGTGCCCGTGGTCGGGGCCTGAGGCGCACATCATCCTCTCGAACTCCATGGCGGTAACCACGTTGGCGAAGCGCCCGTAGCCGTACTCGGTGGAGATCTTCGCGTCCCATGTCTCGAAACCGGTGGCGCAGATGATGGACCCGATGTCCAGGGTTACCTCCTCATCCTTCATCTCATAGTCCACGGCCCCGCGGGTGCAGACCTTCTGGCACACACCGCACTTGTCCTCCAAGAGCTTCTTGCAGTTCGCGGCGTCGATGAGGGCCACGCGCGGCACCGCCTGCGCGTGGGGTATGTAGATCGCTCTCCTTGTGGACAGGCCGTACTCGAACTCGTCGGGTATCTTCTTCTGAGGGCACTTCTGGAGACAGTCCCCGCAACCGGTGCACTTCTCCTCGTCCACGTACCTTGCCTTCTTGGTGACCTTCACCTTGAAGTCTCCGGGCTGACCGTCGACGCTCTTAACCTCAGAATAGCTCAGAACGTCTATGTTCGGGTGACCGAAACAGTCAGCCATCTTGGGCGAAAGGATACAGGCGGAACAGTCGTTCGTCGGGAACGTCTTGTCGAGCCGGCTCATCCTGCCTCCGATGGTGGGTTCCTTTTCCACCAGGTAGACGTGGATGTCACGGTCCGCAAGGTCCAACGATGCTTGGATGCCTGCAATCCCTCCGCCGATAACTAATGCCGATTTTGTCAAATCAATGCCTCCGTTATTTCGACAGTGTTTGGATTGGAATCGGAATAACATATCAGTTCTTTAATGCTTTCTCCAAAACGTTGATATTGTATGTTGCATTTCAGTGAAGGGTCAAAAGAAAATATTCCGCCATTAACGGCGTTTCTCCAGGCCCCGGTGCGAATCCTGCCTGATTGCCAGCATCCTCCCGCTATCCCTTTTTCCATCGGAAACGAAGGGGTGTCGGGACCCGTCGGCGGCGGGGGCGCCCCCGGCGCTACGACGCTTTGCTTCGTAATGTTACGAATGATATTCCGATTCTACCAACAGAGTTAATGCTGGCACACGCTAAATACCTTTTCGCTCGCGAATTATTATGTTCAAGAACGTTATATATAGAATGCCCCGATTGACTACCGTAAAATGAAACGGAGACCGGTAAACCATGGCGGGGGGCTGCCGCTGACGGCGGCGCTGTCCATCGGATTCCTGCGCCGGCGGCGCCCCCGTCCGCTGACGGAGGGGGGCGAGGGGGCGCCGGCGGAGGCCCCTCCGCTGAGCATACACGTCCCCCGGGAGAGGTCGGTCTTCTGCCAGATATGCCTGGGGAGGATCAAGGTCGGCCAGGGGTTCCTGGTATGCCCTTGCGGCATGGGCTTCCACCGCCCCTGCGTGGAGAGGACGGGGTACTGCCCCTACTGCGACCAGGAGTACAGCCGCAAGGCCTTCAGACGGCGTTACAACCTTCCCGAGGACGCCGAGGTGACGTTGCGGAGATGCCCGGTCTGCGGAGATTTCATAACCCGGGAGGCCGCGGTCTGCGACTGCGGCGCCGTCTTCCTCGGCAAGGACGGCTCCTTCTCCTGCCCCGCCTGCGGCCAGAGCGTGGGCGGGGGCATGGACCGCTGCCCTGGATGCGACGAGGCGTTCCGCGAGTACCTTGCGGCGCACTGCGCCCACTGCGGCTCCTTGGCCCCGGAGGGGGAGACCGTCTGCGGCTGCGGAACGCTCCTGGGCGACAACTGCCCCGACTGCGGCTGCTCCTTGGGCAGGCATGACGAGGTCTGCCCCATCTGCGGCCTGATGTTCGAGTTCGTGAGGGACTGATATGGCGGTCAAGGAGCGCCGGGGCAGGAGGAGGTACGTGCTCTTCTCGGCCGACCCTCCTTTCCGCGACCGGGGGGAGGCGATCGGGCACGTCAACCGGCATCTCCGCGACCGTGGCCTGCAGCCGCCCCATGTGATCGAGGCCGGTGACCATCTGATAGTGCGCTGCTCCCCCCAGGAGCGCGACGCGGTGGTGGAGGCCCTCAGGTCCTCCCGTCCCGGGCTCGTCCCCCTGCTGACCTCGGGGACTCTGCGCAAGATACGGTCCCGCCTGTAAGGCCTCCGGAGGGGGCCAGCTCCATCGGCGACCCTCCCCGGCAGGCTTGTTCCAGCCTTGCGTTCTAGGAACAATGATATATATGTGCTCTCAATAACAAGAGCGGAATCGTTAGAGGTAGTTTATATGCAACCAGGACAGATGGCATATGACAGGGGAATCACCGTTTTCTCACCCGATGGAAGGCTGTTCCAGGTGGAGTATGCCAGGGAGGCCGTTAAGAGAGGCACGACCACCATCGGGCTCAAGTTCAAGGACGGGGTCCTACTGATAGTGGACAAGCGCATCTCCAGCAGGCTGATGGAGCCGAAGTCAATCGAGAAGATATTCAACATCGACGAGCACGTAGGCTGCGCCACCTCGGGACTGGTGGCCGACGCCCGCATCCTGGTGGACCAGGCGCGACAGCTTGCCCAGATCCACAAGGTCACCTATGACGAGAGGATCGGGGTCGAGGGCCTGGTCAAGAGGATCTGCGACTACAAGCAGAATTTCACCCAGTACGGCGGCCTGAGGCCGTTCGGAACAGCCCTTCTGGTGGCTGGCATCGACGAGATGGGCAGCCACCTCTACGAGACCGACCCCAGCGGGGCCCTCGTGTCCTACAAGGCGGGAAGCATCGGGGCGGGAAGGTCCGCCGTCAACGAGGTGTTCGAGGCCGAGTACGAGGAGGGCATGAAGTTCGAGGACGCCCTGCAGCTGGGCCTGAAGGCCCTGTCGTCGGCCACCGAGGAGGGCCTCAAGGCCCAGGCCTTGGAGGTCGGCGTGGTACGCAAGGGAGAGGACTTCAAGAAGCTCAACGACAAGGAAGTCGAGAAGCATATCAAGAAGGTCGAGTGAAGGTCTAAGTGGTCTTTATGGTGAACCTCGAGGACGCGATCGTGGCCAGGCTCGAATCCCACGGGGAGACTTTCGAGATACTTATCGACCCTGACGTGGCGAAGGAGGTCAGGGACGGCAAGGAAGTCGACCTGCTGGACCGCATGGTCATCGACGAGGTCTTCAAGGACGCCCGCAAAGGCACCCGCCCCGCCGACGATAAGGTCCTGGAGGTCTTCGGGACCGATGACGTCGTGGAGATCGCCCGCCGCATAATCCTCAAAGGCGAGGTGCAGCTCACCACCGAGCAGCGCCGCGAGATAATGGAGGGCAAGCGGAGAAGGGTGATCGCCGAGATCGCCAAGAACGCCATCAACCCCCAGACCAACTCCCCCCATCCGCCGACGCGGATCGAGCTGGCGCTGGACGAGGCCAAGTTCCATGTGGACCCCTTCAAGCCCCTTGACCAGCAGATCAAGCGGGCCATGGACCTGCTGCGGCCGATGATGCCCATCAAGTTCGCCCGCAGCAGGGTCGCGGTGCGGATGAAGGGGGAGGATTACGGGCGATGCTACGACGACCTCCGCGCCCTGGGGGAGGTGGTGCAGGAGGAGTGGCAGGACGATGGCAGCTGGATCGGAGTGGTGGAGATACCCGCCGGCGTCAAGGACGAGCTGTTCTCGAGGATCAAGTCCAAGACCAAAGGGGAGGCCGAGATGAGGCCCCTCTAGACCCTCATCGGCCATCAAGGTCGCGAAGTGATAACATGGAAGACACAAACACAAAGCCCAAGAGGGAGGTCGTAGTGCCGGGAGACCTCCTCGACGACAAGGGGCTTCGCCCGGGAAGCGGCACCTATGTGCAGGAAGGGAAGGTATACTCCTCCTTGCTGGGCGTGAAGAGCATAAGATCGAACTACGTCAACGTCATCCCCCTGTCCGGCAGGTACCTGCCGCAGACCGCGGACACCGTGGTGGGGAAGATAATCGACATCGGGCCGTCCAACTGGCTGGTGGACATCAACGCCCCCTACCCCGCCCCGCTGCATGTCAACGAGGTGCCGTGGAGGGTGGAGTTCGGCGACACCGCCCGGTTCCTGAAGGTGGGCGACGTCATCATGGCCAAGATACTCATGATGGACGAGACCAACAAGATACAGGTGACCATGAACGAGTCCGGCATGCGCAAGCTGCAGGGCGGGCATGTGATCCAGATATCCTATTCCAAGGTCCCGCGGGTGATCGGCAAGGGCGGTTCCATGATCCAGATGATCAAGAACATGACCGACAGCCGCATATTCGTGGGGCAGAACGGGATGATATGGATAGAGGGCGAGCTGGACAACATACTGGTCGCCAGCAGGGCCATCGAGATGATAGACGAGGGGGCGCAGTCCTCCAATCTCACCGAGAGGGTCAAAGAGTACCTGGAGAGTAACGCCCCCGCCGAGGGGCAGTGACCCGGGATGTGATTATATGGATTCAGACATCGTTATGGTAGATGAGAAGGGCAAGAGGGCCGACGGCAGGGAGGCCGACGAGCTCCGCCCCATGAAGATCGAGGCGGGGGTGCTTCCCAACGCGGACGGCTCCGCTTATCTGGAGATAGGAAAGAACAAGGTCCTGGCGGCGGTCTACGGGCCCCGGGAGTGCCACCCCCGGCACCTGCAGGACCCCACCAAGGCCATCGTTCAGTGCAAGTACAACATGCAGTCGTACTCGGTCGGCGACCGCAAGAGGCCGGGGCCGGACCGCCGCTCGGTGGAGATATCGAAGATAATCTCCGAGGCCCTGGAGTCGGTGATACTCACCGAGCTCTTCCCGCGGGCGTCCATCGACGTATACATAGAGATAATGCAGGCCAACGCCGGCACCCGCTGCGCCGGCCTCAGCGCCGCCTCCGTGGCCCTGGCCGACGCCGGGATACCGATGAGGGACCTGGTGCCCTCGGTGGCGGTGGGCAAGGCCGACGGCAAGCTTCTCCTCGACCTCAACAAGGAGGAGGACAACTTCGGCGAGGCCGACCTGCCGCTGGCCATCATACCCAAGACCGACGAGGTGGTCCTGCTGCAGATGGACGGCCACATGACCAAGGAGGAGTTCGACGCCGCCATGAAGATGGGCGTGGCCGCCTGCCATCAGATATATGAGATGCAGAGGGACGCCCTGCGGCGCCGCTACTCCGTCACCGAGGAAGAGGAGGTGGAAGAATGAGCCGCTCCGTCGTATCAGAGATAAGAAGGAACCATATCAACGAACTGCTGAGGAAGGGCGCCCGCATGGACGGGCGCGGCCCCTTGGACATCAGGGAGATAAGCGTGGAGACCGGCGTCATCGACACCGCCGAGGGATCGGCGAGGGTGCGCTACGGCGATACCGAGGTCCTGGCGGGCGTCAAGATGGCCATCGGCACCCCGTTCCCGGACACCCCCGACAAGGGCGTGCTCACCACCAGCATGGAGCTCATACCCATGGCCCACCCTGACTTCGAGTCCGGGCCCCCCGGGGGCGACGCCATCGAGCTCGCCCGGGTGGTGGACCGCGGCATACGGGAGAGCGGAATGGTGGACGTGGGGAAGCTGTGCATCAGCCCCGGCGAGGAGGTGTGGATGTGCTTCCTGGACATATACGCTATCAACTACGACGGCAACCTCTTCGACGCCGCCGCGCTGGCCCTGGTGGCCGCCCTCAAGACCGCCACCGTGCCCGCGTCGAACTTCGACAAGGGGGAGGACTTCCCGCTGCCGATCACCTGCCTGCCCGTGACCGTGACCGTGGCCAAGATAGAAAATACTTTAATAGTAGACCCAACTTTCGACGAGGAGATGGTCTCCTCGGCCCGGCTCACTGTCACCTCTGACGAGAACGGCGACATCAGGGCCATGCAGAAGGGGAAGAGCGGATCCTTCACCGTGGATGAGATAAGCGAAATCGTCGACCTCGCCCGCGAGAAGGGCGAGGGGATCAGGAAGATCATCGGGTGATTCACATGGCCAAAAGGACAACGAAGGCAGGGAGCTCGGGTAGGTTCGGCACCCGTTACGGCGTCAAGGTCCGCAAGAGGGTGCGCGACATCGAGAGGATCCAGAAGCGGAAGCATGAGTGCCCCTCCTGCCACCACGAGAGCGTCAAGCGCGTGGGGTCGGGAATATGGGCCTGCGGGCGCTGCGAAACGAAGTTCGCCGCCTCCGCCTACACCCCCGTGCCGCGCAAGCTGATATCCAAGGTGCCCGAGAAATGAGACGGCTGAGGTGATCTGATTGTACAGGTGCGGTAAGTGCAACGAGCCCATAAGGAACGTCAACGCCTTGGGCCTGCAGTGCGAGAAGTGCGGATCGAAGATCTTCTACAAGGACAGGCCCAACGTGAAGAAGGTCCTGAGGGGCCGCTAGTGCGATCATGCTGACGGCCACCCTGAGGATGGACTCCGCCAACGCCGCCGAGGTGCTGGCCTCCCTGAGCCCGGAGATGGGCCGGGAGGTCCCCCGCAGCCGCGTCCGCGGCCGCGTGGAAGGCGGCGCCATGGTGCTGGAGTTCGAGGCGGAGGACGTCTCCGCCCTCCGGGCCGCCCTCAACTCATACCTTGGTTGGATAAGGATCAGCGAAGACATAAACGGATTGACAGGTGATCAAAAATGAAGGACATCAGCCCCCAGCTGCAGAACCAGATAACCCAGTTCCAGCAGGTCCAGCAGCAGCTCCAGTCGGTGAGCGGCCAGAAATTCCAGATGGACGCGCAGATGAAGGAGATGGAGAGGACCCTCGAGGAGCTGGCGGCCACGCCCGAGGACTCCGACATCTACCGCAGCGTCGGCTCCCTGCTCATAAAGGTGCAGGACAAGGAGAAGGTCAAGAGCGACCTGGAGGACTCCAAGGAGACCCTCGAGGTGCGCATCAAGGCCTTGGAGCGCCAGGAGAAGACCCTGCGCGAGAAGTTCCAGAGCCTGCAGGAGAGCATAAACAGGGCCCTCAGCAACAGTTCCCAGGGCAGCCCCCAGGGCAACTGAGCCGCAAACCGTTTAGCAACCATCTTCCCATCTTTTAATCTCTCATTTATTTATATCCCTTCCATATACTCCATAGAGCAGGGCCAAGGCCCTCTCTGGGGATGTTGATATGGACGCATTGGTGGTGAGGGACTTCCGCAAGTCCTACGGCAAGCATGTCGGAGTGGACGGCATAAGCTTCAATGTCAAACACGGCGAGGTCTTCGGCCTCATCGGGCCGAACGGCGCTGGCAAGACCACCACCCTCAGGGTGCTGTCCACCCTGCTGACCGTGAGCTCCGGCGACATGCTGGTCTACGGCAGGAGCGTGGTCAAGGAGCCGAAGGAGGTGCGCAAGATCATCAGCTACCTCCCGGAGGACGCCGGCGCCTACAAGCACCTCAGCGGAAGGCAGTACCTGGACTTCATATCCCGGTTCTTCACCGCCGGAGACGACCGCGAGCGCATGGTGGAGCGGGGCGTGGCCATAGCGGACCTCGGAGAGCGCATCGACAGCAAGGTGGACACCTACTCCAAGGGCATGACCCGCCGCCTGCTCATCGCCCGGGCGATAATGACCAGGCCGAAGTTCGCCATACTGGACGAGGTCACTTCCGGCCTGGACGTGATAAACGCCGCCGAGATCAGGAACATAATCAAGGACATGGCCAAGGACGGGGTGACCATACTCCTCTCCTCCCACAACATGTTCGAGGTGGAGTACCTCTGCGACCGCATCGCCCTCATCGACAAGGGGAGGATAGTGGCGGAGGGCACCCCGAACGAGCTGAAGAGGCGCTACGGCGCCGCCAACGTCGAAGAGGTGTTCACCAAGGCGGTGACGTCATGAGCCACCTGCTCACCCTCATCAAGAAGGAGCTGCGCGAGCTGCTCACCCCCGCCACCGTCCTGCCCATCGTTCTGCTGGCCCTGCTCTTCGCCTCCATGGGGGGCCTGACGGGAAGCCTGGAGGAGTCGGTGGCCGCCGAGCCCGAGATCGCCATCGTCAATCTGGACGAAGGCGGCAACTACTCGGCGCTGGTCCTGGACGTGGCCGGGCAGTTGAACGCCACTGTGGTCTTCTACGGCAATCAGAGCGGCGATGTCGATGACGCCATCGCCAAGGTCAAGGACGAGGGGGCCATGGCGGTGCTGGTCATCGGCTCTGAACACTCGGCCTCCATCGAGAAGGGCGGCCACGGTAGCATCACCGTATACTGGAACATGAAGGGCACCGGGCTGATGAGCTCCATATCCACCACCCCGGTGGAGCTGTTGCTGGCCGTGGTGGAGAGGGAGACCACCCACGCCCTGATACAGTCGCTGATCGAAGACGGGGAGCTGGACGAAAGGGACCCCCGGAACATAACCGCCCCCATATCCTACTCGTCGAACACCCTCCTGGGGGACATCGTCATGGAGGACATCAGGCCGGAGCAGGTCTCGTCCTTCATGATGACCCAGAACTTCCTCATGCCCCTGTTGATCATGATCGTCATCGTGATGCTCGGCGGCATAATCATATCCTCGATGGGGCAGGAGAAGGAGAACAAGACGCTGGAGACCCTGCTCACCCTGCCGGTGAACCGCACCACCATCGTCAGCGGCAAGCTGCTGGGCTCCGCCATCGTGGGCCTGCTGTTCGCGGGCATCTACATGCTGGGCATGAGCTACTACATGGAGGGGCTGACCGCCACCGCCCCGGTGGACCTGGGCGAGTACGGCCTGGAGCTGAGCACCCTGGACCTGGCCATAGTGGGCTTGATGACTGCCCTGGCGATACTCTGCGCCCTCGGCATCTGCATGATATTCGGCGCCTTCGCCAAGAACTACAAGGCCGCCCAGAGCCTCACCATACCCATAAGCTTCCTCGCCGTCATCCCCTTCTTCGTGGTGCTTTTCGCCGACTTCAAGAGCCTCCCCGCCCTGGTGCAGGCGGTTCTGTTCATCATCCCCTTCACCCACCCCATGATAGCCATGGACAACCTGATGATGGGGCACATGGACCTGGTCTATTCGGGGATAGCCTATCTGGTGCTCTTCACCCTGGCGACCATCATGGTCACCGTCCGGCTCTACAAGTCGGACATACTGCTCACCGGCTTAGGAACCACCCTTAAGAGCGGTCCGCTGGGGAAGCTGCTGCGCCTGCGCTGATGGCGAAACAACAAAATACCCCACCGGCATCAGAGCAGCATGAGCAGCGAGCTCTTGGAGGCCCTGCGCCAAGGTCGCAAATTGGTCGTGGTGCACAGCAACGCCGACCCTGACGCCCTGGGGTCGGCCTACGCCATCGCCAGCTGCTTCCCGCCCGCCGACATCCATGCCCCTGAGGGCCTGGACCGCTCCGGGAAGGCCCTACAGCAGGCCCTGGGCATAGAGCTGGTGGAGGGCTTCGATCCGTCGGATTATGACCGCATGGTGCTGGTGGACACCTCATCGCCGGAGCAGGTGCTCCCCCTGGGGGAGATACCCCGGGGGTCGGTGGTCATAGACCATCACCTGCCCAACGGCCGCTGGGAGGGCATGTTGTTCCATTGCGACGACTCCAAGGCCTCCTGCGCCGAGGTGGTGGCGGACATATTGGACGAGGCGGGCGTCACCCCTCCGAGGGACGTCGCCCTGGCGATGATGGTGGGCATGCTCACCGACAGCGGCCACTTCCAGCACGGCAACCCGGCGCTGATGCGCCGCTTCGCCTCCATGATGGAGGTGCACGGCATCGCGGTGGACGAGGTGATGGCCGTCACCCGGGCCGAGACCGGCATATCGGAGAGGGTGGCGGTGCTCAAGGGCCTGCAGAGGTCGCGTTTCGACCGCGTCGGAGAGCATGTGGTCGCCGTCGCCTACGGGAGCACCTACGAAGCGTCGATCTGCCGCGCCCTGCTGAGCTCGGGGGCGGACGTGGCCTTCGTGGGCTCGCAGCGGGAGGAGCGCTTCCGTGTCAGCGCACGCTGCTCCCAGCGCATGGTTCGCAACGGTCTGCACCTCGGCCGCTTCCTCGATGAGCTCGGGGGCGAGACCCTCAGCGAGGGCGGCGGCCACGGAGGCGCCGCCGGCATCACCGGCGAGGGCGATGCGGAGGCCGTGCTGCACATGTGCATGAGCAGGGCCATGGAAATCTTCCGCGGGATGCGCGACTCAGCGTCCCAGGGAATCTAAGGTCGCCTTTATGGCCTCATAGTTCTCCGGCCGGCGCTCGAAGTACTCAGCCACGGGGGCGAGCAGCTCCGCCAGCGCCGCCGCCGCTCCCTTCTTGAGGTCCATGGGGTGCAGGGCGCCGGAGAAATAGTCCTCCCGCAGCGACGCGTAGTCCTCGTAACGCAAAGGCCCGCCGAACTTCTCCGGGCGCTCTATGCTCATGGCCCCCAGGCGGGGGAAGAGTATCAGGCTGCAGAGCATCAGCACCGGGTTGCGGCCCTCCTCCTCGGCCTCCGGCGGGCAGTAGGCCTTCTTGAGCTTGCGCTGCAGGTCCTCGATGCCGTCGTGTATCATTATGCCGCTGTCAGGGTCCCTCTTGGACATCTTGGCGGCGACGGGGTCCATCCTCTCCCCGCCCTTGAGCCCAGGGAGCAGCGGGGTGTGGATGGCGATCGGCTTCTTCCATCCCAGCTTCTCGGCGGCGTCGCGGGCCAGCATGTGCGCCCGCC
>SL_5KL_010_SEDDRAFT_10001345_pt1 | contig 14943 bp, 9 predicted proteins | sample SodLakKL_010_SED_FD_9118 | JGI IMG/M metagenome (IMG submission 9118)
GGGTCGCTTCTCAAATAGTTACTGGTATCGGTTTTCTCGGTGCCGGTGTGATCATTAAAGATGGATTTACCGTCAAAGGACTGAATACAGCCGCTACACTATGGTGTTCGGCTGCCGTGGGTGCACTTGCCGGTGCCGGATTGCTTCTTGAGGCAAGCATCGCAGCAACCACCGTTGTGGCCATACACCTGCTATTAAGGCCACTGGGTTCAATATTGGAATCCAGGCCGTATACCGTGGATGAAAATGTAAGCACGCTTTATCTTTTTGAAGTCCGGTGCAAAGCAGAAGTTGAGAATAATATACGCGCTTTGCTCCTGCAGTATTATAGAACAAAACAGAGAGTTGCAGTTGAAAGAGCTGAAAAGCCTGGATGATGACAGTCCTGCCAAAGCAGCGATTCAGGCAGAAATTCAGGCGGTTACCAACCAGGATCAGGCCATGGAAAAAGCTGCAGGCAAACTTACGGTGATTCCCGGTGTAACTTATGTCGGATGGGAAATTCTTCGCAGAGAAACCGATTAATCAAACTAACAAAACAAATTCAAACCTATTCAAATGAACAAAGATCATTCTTTTTCGGAAGAGATCAAACGCAAAATCAAGAACAAAGAGAGCCTGGATGAGGTTATTGCAGCTCTTGACAAACTTCCTGAGGCTGAAATCGCAGAAGCCCTGAAGCCACTTTCCAATGAAGACTTGATCACCCTGCTTTCCCTTTTCCCGGTGGAAAAGCAGGGACAGGTCTTTGCAGAGTTTGACATGCCCCGGCGGCTGCATTTTTTCCAGCATGTGAGCAAAAAGTGGTTTGCCCGGATGTTTGAAAAAATGCCTTCTGACGACAGGGCCGATACCTTCCAGCAGCTGAACACCCAGGAAAGGGTCACTTTGTTGCCTTACCTGCACAAGGGCATCCGCGAAGACGTCTTGCGCCTGAGTGCTTATGCACACGATACGGCAGGCGGGGTCATGAGCACCGATTTTGCCGTCATAAAATCAGACCAAAGCTGCGCAGAAGCATTGAAAGAGATCAGGCAGGATGATCCCGAAGAAAAAATGCTTTTTCACCTTTACGTGGTTGATGACAAGATGGTATTGCATGGATACATGACCTTGAAAGACCTGGTGATCGCCGATCCAAATGAGTTGGTCAGAGGAAGGATGCGAAAAGAACCTGCTTCTGCAAGCCTGGATGAGGACCGGGAGTCTGTAGCGAAGAAGATTGAAAAATACGAGTTGCTGGCTTTGCCTGTCCTGAACGAAAAAGGCCAGCTGATGGGTATCGTTCACCAGGACGATGCCATCGAGGTGATCCGTCAGGAGCAGACCGAAGACATGGAAAAGTTCATGGGCATCATCCCGGGCAGCGAGATTTTGAATTACAACCAAACCACGGCAGCCGGCCACTTTCGAAAAAGGGTGACCTGGCTGGCCATCCTGACCGTTGTAGGGTTTGTTTCCGGGATGATCATTCAGCGGTATGAAGCTGCTCTCTCGGCCCTGATGATCCTGGCATTATACATTCCCATGGTGGCCGACACAGGCGGAAACAGCGGCAGCCAGGCCGCAACCGTGGTCATCAGGGCCATGGCCCTTGGACAGGTAAGTGTCAAAAACTGGTTCCGGATCCTGAGAAAGGAAGCCCACATTTCTATTATGCTGGCCGGGGTCCTCGGAGTGATCTCCTTTTTCATGATCCTGATACTGTCCTGGCAATCCGATGTAGCCTTGCCGCACAGTCTCGGGTTCATTGCTTTCGGAATTTCGATGGCCCTCGCTGCCCAGGTTATCACTGCCACACTGATCGGTGCCGGCCTTCCCCTGCTGGTCAAACGCTTCGGCGGGGATCCGGCTATCGCCGCCAGCCCGGCCATCACTACGGTAGTAGATATCACCGGACTGCTCATCTATTTCGGAGTAGCCACGCTATTGTTCTTTTGAGATTAAGATTAAGTCTGAGATTAAGATTGAGGCTGAGCGGCAGCGAATCCCCGATAGCGAAGCGATTCGGGATTGAAGTTGAGGCGATTACCGGGTTTGAAGTTTGAAGTTTGAGGTTACCCCAGGTGTTTTATAAATCAGGTTGAAAACATCGCAAACCCGGACTTTTCGACCTTTCGACATTTTGTCCTTTCGTCTTTTTGTCATTTTAAATTCCAAACATATGAACCAAACAAAATCATCCTCCAAAGCAGCACGCAACCGAAACATCGTTCTGGGCATTGTTATCGTCCTGTTGCTGATCGTAGTCATTCTGCCTCAATTACGGCGCGAAGCATTGGTAATAGAGCCGCCACCGCAATACGAACAGCGCAACGGCATGATCTACATTCCGGAAGAATCCCCCATCCGCGGCCGCCTGAAGGTGTCATCCGTAGAGATCAGGGAAATCCGCCGTCAGGTGACTGCACCGGCTACGGTGGAAGCCAATCCTTCCAAGCTGGCAAACATCTACCCTCCAGCCGGCGGTCGCATTGTTCAGTTGTTCGTCAATATGGGACAAACGGTACAAATGGGCCAGGCTTTGTTTGAGATCTATTCCCCGGACCTTGCCGATGCACAAACGCATTACATCAGCGCAAAAAGTGCATTGGCACAGGCAGAAAAGGAGCTTAACAGGAAAAAAGCATTGCACGAACGGGGTATTGCACCCGAGAGAGAGCTGGAAGAAGCCAGAACAGAGTATGAGATCGCCATGAGCGAGATGCAGGGTGCCACACAGATCCTGCAAATCATGGGAATAGAAGAAGAACAGATCGGAGAACCCCTGATAGTGCGTTCCCCCATTGCCGGCCGGTTGGTAGACCTGGCCGTTGCACCGGGCGAGTTCATCGCTGAGCCTGAAGAACCCCTGATGATTGTGGCAGACCTGAGCAGTGTATGGGTCACAGCCAGCATCCAGGAGAAAGATATCCGCTTTGTGCATAGCGGAGCTGATGTCCGGGCGCGTTTCCCGGCATGGCCGGGAGATATCTATGAAGGAACCGTCCTGTTTGTCAGCGACATCCTGGATGAAGCAACCCGAACCACGCGGGTGAGAACTGAATTTGACAACGAAGATATGAAGCTTAAACCCGGGATGTTCTCTACAGTAAACTTTTTCTCCGATCCTGCGGCTGCTTTTTTACTGCCGTCGCAAGCAGTCCTTCAGCGCCGCGATTATAACTATGTGTACGTGCAGGTCGAACCTCACACATACAAAGTACGGGAAGTTGAAGTTGGTGAGATGACAGAAGGGAAACTGGTCATTCTATCAGGTCTGAATGAAGGAGAGTACGTGATCGTGGACAATGCTGTACTGCTGCCCTGACAGGATTTTTGTAAGATGATGAATCAATTAACCGAAAACCATTAAAACCGACATCATGTTCATCGACAAATTCATAAGATATTGTTTGTCCAGGCGCTGGATCTTCGTCAGCTTATTTCTTTTGGCTGCTGCCTTTGGGTATTACTCATGGACACAACTGACCATCGATGCCTACCCGGATATTGCTGATGTGACGACCATGGTGGTTACACAGTATCCCGGACATGCCGCCGAAACCGTGGAAGAACAGATCACCATTCCCCTGGAAAGGGAGCTTAACGGAATGCCCGGATTGATGGTGATGCGCTCAAAAAGCACCTTTGGCCTGTCTATGATCACCCTGGTTTTTGAAGATGGGATGGACGACTATTTTGTCCGGCAACTGACCAGGGAACGATTTTCTGAAGTTGAATTGCCGGAAGGAGCTGACCCTGAGCTGGAGCCATTGACAAGCCCAACCGGTGAGATCTATCGCTACACCCTGCAAAGCGACATATACAGCCAGAGGGAGTTACGTGAAATGCAGGAATGGATCGTAATACCAACCCTACGTGAAGTCTTCGGAGTGGCCGAAGTGGCAAACTTTGGCGGGGAGACCACGCAGTTTCAGTGTGAGGTTGATCCTGAGATGCTGCAAAAATATGATCTCTCTCTGGAAGACGTAATTGAGGCGGTGGATATCAACAACGCCAGTGCCGGTGGCGGTCGCGTGGTAAGAGGTGACCTCGGCTATGTGGTCACCGGCATTGGACTCGTAAGATCCCTGGAAGACCTGGGCAATATCGTGGTGACATCCATCGAGGGCACCCCCATTTTCCTGCGTGACCTGGGAGAGCTAAAGCTGGGTGCCATGGAACGCAACGGCATGCTGGGCATGGACGACCAGGAAGACCTGGTCTCGGGCATTGTGGTCATGCTTCGGGGCGAAGATCCCTCCACCACCCTCGCGGGCATTCACGGGAAAGTGGAAGAACTGAACACCCGCATCCTGCCCGATGGTGTGCGGGTAGAATCTTATTATGACCGTACCGAACTCATTGATCAGACCATCAGCCAGGTCAGCATGACCCTCCTGCAGGGTATAGGCCTTGTGGTCCTGATCTTGCTGCTTTTTCTGGGCAGTGTCAAGTCCGCACTGATTGTCGCCCTGGTGATCCCGTTTGCGATGCTGGTCTCATTCGCCGTGATGTACCTTACAAACATTCCGGCCAACCTGCTGTCGCTCGGTGCACTGAGCTTTGGCATCCTGGTTGATGCAGCGATTGTCATCGTGGAAGCCCTGCAGGCCCGGCGGGAAAAAAACCCAACGGAACGCTTCAGCGAAGAGCGAGTGGCAGATTCTACGGTACGGGTAGCAAGGCCCATATTTTTCTCCGTGCTGATCATCATCGCAGCACACCTTCCCCTGTTTGCCTTTGAACGCATAGAAGCCAAGTTCTTCACCCCCATGGCATACACCGTAGCCTATGCACTTGGCGGCGCTTTGCTGTTTTCTCTCGCGGTGATCCCCGGACTGATGCTTTGGTCTTACAGCAAGCCGAGCAAAGTGGTAGTAAACAAACCCATGGAATGGCTTAAAGACCGTTACCAGGCAATGATGGCTTTTTTAATGGATTTTCCCCGCTATGCCATCATCCCGGCCCTGCTTGCCATCTTGCTTACAGCTTTCACCTTCAACCGCATAGGCAAAGAATTCCTTCCCTATATTGATGAAGGGTCCCTGTGGCTGCAGGTGAAGCTGCCAAGTGGCATTTCCATTGAGAAAGGCAGTGAGATGTCGGCGGAGCTCAGGGATGCAGTAAGAGAATTTGATGAGGTGAGCTTTATTGTGACACAACTTGGGCGCAACGACGACGGCACCGATCCGTTTACGCCTTCACACATTGAGGCAATGGTGGGACTGCATCCTTACCATACCTGGAGTCCGCGCCGCAGCAAGCTGGAACTGATTGATGAGATGGACGAACGGCTGCAGAAGATCCCGGGGATGACGGTAGGCTTTTCGCAGCCCATGATAGACGGGGTGAATGACAAGGTGGCCGGTGCACACAGCGAGCTGGTGGTAAAAGTGTTCGGTGAAGATTTTACTGAGACCCGTCGCATCTCGGAGGAGGTCATGGCCGTGCTGGAAGGTGTGGAAGGCGCCGTTGACCTGAGCCTCGACCAGGAGCCTCCCCTGCCGCAGATGCAGATCGAAATCGACAGGGATGCCGCCGCACGCTACGGTATCAATGCTTCATCGATTGCAGAACTCATCGAGGTGGGAATTGGTGGCCGGGAGGTCTCCGAGATCTTTCTGGGGCAAAGGCGTTACGATGTGATCCTTCGCTATCCCGAAGAGACCCGTAACTCCCCGGAAAAAGTTGGAAACCTGCAGCTGACCTCCCCCATGGGCGCCAGTGTGGCCTTGTCACAGGTGGCCGACATCAGGATGACCACAGGTGAGAGCACCATCTCCAGGGAAATGAACCGCAGGCACACCACCGTCATGCTGAACCTCCGCGGAAGAGACTTCTCCCACTTTATCAGGGAGGCACAGGAAGCCATCGAGGCAAATGTAGAATATGATCCGGAACTATACAGCCTTGAGTGGGGAGGACTTTTTGAGAACAAGGAAAGAGCTGAAGGGAGGGCCATGGTGATCATTCCTATCGTGCTGGCAATTATATTCCTGTTGCTCTATGCAGAGTTTGGGACCATAAGGCATCCGCTTGTGATCCTTGCTTCCCTGCCGCTAGCCGTACTTGGCGGACTCCTGGCACTTGAGTTCCGCGGTATGACAGTAAACGTAGCCAGTACGGTGGGATTCATTGCCCTCTCAGGACTGGCCGTCCAGAATGGGGTGATTTTAATATCCAACCTCAACAGGGTAAAGAAAAAAGCAGGTATCACCCTGAAAGAAGCAGTGGTTCAGGGCTCCGTGATGCGACTCAGACCAGTGCTCATAACGGCCATGACGACCCTCTTCGGAGTACTGCCCGCCGCTTATGCCTACGGTGTCGGAAGTGACATCCAAAGACCACTTACCACCGTGATCATGGGTGGGCTGCTTTCTGCCACCATCCTGACAATGATCATCATCCCGGTGATCTATTACCTCGTGGAAAAGCGTTTTACCGGGGATGACCCTGAAAAACAGAGAAGTCATCCAATGACATGAGTTTTCTTTCAGCAAAAAAATGAATTAAATTATTGATGGTAATCACAGAAAAACAAGACATATGCGTCACTTAATCATTTTCATCACCCTGGCAGTGCTCATCAGGCCAGATACACTGCACGCACAACAGGAAAAGACCCTCATGGGCTTTGATGACTTTATGCAATTTGTCCTGGCCAACAACCTGGAGTTACTGATTGAAGAATACGAAGTGTCGGCAGCTGAAGCCGTCTTGCTGGCATCGCGCGTATGGGAAGACCCTGAACTGGAAGTGATCTTTCCTCCCTTTGAAGACGATGAGTTCTCGGAATTTCCTGCAAATATTGCTTTTGAGATGGAGATCCCGGTTGACTTTTTCGGTGTGCGCCGAAGCAGGGTCCGGCAAGCAAGGGCAGAAAAATTTGCTGCCGAAGCCGGGCTCGAGGACTTCCTGAGGTATTTGCGTGCCGACGCTGCCGGCATCTATGTTGAAGTTATCACCAGGCAACGTATCCTTGAGCGCATGAAAGAAAATCTCGACCAGCTGAACCAACTCACGGAGATCAACCAAACACTCTTTGAAAACGGCGAGATCGGAGAGATCGATGTGTTGCAAACCCGGCTGGAGGCAAGAAATTTTGAAGCAGAGCTGTTTGATGCCAGGGCTGAATTTTCCGACATGCTGGCTGAGGTGTATGTGTTTATAGGAGGCATTCCTGCTGATTCCATCGTTTTTGAAGGAGTTATTGAAATGGAGCCGCCCATGACTTCGTACGCCCAGCTTCGCCAAACCGCACTGGAACAGCGTCCTGATGTTATCAGGGCAAAAAGACACCAGGAGGCTGCCCATTACGCCATGCGTAAGGCCCGCCGGGAGCGTTTTCCGGAAATAAGCCTTATTGCCGGATACCACAACGAAGCAGCCATCTCACCGTCACCTGGAATTGACGCAGCATATGCCGGATTGATCATCCCCCTTAAATTTTCAGGTTTTAACCGCGGAGCCTTCCAGGAAAGCCAGATACATTATCAACAGGCNGAATTGCTTTTGCAGTCCGTNAACCTGGAAGTGGATACCGAACTGAAAAGTGCATGGGAAAAATTTATCCTGCTCTCCCAAAAGCGGATGCTGTTTACCGANAGCATACTGGAGGATGCTGAACGCGTGCGTGATGCCATTACCTACAGCTACCAGCGTGGAGAAGTATCGCTGCTCGAAGCNCTTGATGCGCAGCGCACAATGAATGAAGTATATATGAATTACTACGAAACGCTGGCTGAGTATGCAGAGTCAATAATCAGACTGTCTGCTGTTTCCGGTGAGTGGCTGGTGGATTTTGAGTAACAGCCAGACTACCCTTTCTTTTATTCTCATATTCAGAGAAAGGGCCCTTCTTGCTTATTGTAAGAAGCAAGAAGGGCTCAATGTGTATTCACAGAACAATATTGCCATATAATCCACTATTTGGATTTGTAATAATTTTATTCTATATTTGGTAAAATGTGTTATTAAGATTGGCTTACTCATCTGAAAACAACATTTCTTTTCTATTAATCCACGTTTCAAACCAAAACAAAAGCTTATGAAAACAAAAGGTATCTATGCAAGCTCAATGATTCTTGCCGGTGCGGTTCTCGGATCATTTTTCAATGTAGGTAGAGGCTGGACGGCAGCCCTGATCGCCCTTATTGGATTTATTTTTCTGATCGTGGGGCTCGCTGGGTTTAAAAAGGAACTGGATCAGAAGGGCAACAGCGCGCTAAATCTTGTTTTTATTGCCGCAATCATAGGAGCTGTTGGCGCATTGATCGCACTAGTTCCCTTCGCCGGAATCATTGCGCGCTTGTTTCTCATTGCCGCATTCGTAATTAAACTGATCGGCTACCTTCAGCTGAAAGGATCTGAAGCTATTGGCCAGGAAGGGCGAAGCGGCGCCAATTTGCTGACCTTATCCATGATCATGCTGCTGATCGGATTTATTTTCCGTTTTATACCCGGAATCGGAGGTGTTTTTGCAACAATTTTTGCCCTGGTAGGCCTGTTCTTTATGGTGTATGGCTGGCTGGGAGTTCAAAAGGGATACCTGGGCGATACCCAGGTAAACGCTGTGTCTGTCAGTTATATTCTTGCAGGTATGTTGATTCAGGTGGGGGCCACAGCCATGTCAGGCTGGGGAGCTGCGGTAGCATCCCTTTTTGGGTTTATCGTGTTCTTTACCGGGCTCAATAAGTTGAAGAATACCCTGGATGCCAAAGGCAGCGAAGCTGTTCAACTGCTAATAATAGCAGTCTTTATCGGCTTGGGTGCTTCGGTACTGGACTTTATTGCATCACTTACCGTTACACGTGATATTTATGCAATTGGCGCCGGAATTATGGCAGGCAGTTTTGCACCCAGCATTTTCGAGCGTATCGTTTCATTCATTTTCATTGCCGCTTTTGTTGTTCAGCTAATCGGCTACGTGAAAATCAAAGAGTCTGAAATGCTTGACATTTCAGGACAGACGGGCGGTACACTTCTCATCATTGCCGCGGTGCTTGCCGTGGTGGCTAACCTGTTCAGCGGATTGTTCGTAATAGGAGGCGGTTTTGTTGCAGGTATTTTCGGAATTGGAGCTCTGTTCCTGGTTCTCTTCGGATGGCTGGGAATACAGAAATCATTAGCAGCTAAAGCAACCCCAGAAGCATAGATGTACATACCTTACTGATTCTTTTTAAAGGTGGCCTGATATTTGAGGCCACCTTTTTTAATGATCATCCCTTTATGATCTTTCCTTCTTTATATTATCCTTATTTTTGTAGTATCAAAATTATCCCGGAAAGCAAAACACCATGGCACTGACATTTTTTAAGACACCGCGACATAAGAAATTTAATTACAAGCCGGTGTATTATGACAAAAAAAAGGAGGAACGTGAGAAGCGCCAGAAGGCTGTCCTGGAGGAAGACCACAAGAATTACGAAAAGGCTCTTAGAGACAGGCTGCAGATGCGCTGGAAACGCACGGCCGGAGCAAGGACTCGCCGGGCCTCCAACCAGCGTTTGGTGGTGATTTTCGTGGTAATGTTTGTTTTGGTTTATCTGATTTTCTTTGTTTAATTCCAATCTAAGTTTTTAACACATGCCAGATGTGATAAAGCTTTTGCCGGACGCAGTCGCCAACCAGATTGCTGCAGGAGAGGTTATACAACGCCCGGCATCAGCCGTGAAAGAGTTGCTGGAAAACGCCATAGATGCAGGGGCAGACAGTATTCAGCTAATTATTAAGGACGCCGGAAAGACTCTCATCCAGGTGGTTGACAACGGTACAGGCATGACGGAAACAGATGCACGGCTGAGTTTCGAACGACATGCAACATCGAAAATCAGGGAAGCCAAAGATCTTTTCAACATCCGGACGATGGGTTTTCGCGGGGAAGCACTGGCCAGTATCGCCGCCATTGCGCGCGTGGAACTAAAGACAAAAACCAAAGAAGACCAGATGGGCACTGAGATCATCATGGAGGCGGCAAAACTGCTTTCTCAAAATCCATGTACCTGCCCGGCCGGAACCAGCATATCCGTTAAGAACCTCTTCTTTAACACTCCGGCGCGCCGTAACTTCCTGAAATCCGATAACGCAGAAAAACGGCATATTCTTGCAGAGCTTCAAAGAGTTGCCATAGCACACCCCAACATCAGCTTTCTTTATTACCAAAACAACCAACTCACTCATCAACTGAATAAAGCCAACCTTAAACAGCGCATAGCAAACCTTCTGGGAAATAATTACAACCAACGACTGGTGCCTGTTGAAGAAAATACACAAATCGTAAACATCAGCGGCTATGTCGGCAAACCCGAATTTGCAAAAAAAAGCAGGGGCGAACAGTTTTTCTTTGTCAACAATCGCTTTATCCGGTCCCCGTACCTCAACCATGCGGTTGAAAATGCGTTTGAAGAGCTCATAGCAGAAGATGCCCATCCAGCTTTCTTTATTTTCCTCGAAACAGACCCCAAACAATTGGATGTAAATGTACATCCGACAAAAACGGAAATCAAATTCCAGGAAGATAAATACATTTACCAGATTATCCGTACCGCTGTAAAAAGAGCCTTAGGTAACCATAACCTCTCGCCGAGCCTGGACTTCGATAACGAACCGGCTTTTGACACAGGACCCCGGGACAAAAACAAACCTCTTAGGCCACCTGGAATTACCATTAACCCGGATTACAATCCGTTTGACCAGGATGCTTCCCATAGACCATCATCCCATCAGAACCTAAGAAGCAGGGCAAATCTGGGAAAGTGGGAAGATCTTTTCCCGGAGGACGGCAGCCGGCAAGAGTCAACGGGGGGAGAAGACGGCAAACAATTTATCATCAGCCCGGATTGGGACGAACCCAAACAAGAAACCAACGGCCAACGTTTTTTCCAGTTGCATAACAGGTATATTGTCACATCTGTAAAATCGGGCATGATGGTCATAGACCAGCAAAGGGCACACGAAAGAGTGCTGTTTGAAAGATTCAGCCAGATCAGGCAGGGACAAAAAAGTGCCTCGCAGCAGCTGTTGTTTCCCGAAAACATTTCCCTTTCAGAACGGGAAACTGATATACTGAAAGAGATCCTTGAGCCTGTCAGGGCTCTGGGATTTGGAATCAATGCTTTGGGCAGGCACACCTTTGTGATCGACGCAATTCCCGCAGAATTGCAGGAAGAACAAAATCTGCAGGATGTGATAGAAGGCATCATCGAAAACTTCCAGAAAAACAAAATCGAATTAAAAGACGATGTGAGAACCAACCTGCTAAGATCGATGGCCAAAAGGCTTTCCATAAAGCACGGGAAAACATTGTCTGAGGCTGAAATGGCAGGGCTTACCAACAGCCTTTTCGCCAGTGAGATGCCACAGTATACTCCGGCCGGCAAACCTGTCCTGCAGATTATCTCAAACGAAGAACTCTCAGACCGATTTAAATAGTACAGAAATTGTATTTTTGCCCTTTCAATCAGTCCATTTACTGATTAACGTCAAAGAAGCATCAGGCAAAGATCATTATCATAACAGAAAGGAACTATAATGCAATACAGAGTTGGAGGATTCAATTTAATGCCCCTGGTTGTGAAAAACCTGCTTATTATTAATGCTTTGTTTTTTTTCGCAACCATCTCGCTGGAATCAGCATACGGACTTGACCTGTTTCGGAAGCTTGGGCTTTTCATGCCCGGCTCTCCTTATTTTCAGCCTTTCCAGTTTGTGAGCCACATGTTTATGCATGCCAACCTCAACCATATTTTTTTCAACATGTTTGCTTTGTGGATGTTTGGCACGGCCATAGAAAACCTGATGGGCTCACGGCGCTTTCTGATCTACTACATGATCACCGGTTTTGGTGCTGCGTTTCTGCATCTGGGTGTAAATTACATTGAATTGCTCAGCCTGCGCAATGAGCTGCTCAATGCCGGATTGTCGCCTGCAGAACTCAGGAACTATGTGGAATCTCCGCCGGAAACCATCCGATCAGATATTGCCACTCCCCTGGCAGGATATATCCGAAAATACATTATACCCACCGTAGGTGCCTCCGGAGCTGTGTTTGGCATCCTGCTCGCCTTTGGCATGTTCTTCCCCAACAGTTATATTTACCTGTTTTTTGCCATCCCCATTAAGGCGAAGTATTTTGTTATGGCCTACGGTGCACTGGAGCTTTACTTTGGAATAGTCAGCCGCCCTGGCGACAACATTGCCCATTTCGCCCACCTTGGAGGTATGCTCTTCGGCTACCTGCTTATCCGCTACTGGCGACGAAAACGGCAAATTTATTACTAAGCAGGGAACATTACGTTTTAGATTAGACCAAAATATGCAACAATCAATATTTCAGGAAATAATAAACTTTTTCACTCGTGGAACCGTGTTGGCGCGCCTCATCGGTATCAATGCGGCAATCTTTATCCTGATAAATCTGATCAGGGTGATCTTCTTCCTCTGGAATATGGATGGTGCCGGAGACGCCATGACCCACTGGCTTGGGGTGTCATCCAATGTGCATGTGGTCCTGCACCGGCCCTGGACACTTTTCACATACATGTTTCTGCACCTGGAGTTCTTTCATATCCTGTTCAACATGATCGTATTGTATGTCGGAGGCCGGCTTTTCAGTGACTTCATCGGGCAGGACAGGCTCACAGCCACCTACCTGATCGGCGGCCTTGCCGGTGCCCTGTTTTACATCCTCTCCTTTAATATTTTTCCTGTCTTTCAGGATGTTGTGGCATATTCTGTCGCTATCGGGGCCTCTGCCTCCGTGCTGGCCATCTTTATCGCTATCGCCGTCTATATGCCGAACTATCAGCTTCCGCTTCTGATCCTGGGAAGGATCCGGCTTAAATACATTGCCATCTTTTTCGTGGTTCTTGATATTATCAGCATAGACCAGGGCAATCCCGGAGGACATCTTGCACACCTGGGGGGAGCAGCCTGGGGCGCCATATACGCAAGCCTGCTTAAAGCAGGCAAGGATCCGGCCCTTGTCATCGGTTACTACCTTGGGAAGATCGGCGGATTGTTCCGCAAAAAACCCCGTATGCGGGTAGAATACACCCGTGAAAGACCGGAAACAGATGAAGAATACAACAGGAAAAGAGCAGAAGACCGTCAAAAACTTGACAAAATCCTTGACAAGATATCTCATAGCGGCTACGACAGCCTGACCAGGGAGGAAAAAGAGATGTTGTTTAAAATGGGCGACAAATAATTATCTTACCCCGAATACACCCCGGTAATGGAATTCAATATCATATCCGATTTTACCCCAACAGGCGACCAGCCGGAAGCGATCGCACAACTCTCGGAGGGCATAAAACAGGGTGTCCCTTTTCAAACATTGCTGGGAGTGACAGGATCCGGCAAAACTTTCACCGTTGCAAACGTCCTGCAGGAAGTACAGCGGCCAACATTGGTGCTGAGCCACAATAAAACCCTGGCGGCACAGCTTTACGGCGAATTCAAACACTTTTTCCCGGAGAACGCAGTTGAGTATTTCGTATCCTATTATGATTACTACCAACCTGAGGCATACATTCCTACCACAAATACCTATATTGAAAAGGATCTTTCCATTAACGATGAAATTGAAAAACTCAGGCTCAGCACTACCAGTGCACTGCTCTCCGGCAGAAGGGACGTCATCGTGGTAAGCTCGGTGTCCTGTATTTACGGCATTGGCAATCCGGACGATTTCAATAAAAACACAATTCTGTTGAACGCCGGCGATGTGCTGAGCCGCAACAGGTTGCTGCACAGGTTGGTTGGCAGTTTGTACAGCAGGACCACAGCGGAATTTACCCGGGGGAATTTTCGTGTTCAGGGTGATACGGTGGATGTGTTTCCCGCCTATGCAGACAAAGCGGCACGTATCGTCTTCTGGGGTGATGAAATTGAATCGCTGGAATTTTTTGACCCCGAAACCGGCCGTTCTCTGGAACCACTGGAGCATCTGACCATTTATCCTGCAAACATCTTCGTTACATCACCCGACAGGATGAAGGATGCCATACGTAACATCCAGGATGACCTGGTGGAACAGGCTGCTTTTTTACGAAATACTGGCAGGCAGCAGGAAGCCGAGCGCCTTGAAGACAGGGTGAACTACGACCTGGAAATGATCAGGGAATTAGGCTATTGCTCCGGAATCGAAAACTACTCCCGGTATTTTGACGGCAGAAAGCCCGGGTCCAGGCCGTTTTGCCTGCTTGACTACTTCCCGGACGATTTTCTGATGGTCATTGACGAAAGCCATGTGACCGTATCGCAAATCCACGCAATGTACGGTGGAGACTTTTCCAGGAAAAAGAACCTGGTGGAATATGGCTTCAGGCTGCCGGCCGCACTCGATAACAGGCCTCTTAAATTTGAAGAATTCGAACAGCTTATTCACCAGGCTATATTCGTTAGCGCCACCCCCGCAGATTATGAATTGCAGAAAAGCGAAGGGGTTGTGGTGGAGCAGGTGATCAGACCCACCGGCCTGCTTGAACCTCCCATAGATGTCAGACCCAGCCTGAACCAGATCGACGATCTCCTGGAGGAGATCAACAAGCGCAGCGACAAGGGCGAGCGCTCACTGGTAACAACGTTGACCAAACGAATGGCTGAGGAACTTACCAAATACCTTACCCATGCGGATGTTAAATGCCGCTATATCCACTCAGACGTTGATACCATTGAGCGTGTGGAGATCTTGCGTGACCTGCGGCTGGGCAATTTCGACGTGCTGATCGGTGTAAACCTGCTGCGCGAAGGGCTTGACCTGCCTGAAGTGTCGCTGGTTGCTATTCTTGACGCCGACAACGAGGGATTCCTCAGGTCGGAACGCTCCCTTATTCAGACAGCCGGACGAGCTGCGCGAAATATCAACAGCCGGGTTATCATGTATGCCGACCGCATCACCCGCTCCATGCAAGCGGCCATAGACGAGACAAACCGTAAGCGGGAAAAACAACTGAA
>SL_5KL_010_SEDDRAFT_10001346_pt1 | contig 14941 bp, 20 predicted proteins | sample SodLakKL_010_SED_FD_9118 | JGI IMG/M metagenome (IMG submission 9118)
GAGGCGGGGCAAGCACCTCCCCCCAAGGAAAAGGTAAAAGGTAAAGGTATTTAATAACCTTTGATGTCTCCTCCTGGAGACTGGTGGTAAGGGAAGGATTTGAACCTTCGAAGCCTAAACAGGCGTCAGATCTACAATCTGATGCGTTTGACCGCTTCGCTACCCTACCATGGTGGAGGAGTTGGGATTCGAACCCAAGACCTAACGATTAAAAGTCGTTTATTCTACCAAGCTGAACTACTCCTCCTCGTTATCATCGAGGTTCTTCACGGCTTTAGTTTCCAGTGAGATTACTCTCCGTACTTTGACGTAGAATGTCTCGTAACAGTCTGCACAAATTACAAACTCGCAGGGGCTAAAGTTTCCGTTGCCATCACCTTTGATCGTTTGTAATTTGCCGCAATATGGGCAAAACTCGTTTAACTCAGTTAATATCACCGTGTTTCCTCCTTTGTGGATAAAGCCCGGGACAGGATTCGAACCTGCAAAGGTGTATTGCTGTGCTTGTCTATTTAGACAAGTCCCTATACCGAGGGCGTCCCGGGCATGTAATTAGGCACTTTTAATTAACTGATTAGAAGGTCAGTTGGATGTAATTGCTGTTAGTGCCTGTAGGTGTTTTTATGTGTAACTCTCAACGAACGCTTTCACGTCGTTGTCGAATTCTTCTATTGTTTTATTATGAAAAATCAAATTACGTACAACTATATGCTTCATCTCGTCCGTTAAATGTTGGAAACGCATACCCATAGCTGTAAGCGCTCCGTACGGTTCGTAATCCTCCTTGCGACATCGTTCACAATATAAATAACTTACCGCTCCGATACAGCTTTGACCCAACGTTATATTCTGCGTACTTTCGCATACTGCGCATTTTTTCTCATCTCGGTAATTCATGGTTTCATCTCCTTATTTGTGTAGCTAGACAGCGTATTTAATGGCACTGACGCGTCGCGTCAGACTCTGATGATTGCTGTTGCTGTCTTAAAAAGGTTAGGCCCCCAGCGGAGGTCGAATCCGCTGACTCTGGAGACCTATTGGTTTTGCTGTAGGGGCCTATAAATTTAAACAGTTATACGATCATAGCGTTCATCAGTAACTGTATTTACCATTAGGTCATAAGCGTCCATTGCGTCGTTATTTACGACGGCTTCAAACACGGACTGAGACGCACCAGACACTAACTGGAATCCACTTTCATCCAAAGACATGGGTGTTTGATCTTGTCGAGATTCGGCGTTCCAGAATACGAGGAAAGGCATTTCGTATCCGCGTACACGGTAACGCTCTTTGATGTTTTGCATCAACGTTTTATTGGGTGATGCATTTCTACCTCGTGCGTGATCAAATTCCATATCGGATATGATTAATAACTTACTAGGGATCTCATCTTGCGATAAGTTGTACTCTTCTGCTGTATCTAATATTAAATTAAACACAGCCTCGATGTTAGTGTTCATACTCCAGTGCGTACCTTTCATGTTGCGGTACTTATCCACTATGGTAGATCCACGTACTTCTAATAATTCGGGCCGTGCCGAGAACGTAATAAACTTGTCTGCGAAAGGTCCTTCATTACGTTCAGCGAAGTATATACCAAGAGATAATGCAATATCGGCGGCAAGTCCATCTCCTTGAAACATGGATCCCGAAGTATCTACAACTGCTATCGCACCGTCTTCAACACAATCATAATCGGGTAAAGCTTTCCACTGCTCGTCTAACACTGTTACTTCATGTACGGATAAGTATCCACTACGCGCTTGCCTTACTATTTCATAAGGAAATAGGGTGTCAGCGTGAATAGTAGCTTCTCCCGCTTCTAATTTGATGAGATAACGTTCATATCTTATAGGACACTGCCTTTTGAAAGCGTCTTTATAAATCATTGCGGCTTTAGAAGGGACTTGCTCGAAGTCGATTTCATCCCATCTATTTTGAGACATTAAACGCTCAACTACACGTATACGCTCTCGGAGTTTTGAAAGAGTTTCTTGATACTCTTTCCAGTGCATCCCAAAATGTTTCCGCGTCTTCTTGGCTAAACGTATGGTTTCGTCGCTGCTCGCGTTTTCACTTTTTAACCACTTTGCGAGTAAGGAAGGCTGTTCCGCGTCCCAGTCTTGCCGTAATTGCTCATACATGACTTGTGCCGCGAATTCTTCCAAGGGTGTATCAAATACCGCGTAGATATCATCCCAACGTCCGTAGAAAGGTACGTGCTTTAAATTGCGTTGTACAACTTCACGATGTCTTTCAGCCAAGTGTTGGAGGATTATACGAAAGGTTCTTCGCTCACCTAAACCCCCTCGAATGTCCCTGATATAAAAAGCCATCTTTGTTGCAAGTTCGGGATCTTCAGAGAACGCGCTATCAAATAAAGATCTTATAGCGTACGGTTCTCTTTTACGTAAAGATCCACCCATAGCGAATAAATCTAGTAAATCGCTGTTCGATGTTTTGTGTGTATTCGCCAGGTTTTCAGTTTGTTTCATATTAGTTTTTTGTCTAATACCGTTGAGAAATTTTTCCATAATAATCATTCCTTTTTAATTATACTAGGCACTTTAGTTAACTGGTTAAAAGTCAGTTATAAGGATTGCTGTTAGTGCCTGTAGGGTATCTCATCAGTGGCAAGGACCCAACCCCTACCAGAAGGTGTTTACCTTTTCGACTTTGAATTGATAAGATAGGGCTAGGATTCGAACCTAAGAGCTGTACATCCCCTCCTGGGTGCTCCGCCGGTACCGAGCAACCCTATCATGGTGTGATCGAGAATACTGGTGCCACCGCAGTATTCCCGATCTATTAAGTTGTGAGTAGAACGAAAGTATTATGAGCTATTACACCCTGAGATCGGAGCAGGATTCGAACCTGCATACGAGACCGCCTACTCCACTAGCCTTGACCACTTCCCTTGAAGGTGTCGTTTGTTATCTATCACTCATTACAAGTTTAGTTACTCCACACATACAGGTTCAGGAGTTCAATCTCGCGCTTGTTGCTGGTAAGGCTCTGCGTTGCGTATACCAATTCCGCCATCCGATCATGCTAATACCAGTTCTGGTGGATCTTCCCATATCTCTATGTCGTCATCTTTTAATTGGATGTTAATACAAGCTATACCCGTATGTTTCATATAAGTGCCGCCCTCTCTTTGTGTTAATTGATCGTCCGTAAAAAGTTTGATAGTTCTTTCTGGGTCATTCTTGCTTGGCCAAGGATATTCGCCTTCTTCTTTTACTCTATAAACTGTCATGAAAACACCTCGCTCTTTTTCGATTTTGCGTAAATATAGCGTATATATCACAGCGAAAATAATTCGATAGCTGCCCTAATCCCTTGATATCAGAAAACTTTTTGCGATATGCGCTTATGCTATAATTTCGCTATACTCCGTGTTTTATGAGAGGAGTCGGCGGGTAAGAACCGACCCCTCGGATGAGCTTATGAGTATTAGTTATCTAAGAAATTATTGTCATCAGATGGTGCTAAAACGTCTGTTACGTCGTTAGAAGGCTGCCCTTGGTAAGGCTTGACACGTGTTTTTACTCTGCAAGGTAAGCCTAACCCGGTACCTTCTTCACAGAACGACTTAGGATCGAAATTAGCTAAGTCTAAATCAGGTACTACTCTGACTAAGAGTCTCTTAAGTCTAGTCAAACCGGACTGCTTATTCAATACCGTATGATAGAATAAGAACCTTCCTTCATATTCGGGTTCGGTGATTCTGAAAGTCCATGATATCATAGGATTTCCAGAACTAGAGGGACCAAATTCGGTATTCTCTACGATACAGTCATATACACCCGCAGGTACAGGTTCTCTATCGGGCATCTCTTCACTAGTGTCAGTTAAGTCCATCACCATGCTCTCTTCGTCAGCATCTTCATTAAATACGTCTTGAATTGATTCATCAGGATTTAATCCATCAGCCATTTTAATTTTCCTCCTTATAATTTAATTAGTTAATTGACCATTGAACTTGATTAATCTTCTACGCCATATTCCTGTATAATGTCCCACAAGTCGCGCATTGTAGGTGCGTCAATAAAGTCTTCATCAAAATTCCTAAATCTATTCTTTGCGGCGAAAGTATCTCCTGGGTTTAACCATAATCGCCGTTTATAGGAACCACCTTCAGTACGTCCAGCAACATAAAAACCAACAAAATCCACGAACCCTTGAACTTCTTTACTCAAGGCTTTTGAAAGTCCTGGTGAGTAAATAATACGCTTCTTGTTGTCTTGGTCGGTTCTAGGACCGGCGACAGCGAGTACGTTCATAGGTAAATTACGAAATAAGCGCATCAACAACCTTATCATTTCTGTATCAATATTCCACTCTTTGTACTCAGGACTTTCCGGCACTTGGCTCAAGTTGTAAGATTCTAGGTTGATTCCCAAAAGTTTGTACATACTTAACTTTTGTACTTCTGACAATGAGTCGATGATTACCGTGTTATAGCGTTTCGGTTCTTGGATACTGTCGTCACCTTTTAAGTAACGCTCCAATTTCAATAACTGTTGTTTCGCTTCTTCAGTATCCTCATCACGGTATTTACAATGGTTACGTAAATATTTGTGTACTTTGGAGAACTGATCAAATGATGTAGGGGTGATTACATCCATCCTGCTACGGTGCTGTACTGCCATATCTCCCGCTTCAACGTTTATCATCAGTACGTCACGCATTGCGGGAATGTCATCTGCTGATGCGACTAGTGTAGTTTTGCCCACACCGTACTCTCCATAAACTATACCTTTCAGGTATCGTTCGCGTTCTTTCATAGAATAGATGGTAAAGGGACGAGTTCCTGGATTCGGTTTTGACCCTCCTCCATTCGATTTACCGCTCTTTGCCTTTTTCACCTTCTCCTTTTTTGAGCTCTTGACGTCCTCCGCCTTCTTGGTACCTAAATTCGTACCTTGTTTCTTTTTCTCTTCAGCCACTATACTCCTCCTTTAACTGTTGTACTTTTAACTTCCAAGGACGTTCATCTCTTGGTGGTCTGTCTTCAAACATTGTATCAACTAGATGGTCAGCATCACTACCATCATCCATTGCGATGCACAACGTTCTAAAATCACAGTCCCACGAACAGTCACGCGTCGGATTCGGATACGTTCTATGCTTTTCCATGGTTAATTTCATATCACGTACCTCTTGGCATAAATGCTTATACTCCGATTTCGCTTGAGCCACATTACGCCAGACACGATCACGTCTTATAAAAGGATCACCTTCGGGTGTCTCTTTTTGCGCAAGGTACCCTAAAACCTCGCGGTGTTTCTCTGAGTAGTTACCATCCGGGAATCTGCGGTCGAGTTCCTCTTTATAGAGTGCGTACGTTGTTGCTTGATTTTTTGCGGTACTCAGTTTACCGCTTTTTAGAATTCGAGGCTCTTTAGGTACTTTCTTTTTGAATTGTGTATATAAAACGCCTTCAATAGGCATTCCATACCACGATTCAGCTGCCCACTTATACATCGAAATTTGTGGGTCGGTTTCTAACTTACTCGTGTCGATACTCGATGCTGTTTTATAATCCTCTATCCAAATGTTTCCGTCCGAGTCTTCGACAACCCTATCGAAAGTACCTTTGTAGATTATCTCGATTCCCAATTCCTCACTCAAAGCGGGCAGGGTTAGTGTAAAGTCTACCTCGGTTTGAGCCTCACCATCGACATACAGAGTTTTGTACTCGCCGCCTCGCCTTTTTAGCCAATAGTTTAAATAATGGTCTAACATACCGAAGGCGAGATCTACTGATTCTTCAGCATCCGGTGGTAATTCCTTTTCGTCGAAAGCGTTGTAATACACCGTGAATGCTTCTTTGGGATCGTCAAAAAGTAAATCTCCATGGAGATTTTCCAACGCCCAGTGAAAGCCCGTTCCAAACCATAATGGAAAAGATGTAGCACCAACGGGTTGTAATCTTTCAACATCGCGTAAATACCATTTACGACGACATCTTCGAAAACAGTTCCGACTTGACGTGTGAATCTCCATGAACGTGTCGGTGTAAGTCATAATACCTCCTTTCTACTCCTCGATATTTCACTTTGAGCTTTTTTTAAAACTTTTTACAATTCTTTATCATATTTATATTATATCATAAAATTTTATAAATGTCAAGAAATAATTAAAATTATTTTGCTATTTTTCATATTTCGCCTTGAGTCTCCGCGCGGCTTTTTCAGGTGTTAAAGTCCAGTTAACTGCCGACTGCTTATCATTAAGAGCTTCAGCCACTACATCGTCAACAGTATTTTTGTGCAGCAAATACTTAACACGCACAGTATCTTCCTGGCCTATTCGATGTAAACGGTCTTCGGCCTGTAGATTTTGTACTAGGCTCCATTCAGGTCCGAGGAAAAAAGCTACTGGCGCGTTATGTGCGGTGAAAGAAGCGCCACTTTTTATTACGCATATCAACGCACCGTTGTTTTTCTCTTCCTGAAAACCGCGCACTTGTTTATTTATCTCGCTACCACGCATACCACCCGTTACCGTATATACTCGCGCGCCCACCTTTTCTAACGACTCTTCTATATATGGTACCGCCTGACGAAAAGACGTAAAGATCGCAACCGGGTTGTTTTCGTCGAACTCTGATTGTACTAGCGGGCGTAAGGATTTGAGTGCCCCTCCTTCTTCGTTCGACCCCAACATTTTCGGAGTTACTAGCATTTGTCGTAAACGTACCAGTTTCGATACTACGTTTGGTGTCGCGACTAAACCGCCGTCTTCAAATATCACCAACATATTCTCCTCTAACTCACGGTACATGCTTTTTTGTTTATCGGTCATATCTACATTAACTACCTGGCGCACTTTATCGGGTAATTCATCTAGAACGTCCCTTTTTAAATGACGTATCATATAACCATCAAGCATACGTTTAAATTTTTTAGGTTGTTGCGGACGTCTCTCGATAGTTTTACCAAAAGTATCATTTATTACCACGCAATATTTGTGCGCGAAACGCCAGTAACTCGAAAACTTTTTGGGGCGTAGTAAATGTAATGGCGCCCAGAGATCATCGGGCGTATCTCTAACAGGCGTTCCAGTAACTAGAAAAAGGTTGGTGCATTGACGAGCGAGTTTCTTCATTAATTTAAATGTTTTAGTTTTCCTATTCAGTAGTCCCGCCATGTGAATTTCATCGCATATTATGGTACGAAACTTTACACTAACATCTTTTACCATCTCTTCAACGAATGCATAGTTAGTGATTAGATATGGTATTTCCATTTCTTTAAATTTTGCCAGGCGCGCTTTACGCTGTTTTGGTTTACCTGAATATACGGTTGCGGGTTTATCAAACCACTTCTCGATCTCATCCTTCCACACGTAAAGAGCAACTTTGGGGACTATAATCAAAACTGGATAGTCCCCTAAAGCATCCGCAGCATAGAGTGAACTTATTGTTTTCCCAAGGCCCATCTCGTCTGCTAATAGTACACGTCTTCTTCGCGTCATAAATTTAACATTTTCTTTTTGGTATTCTCTAAGTTTTAGTTCAGACATTCCATCACTCCTTACTCGGATATAACTTCCGACAGGCTTTCTTTTATTTTCTCTTTAATCTCCCCGCACGTATAAGTTTCTATAGTCCCAGGTAAAGTCATAGAAGCGGATATTATTTGTTCCTTTTTTAGGGACAAGAGTACAAAGTCGACGTCAATTGATGTGTTTAAGTTTACGCAGACATGTTTAATCTGTGCGGGTGTTTCATTTTGTTCTATTCTCTGTATACTTATCACCAGTAATACACCTCCTATTCTTCGTCTTCACTATCTTCCTCTTCGGGTCGATCGAAGTCAATTTCGTTTGCAGACTTTACAAAGTCTTCGATGATATCTTCTATCGGAAATTCCTTATCTACTTTATAATGCTCTTTATAAAGCTCTTCCCAGCGATGTTTATAAGCTTTCATCATGTGTAATAGAGCAGTGGTTATTTCATCTACGTCCGCAACGAACGTCAACAAAGCTTCTTCATCGTCAAAACCCACTAATACAAACTCATCGAATTCGTTTATTTCTCTTCCGCGTTCTTTAACAATACATTTCAGTCCTGCATCTTCTTTATCCTTCATTCCTCGTACTTTATCGCTTACTATTGGCAATGTAAATTCCTCCTAATATATTATTGTGTAAATATTTTGAATATTACCCAAAAACGAGCCAGTAACAGCCGTGTCTAATAGCATCACGAACGTGCGGCTTTCCTGTTTTATAATAATTCCATTGCTTTAATTTTTTATTAGTACAAAATCCTTTAGCTTCCTGCGCCATTTGTTTATGAATATCTATGTCATATAAAATACATGTTAACTCTATGGCACCAATTAATCGCGGTGTAAAAAGACTCGACCATTGGTGAGTATTAGCTTTCCACCCATATATTTTATAATCTTCTATAACTAGCATGTCCGGCTCTAAATCATATATCAAATCATGAGTTTCTATCATGGTGTCATCAGGGCCGGTTTCTCCTGAATCGGCCAAATCACCGCCTTCAAAGAACGCCCATCCTGTTGTTTCGCCAGGATCGAGCGACATCAAGCGCGCCGGTGGTTCCCACTCGTCTAGCTCTGGGTTACGTCGCTCCCGGACACTTTTTGCCAGTGTTAGAAATTGCAACTATAACGCCTCCCCATTTATCGTTTTTATTAGATATCGTCTTCATCGAAATGCGCGTAAAAAAGAAACAACACAAAATCGTCGACGACCTCATCGATGCCCTCGAATTGGTTCCAATATGCGAAGCCGTCTTGGTGTTCCGCTTCCTCGACGTACTCGTCGACCGCTTCCAATATTTTCTTACGTAAACCGCGCCGCATCTTTAATTGTTTATTGGTTGGTCGCCGCGGCATTTAATCACTCCCCTTTCTTGGTCGTCTTACATTACATGTTTTATGCGCTATACGTACGTTATCTTTTGTATCTGTACCGCCATCCGCTATTGGCACAATGTGATCTATCTCTAAATCTTGGTAATCTACGGGATAACCGCATATCTGACATATGGGTTGTCCATCTTCGGAGTCGCGCTTTATTATCTCACGTCGAGTATAATCTTTCTCATCGCCTTTTCTTTCTTGACGTCTCTTCCGGGCTTCTTTATGTTTCTCTTTTCCCTCTTCACTCTTACTATACTCACGCTGATAATCTAAACGCATCTCGCGTTGTTTACGATAATATTCACGATTCTTTTCAAGGATTTTTTCACGATTTTCCCGATAATACTTACGCATATATTCACGCTTACGTCTTTTTTGTTTTTCTACATAAGCAAGTTTAACAAAACACTTTTTGCAGTGTTCTGACAGCTCGCCGTCAGGTGCTGGGTAAAATTCGGATTCGTCCTTCTCACTATGGCAATGCTCGCACTTTTTAACCATAATAACACCCCCTGAGATAAGTTATAAAAAACGAGGGTAAAGCTAGCTACCCTCGTCTTTATCAATGTCCGGAATTATTTACGTTAGTACATAACGGACATTTTATTCCTCTTCTTCGTCGTCTTCTTCCTCGATAACTACACCGTCTTCGTTAACTTCTGCTTCATTATCTTCGTCAGTGTCTTCAGCTTCGTCATCGGCATTAGGATCAGGCATATCTTTAGTAGCTCTCCAGGCCGCTGAGTAGTCAATGCCTAACTCATCGGCAATCTCTCTCCGGGATCGACCCGCTGCGTATTCGCCGCGAATGTAATCTTTTCTTGGAGTACCGTCTTTTACACCTAACTCTTCGGCTAATTCGCCCTCAATAAGAGGAGTTCTGCCCCGAGTTCCTGCCGCTTCTAAGTCGGAAGAAGCTGCATAAACAATATTGTAGGTAGTTCCTAACTCATCAGCCACTTCACTTCTGGTTCGTCCGGCTTCGATTTGTTCTCTGATATAATCATTTCTTGGTGTACCTTCCTCGACACCCAACTTTTCAGCCAATTCACCCTCGATTAATTTTTTCCGTGAACCTTGTGTAGTAGCATTCTCCATGTTAGCAGTCGCTGTATACACAATATTGTAAGATACATCTAATTCCTCTGCAATTTCATTCCTGCTTTTGTCTTTTTTAAACTCCTGCCTAATGTACTCAGACCTGTTATTAGTTTCTGTTCCATCATCCAATACATAGGTTTCATCATGTGCCATTTTTGTTTGCCTCCTTATTTTGAATTTGCTTTTTCTTTATTATACATTTATTATATAATAAAAGTTTATAAAAATCAAGGGAACATTGGGTCGTTTTTTAATTATTTTTTGAATTAATTTTGAGTTTTCCCCTTGATTTTTATACTTATTTAATATATAATAATATTATAGATTGAATTAAATAATGAAAGCAAGGGAGGTTCACAATTAATGGATAAGGAAGAAAAGACTGTATTCGCTTACGTTCCACCGGAATTGCATCGACGTTTGAAAATAGATGCGGCCGCTCGTGGAGCTACTCTGAAAGAAACTATAAATATCGCATTAGAAGAATATCTTGATAGAAGAGAATCGGAGGGAGGACGTAACGATGTGCGCATATCAGATGAAGGTGGAAGTGATGAAACCGTACAGTCCGAAAGGGACTCCGAGCAGTAATGAACGTTTAAATAAAGCTATGAAGGATTCGTCTCCTTATATAGCCGAGAGAAAGCTCGACGGTTGTCGCTACCTTACTCTGGATGGGCGTATCGTAAGCCCCCGTATAAGTACAACAACAAATAAAAACGTGGACAAGACGGACCATCTACCGCAACTACGTCACTTATTAGAAGGACGTATGGTTAATACTATGTTGGACGGTGAAGTATGTACGGGGTTGCATAACAGTAAAGCTCAAGATGTTGTGCGTGTTATGGGTTGTCTTGAAGGAGAAGCCGTACGAAGACAAAAAGATCAAGAGTATTTACATTATGTTGTCTTCGATATTTTACGTTCTCCAGAAGGCGTATGGTTGCATAACAAGCCGTGGTCGTTTCGTAGACAGATGTTAGATAAACTGTCTAAAGAGATTACCACGGATTATGTGCACTTATTACAGCCGGTCCGGAAAGGTAAGGAGGATTTTCTCCAGGACGAGCTTGACAAAGGAGGCGAGGGGGTCGTATTAAAACACAAAGACGGTAAATACGCACCCGGAAAAAGGCCTGCTTGGAATTGGATTAAGCTAAAAACAGAACTTGAAGATGATGTAGTTATTATAGGATTTGATCCTCCTAATAAAGCATATACAGGGGATGATCCTAAAGACTGGCCTTACTGGGAAGAGGGCCAACCCGTATCAAAACATTACGCGAAGAATTGGATCGGCGCGATCCGCTTCGGTAAATACGACAAGAATGGCAACTTGGTAGAACTAGGTTCATGTAGCGGTATGACTGAGCAACAACGAAAAATGCTTAGTGAAGACCCTAAAAAGTTTATTAATCGTGTTGCCGTCATTAAAGCTATGGAACGTACAAGAGATGGTATGTACAGACATCCAAGTTTTGTACGTCTTCACTCGGATAAAAACCCCGAAGAATGTGTAATAGACTCCGAGGGGTGGTAGTGTGAGTGAAACTACGTTATCTACTACAACAGAAGAAGTGAAAGAAGCGGCTCTGAACTATGTTAGTTATGGTTTACCTGTGATACCGCTGTGTCCACCTGATCATCGTGGTATGAATAACTCGCACCGTCAGAGGTGTTCGAGTCCTGGAAAATCTCCCATTATACCCGATTGGCAAAAACACGAGCATACCACGGAGCAGCAAGTAAAGAAGTGGTTTGATAAAAACCAATATTTAAACATCGGGATGCCGCTCGGACGGAATAGTGGTATCGTCGGTATCGATGTAGACGGTCATGATAATATGGACGTTCTACAAGACATCTGTAAAGGAGATTTACCCGATACATGGGAGTATACCACTGGGAATGGTTATCGGATAATGTATCAACTACCGCCTGGGTTAGAGACGAAAAAGTACGTCGTCGAGCTCGAAGAAGGCGAGATAGCATTGCTATGTGATGGCCAGCAGACGGTGTTGCCGCCTTCAAATCATCCTAAAGGTGTTGCGTATACATGGACTATGGGGCATTCTCCAGAGGATATCCCTATATCAACAGCACCGGAATGGCTTATCGAACGCATAATAGCTGAGGATAAGAAACAAGAGTTGGAGGAGAAACAACAATCCGAACCCCCAGATCCGGTAGAGGATGGTAATAGTGTAACTCCTGATGATTGGAAAAAGGATATAAAACAAGGAGGCCGGAATAATCATCTTACCCGTCTCGCCGGATCGCTAATAGCCCGTGGCACTATACCAAAGGAAGAGGTTCTCATGTTTCTCAAGTCGTGGAATGAGGAGCATTGCGAACCACCCTTACCTGATCACGAGATAGAAAAAATGGTTGAGGGATTGTTTTTGAGTGAGGAGATGAAAAACGCTAAGAGGGGCAGAGAAACAGAACAAGGTAAACAGGGAAAGAAAACTTTTAGAGCGACGCCTGTGGCTAAAGCTTTTTTCAAATACGAACAAAAAGAGGGACGTGAATGGGCTTACTCAACAACCGACGGAGACTTCTACATTACTAACATAGAAGAAGGTCCGTGGGAGATTGTGATGATGGAAGAAGTACGAAAGCGTATCAGGAGTTTCCTTATCGATCCGACAAAAGGTGGAGATATCGGATGGGATTCACAGCACTACGTTCGTGAAACGGTCGACGCTGCCAAATCCCTCTTGATAAATACCGAAGGCGATATTATCTTCGATTTAGGGGAACAAGTTGCGCAAGGCAACTACGATCTCTTAGAATATATACACGTTGATAACGGCCTACTTGAATGGCGTAAGAATGAAATGCATCCATGGGATCCCAATTTTCGTACTACAGTGAAATTACCTATTCCGTGGGAAGGTTTGGATGCTGAATGCCCAACGTGGAAAGAGACACTTAAAGAGTGGATACCCGATAAGGGTACACGCAAGTTCTTGCAGGAATATATAGGTTTGTGTTTAATTCCTGATACCAGGTATCGTACGGCTGCTTTTTTATTCGGGGAGGGATCGAACGGTAAAGGATTATTCCTGGATACCGTGTCTAAATTGTTCGGCAAATCACTGACTGCTATACCCCTCCATAAATTAAATAATCGATTCGAAGTAGGTTATATTAGAAACAAACTAATTAATATATGCGGGGATATAGATTCGCAGTACTTAAAAGATACAGGAACAATTAAAGCGCTTATCGGTGGCGACATTTTGAGGGGCGAGCGTAAACATGGAAGGTCCTTCAACTTTAGACCCGTAGCGCGATTACTATTCAGTGCTAACCGATTGCCACGAGTAGCGGATAAGACGCATGCGTGGTATTCGCGGTGGCGTTTTATAGAGTTCCCAAACACCTTTCCCGTTAATCCGGAGTTTAAAATAAATTTTAACAAGAAAGTAAATAAAGAATTACCCGGTATATTAGCGTGGGCAGTGAAAGGGCTGATGCGTTTAGAATACAATAATAAATTTACAGAAGGTGAGGCTATGAAGAAGGCTGAAGACGAATATAAACAGGAGAACGATTCGGTATTATATTTCACTAGTACGGCTTTGGAACAAGTAAAACATGAAGGACAAGAAACATCGTTACCTCAACGTGTTGTATGGAGGACCTATAACGAATGGTGTGAGCAAGAAGGGTTAAAACCTGTTGGAAAGAGAGAATTTGGAAAGCGTCTTGAAGGATGCGGTTTTGAACGAGGAAGACGCAGTGTGAGAGGAATTTCAGGTATATGCTTGTTGGGCGTGAAAGTAGTTGATGAATGGAAATCAACTTATGAACAGTATGAACGACTAGAAACCAAATAAGCATAAAAATAACCCGCAGCTTTAACTGCGGGCTTTATTTTTGTGTGTTATACTAACTCTACATATTCATTAACAATGGTTAATGCTTCATCATAACTGTCCGCTTTAGTAGCTTTATCTTGCATCTCTTCAACTTTTTCTTTCTGTCCCGCTTTTCGCAAAACACGACTCGCACGTGCGAGTACAGCGAATATATTCCCATCATGCCCAGTTACTTTACATTCTGGTTTAATCGTAGATACACCTCCTTTTATTTTTTATAGCCTACCTAACAAAAAGTAAAATAAAAACCAGATTAGCGCAAATATTATTAAAAATTCGCGCATAAATACTGTTATTTGCAATTTAAAAATAAGAGTTGCTATTGCAGTTGCTATTATTAATAAACTCGTTATAAAAAAGCTTAAAATAAATTTTGCTAGGGATTTATCAGACATTTAAATATCTCCCACCTATTTAAACTCTACTTTATTACCGCACTTACAGTTAGCTGTTTTTGTAGTATCAAAATCCACAGAGCCACAGATACGTATTTTATCCAACGTTACTCTGTGGCTTATCGTAATTGTTTCGCCGCACTTATTACACTGTAACGTGAAAGACTTTTCATTTTTCATTGTTTTCCCTCCACATCATGGGAGTTCTCTAATAAACGTAAGGTTTTTTCATCGAAATCCACACGTGCATCTTCTATCATCTGTTCGCGTATCTCTTCGAACTTTTCTTGCAACTCCGCAACAGATTCACTAGCCTCCTCCATTACCTCTTTACAATCCTGCATCACGCGCCGATTACGTTCAAATGACCCGCTCAAGGTTTTCACCCCCTTCATTTTGGCTACTATAACGGGTTTTATTAATTTAAACCAGAATGACCGAAACCGCCTTCGCCACGATCACTTTCGGGTAATTCGTCAGTTACCACGAAGTCTGCACGCGGCGCAATGTTTATTATACCTTGTGCGATTCTAGATCCTTTAGATAAAGCGATAAGTTCGTCGCCAGTATTCCAACATATAATACCCACTTCTCCGCGATAACCACTATCAATGGTTCCCGGCGCGTTGGCAACGCGTAAAGCG
>SL_5KL_010_SEDDRAFT_10001347_pt1 | contig 14940 bp, 12 predicted proteins | sample SodLakKL_010_SED_FD_9118 | JGI IMG/M metagenome (IMG submission 9118)
CGCCGCTTTGACGAGGTGCTCTTTTTCCGTTTTTTCGTTGGGGGCGTGGGCTTCTTGTTCGTGCCCGGGGCCGAAGCCTACGCAGGGGATGCCGTAGCGGCCCATGATGGAGACGCCGTTGGTGGAAAAGGTCCATTTGTCGACGAGCGGATTGTCGTCAAAGAGTTCCTGATAGGCGTCCACGACCGTTTGCGTGGCGATGTGCTCCTCTTTTTGGACCCAGCTTGGGAAGTAGGTTTTCGTCGGATAGACCAAGCCGGTGTAGGATGGTTTTTGATAGTCGTACATCTCGACTTCCGCGCCCGCTTTTTTGACCGAAGGCAAGTTGCGGATTTCATCCATGGCGCCTTCGGGCGTTTCTCCGTGGGTCAAGCGGCGGTCGATGGAAATGCTGCAACCGTCGGCGACCGCGCAGCGGGAAGGAGAACTGTAAAAAATCTCGCTTACGGTCAAGGTGCCTTTGCCAAGGAAGGGGTCGTCGTGCAAGTTTTCATGCAATTCTTCAAGTTCCTGAAGAATCGGCGCCATTTTGAAAATGGCGTTGTCGCCGCGTTCGGGCGCGCTGCCGTGGCAGGACACGCCGTGCGTGGACACCTTGATTTCCATGCGTCCGCGTTGTCCGCGGTAGATGTTGCAAGATGTCGGTTCCGTGATGACGACGAACTCGGGCTTGATGTCCATCTCTTCAATGAGATACTGCCAGCACAATCCGTCGCAGTCTTCTTCTTGCACCGTGCCGGTCACGAGAAGGGTATAGTCATCTTCAAGGTTGAAGTCCTTGATGATTTTTCCGGCGTACACCATGGAGGCCATGCCGCCTTCTTGGTCGCTCGTGCCGCGTCCGCCGATGTACTTCTCGTCTTCGAAGCCTTCATAAGGGTCGAAGTCCCAGTTTTTGAGCTCGCCGACGCCGACGGTGTCGATGTGGGCGTCCATGGCGATTAGATGCTTGCCGCTGCCGATGGTGCCGATGATGTTGCCCATCGGGTCGATTTCGACCTTGTCGAAGCCGACTTTTTCCATCTCCTCTTTGATGCGCAAGATCACTTCTTTTTCCTGTTGGCTTTCGCTGGGGATGCGCACCATGTCCCGAAGGAATTTCGTCATTTCGGGTTGGTAACTTTTCGCTTTTTTCAGTATTTCGTCAAATTCTATCTTCACTGTATACCTCCTAATGGTTTCGCAAAGCTTTGATTTTGTCGTTGTAGTCGTACACTTTTTCGTATTCTTCGTCCCAGAAGTCCATCGACTTCATTTTGTCCAGATAGGCTTGTTCGTAGCCGAATTTCAGCCAGTCGTCCTCTTTTTGTTTGAAGAGTTTTTCTTTTTGCGCCTTTCCGCGGGTGTCGGCGATATGCTCGGTGTCGGCTTTTAAGAAGATGTCGCGGAACCAGCGGCGCATGACAAAGTCTTCGGTCTCAAGATAGCGGTTTTCCAAATCTTCCATGACGCTGTCGTAGCGGTCGAAGCCGTCGGTGGCGACGGTGACGACGTTGTCTTCGGGTCCGAGCTTCAGATGTTTCGCCATTTTGATCGCGCCCAGGATGTTGCAGACGCCGCTGACGCCGAAGAAATCGCGCATGGCTTGCAGCTGTTTTTTGTCCACGCCGTATTCGGCCAAAACATCGGCGCCATCGCGCAGGATTTTCAAGCCTCTCACCGCGTCTTCGTCGCTGATCAAGGCGATGAAGTCGGTGCTTAAGACATTGTGGATCAGCGTGCACATCTTGTCGCCGATGCCTTCGATGCGATGCTGCCCGCGTCCGCCGTCCATCAGCGTCGAGCACTCGTAGGGCTCAAGCGCGACGACTTTCGCTTCAGGGTATTCCTTTTTGATTTGGTCGCCCGCGGCCAAGGTGCCGGCGCTTCCCGGCGCCGAGGCAAAACAGGCGATGCGGCCGTTGCCGATGCCTTTGACCGCTTCGATGGCGCTATGGCCGGTGACGTGGCGGTGGAAACGATAATTCGGCATCAACTCGAATTGCGCCAAGGCGACGTTTTTAGGGTCTTTGGAAAGCTCGTGCGTCTTTTCTAACGTCAAGATGACGTCGGATTCCGTTCCGGGGGTCAAATCGAGTTTGGCTCCGTAGCCTTTGATGCGGTCGTAGCGTTCTTTGCTCATGTTGTCGGGCATGATGACGACGGCCTCATAATCCATGAGGTTGCAGATGTAGGAAACGCCGATGCCGAAATTGCCGGTCGAGGGACCGAGAATTGTGTGTTTGCCGGGTACGATGTCGCCATCGACATACCCTTCGATCAAGGTCGAATACGCCGGCCCGACTTTGTGCGAGCCGCTTGGGAAATCCTTGCCGAGCATCACGACGATGTTCGCGTCGACGCCGGTCAGGGCTTTGGGCAAGACGACCTTGTTGACCTCGTTGTTTTCTTTCTTCCAGGTGATGTTGAACAGGTTCATCGGGTCCAGTTCGTCTTTTTTCGCTTCAAGCGCTTTTTTGCGCAAATCGGCGTCCAGTTTGCTGGGGTAAAGCATTTCATCGTACGTCGGACCCAGGGTGCTTTTTTTCATGTTCGTCCTCCTTCGTTGTTCTCAATATAGTCTATCAACAGATCCAAATCGGGTTTGAGCCGTTTGGGTTTGATTCCGCATTTGTCCATGGCTTTTGTGTCTTTGAGGCCGTTGCCGGTGACGATCACCGACACGGTTTGCGCAGGCGATATGAGATTTTGTTCGAGGGCTTCTAGTAGCCCCGCCACACTCGCGGCGGCGGCCGGTTCGGCAAAAATGCCCTCATCTTTGCCCAAGAGCGCGATCGCATCGAGAATCTGCTCGTCGCGGACGGTGATCCAGGCGCCGCCGGAAGCTTTGACCGCGTTCAGCCCTTTCACGGGGTTTCGCGGTATGCCGACCGCGATGCTGTCGGCGAGCGTGTCTTCCGCGGTCTCTTGTAGGTCGCGGTTTTCCTTTGCGGCTTCGTAAAACGGGGCGCAGCCCTCGCTTTGCACGCCGAGGATTTTCGGGATTTTTGATGTGAGACCGATTTGATGCAAATCGTAAAAGCCCTTGTACACGCCGGCGATGGTGCAGCCGTCTCCGACGCTCACAACCACCCAGTCGGGAACGTTGAAATCCATCTGTTCGGCGATTTCATACGCCACGGTCTTTTTGCCTTCGACCATGTGGGGGTTGATGGCGGCGTTGCGGTTGTACCAGCCGAAATGATTGATTGCCGCCTTGGAAAGCTGGAAGGCAGCCTTGTAGTCGCCCTCGACGCTGATGACGTCGGCGCCATAGGCGAGGAGTTGCGAAAGTTTGCCCAAAGGCGCGCGTTTGGGCACGAATATGACGCTTTTAAGCCCCATGTGCGCGGCGTTGCCCGCAAGGCTCGAGGCCGCGTTTCCGGTGGAAGAACAAGCGATGGTGCGGTTGTCGTTTTCGATCGCTTTCAAAACCGCCACGGCCGAAGCCCGATCTTTGAGAGAGCCGGTCGGGTTGAGCCCTTCGTCTTTGATATAGAGGGCCTCCATGTTCAATCTATTCGCCAGTTGGCGGCTTTTGTAATGCGGCGTCCAACCGACTGAAAGCGTCTTGTCGATATGGTTCTTGGATACGCTCATGAGCGGCTCATAACGCCACATGCTGTAGTTTTTGTTGTTTTCGAAATACGCTTTGGAAAGCTTCTCTTTCAAGCGTTCGTAATCGTAGTGGATGTCCAAAATGCCCTTTTCGCCGCACTTCGGGCATGTGTAAAACTCTACGGGCGGACGGTAAGTCTCCCCGCAAAGTGTGCAGGAGTAATGGGTGAGAAATTCCATGCTATCACGCTTTCTTTAGTCTTCTATGGGTACGATGCGAAAGGCGTTGACGTCAAAGAGGCCTTGGTCGGTCAACTTCAAATCGGGAATGACCGGAAGAGAAAGGAACGCCAACTGGATGAAAGGGTCGTCGATGGAGTCGCTAAGCCCCATGGAACGAACTTTTTCTTTCATACGGTCAAGCGTCTTTGCGACATTCGGCGCGGGTTGCGTCGTCATTATGCCTCCGATTTCAAGCTGCAAGAAGTCTTCGACTTTTCCGTCTTTGACGAGCACGATGCCGCCAGAAATCTCGACAATTTTCTCGGTCGCCAAACGCATCGCTTCGTCGGTGTCGCCTAGGACGACGAGGTTGTGGGAATCGTGGGCGATGGTCATGGCAAGCGCGCCGTTTTTGATGCCGAAGCCTTTGACAAGACCAAGGCCGAAAGCGCCGCTTGATTTGTGGCGTTCGACGACGGCGAGTTTCAAAATGTCTTGGTCCGGATCGTTGCGGTATACGCCGTCTTCGACACGGACGGTTTCACGAAGGCTTTTGGTGGTGATGTTGTTTTCGACGAGGCCGATGACTTTCACGCTTTCTTTTTTGAGTTTCAAGGTGAAATCCAACTTGTCAAGGTCGATGTTGACGGTGTCGCTCACGGCTTTTCCTTTGACAATCGGCGCGTCGATCAAAGGTTTGCCGTCTTTTGCCACCAACGCGCCCCGTTTGTAGACAGCCTTTGGTTCGATGTTCTCAAGGTCGTCGAAAACCACAAGGTCGGCGTAATACGAAGGCGCAATGGCGCCATGTCGGGATAAACCGTAACAATTCGCGGCGTTCAACGTCGCCATGCTTATGGCGGTTATAGGATCGATGCCGTGTTGGACGGCCAAATTGATGTTGAAGTTGATGTGGCCTTCGGCCTTGATGTCTTCGGGATGCTTGTCGTCGGTACAAAAAAGCAAGCGTTCGACGTTCTTCTCGGTGACACCCTTTAAGAGGGTGCCGACGTTGCGGGTGACCGAGCCTTCACGCAAGTGCACATACATTCCGCGTTTGACGCGGTCGAGCATTTCTTCGACGGTCGAGCACTCATGGTCGGTTTGCACTCCGGCAGTCCTGTAGGCGTTCAAGTCGTTGCCTTTGAGAGACGGGGCGTGCCCGTCGATCGGGCGAGGTTGCATCAACCGTATTTTTTTGTGGATGTTTGCCTCGCCGTTTAAGACATCGGGAAAGTTCATCACTTCGCCAAGGCCCAAGACGCCCTCTTCGCCGGAAAGTTCGGCGATGTCGTCGGCGGTAATGGTTGCGCCTGCCGTCTCATAAGTCGTCGCGGGGACGCTTGAGGGAATCATCATGTACACATCAAGCAAAGAGGCCTTGGAGCTTTCAAGCATGTAGCGGATGCCTTCTTTGCCGCTTACGTTGGCGATTTCATGCGGATCGGCGATGATGGTTGTCGTACCTTTGGGCAGGACAATGTTCGCAAAATGGGGCGGGGTGACCATCGATGATTCGATGTGAACGTGCCCGTCGATGAAACCGGGCGCGACATAGCTGCCTTGTACGTCGACTTCTTCTTTGCCATGGTATTCACCGACGCCGACGATGACGCCGTTTTGAATGGCGATGTCGCCGTCTTCAATTGCTTTGGTGAACACGTTGACAATGCGGGCGTTTTTCAGAACAAGCGCCGCTTTTTCTTGACCCCTTGCGATTTTCATGAGTTCTTTGTCGTTCATGGGTTTCACCTACTTTGTCAGTCTTGAGTGTGCATGGTGGTGATGAAATCTTCAATCATGTTAAAGGCCACGCGCTTGCGGTAGACACGGTTGGAACGCTGGTCGTCGATAGGCTTGATATGGGGCACGTAGGCGTTTTTGATGCTGACGATGTTGTCTTGTACCGCGCTGATGGTTTCGCCGATGTGCCGTTTTTCGACGTCGCGCAGGCGCACTACGGTCACGTTGATGGCGCCTAGGGCCATGCGGAGATCCTTGACGACGCCGTCTTCAATGGTCACAGCGCCGGCGAAGGCGACTTTGGAGATGGCGTCGGCTTTGCGTCCGCCGACTTTCAAAAAGCGCGTCTTTGTGAAACGGGTTTTGGGAAGCCTGATTTCTTTGATGATTTCTTCGTTGGATAGGGTGGTTTTGCCGGGGCCGACAATGACGTCGTCGATCAACGCTTCGCGCGCGGAGCCCTTTTGCTCGATTACTAGTTTCGCGTCCAAAAGATACAGCGTCAACACTCCGTCGGCCGCCGGTGAGGCGTTGCCGATGTTTCCGGCCAAGGTCCCGACTTTGCGGATGCCGGGGCCGGCGATTTCAAGCATGCAGTCCTTAAGGACTTGCGGAACCGCCTCGTGGCGCAAAAGCGTTTCATAATCCGTGAGCGCGCCGATGGCGAGATAGTCGCCTCGGTCTTCGATATAGCGGAGTTCCTCAAGATTGTGGATGTAGAGGATGTCTTGTTTGAAGCGGGCGGGCGTTTCGCTCCAAGAACGGTTCTTGACCATGAGGTCGGTACCTCCGGCCAACACTTTGAACGTGCCTTCACTCAAATGGTCCAACGCTTCTTCGTAGGTTTTGGGGATGACATGTTTTACCATAGTCCCTCACCTTCTTTCGATGCGCGTTTGACGGCTTTGAAAATCATTTCGTATCCGGTGCAGCGGCACAAGTTGCCGGCTAAAGCGATGCGGATCTCTTCTTCGCTTGGAGACGGGTTTCGGTTCAAGAGGTTTTCCGCCGCCATGACCATGCCCGGCGTGCAAATGCCGCATTGCACGGCGCCTTCTTCGACAAAGGCGTTTTCGAGGACTTTGTAGCGCTTGGTTTCGCGATAGCCTTCGATGGTCATGATGTCCCGGCCTTCAACGCTCGCAAGCGGCAGCAAACAAGAGTTCACCAGCCATCCGTCCATGAAGACCGAACATGCGCCGCATTCTCCTTCGCCGCAGCCTTCTTTTGAACCGGTGAGGCCGAGTTCCTTGCGCAAAATGTCCAAAAAGCGCATGTTCAAGGGCTCATCAACGGTAACGGTTTCGCCGTTCAAGGTGAACGTGACTTTAGCCATTGTCGATCAACTCCATAATGGATTCGGGGGTCGCGGGAATCTTCTTGACTTTGCGGCCGATGGCCTGTTCGATGGCGAGCGCCACGGCTGGCGCGCCGCCCACGAGCGTCAGCTCGCCGACGCCTTTCGCGCCGTAGGGGCCTAAGGGATAGGGATTGTCCATGATGTGGTTTTCCATCTTCGGCACATCGACCGAGGTCGGGATGATATAGTCGGTCATGTTTTTTTGTTTCAGTTTGCCTTGTTCGTGGTTCATCACTTCCAAATACCCATACGCGATGCCTTGCGCCTGGCCGCCGTCGGCCTGGCCGAGGACGATGCGTTCGTCGATGGCTTTGCCGAGGTCGTAGATGTTCCAGGCGTTTTTGACGGTGACTTCATAGGTCACTTTCGAGACTTCGACCTCGACGACGTTGACGCCCCACGAATAGGCGGGGTACGCGTCGCCGCGCATCGTGTCTTGGTCCCATTCGATGTATTCGGGTTGCTTGTATTGCTTGGTGATGGTTTGTTCTTCGCCGGCAATCCACTCTTCTTTTAAGGATTTCGCCGCACGCGCGAGCAATCCGCCGACGACCATCATCGTTCTTGAGGCGACGGTCGGGCCGGAGTCGGGGACGTAACGGGTGTCGGGGTAGTTGAACGTCACCTGCTCGATCGGCACATCCAACAAGTCGGCGACGAGTTTGCGGAAGGTCGTCTTCGGGCCTTGGCCCATGTCGACGGCCGCCACAAGGATGTGCACGTTGTCTTTGTCGTCTTTTTTGAGCTTCACCTGGGCTTTGATGATGTCGGATTCGCCGCTGCCGGTGAAGCCGCATCCATGCAAGAACCAGCTCATGCCGATGCCTTTGAAGGTGTCTTTGTCTTCGTAGGCTTTGGCCTTGTTGTGGTAATCGGAGATTTCCACCGCTTTGTCGACCATGTCGCTTAGAATGATCGGGTCGCGGAAGGTGCCGCTCGTTGAGGTTTTGTCGCCTTGTTTGACCATGTGGCGTTTGCGGAAAGCAAAGGGGTCTTCGCCAACGTCTTTGGCGATGTGGTGGATGAACATTTCAATCGCGAAGATCATCTGCGGCGCGCCAAAGCCTCGGAAAGCGCCGTTGGGGACGGTGTTGGTGATGTAGACGTCGCCGCTCACGTCCAAGTTGTCCACGGTATAGGCGTTGGTGACGGCAAGCATGCCGCGTGAGAGAACAACTCCGGAGAGGCCGATGTAAGCGCCGCCGTCCAAAGCGAGGTTCGAACGGATGCCGATGATGTTGTTGTCTACATCGAGTGCGGCTTCCATTTTGGTTTTTGAAGGATGGCGCTTAGTAGTCGTTTCCATGTCCTCTTCGCGTTCGTAGATGAACTTGATGGGCTTTTGAATCTTCTTGAGCGCGACGGCGAGCTGGCAGGCGGTGACGGAAGGAAACTCTTCCTTGCCGCCGAAGGCTCCGCCGACGGGCGCTTGGATGACGCGGACTTTGTCTTCTTCTTCGCCCATGGTGTCGAGCACGGCGTTTTTGACATAGTACGGGCACTGGATGGAGCCGACCAAGGTGTAGCCGCCGTCTTCGGGGTAGCCCACGAATCCTTGCGGTTCGATGTAGGCTTGTTCTTGGTAGCCGGTCTCGTATTCGTATTCGACGGTTTTGGCGGCGCGTTCAAAGGCGGCGTCGACATCACCTTTGTCAAAGTGCAGCTGCACGCCGCTGTTTTTGAAATCGAAAACGGGGTCTTTTTCCTCAAAATCGATTTCTACCGCATCGGCAAGGTTCATGACGGTTTCCTTGTCCGGGCCGACTACGAGCATAATCGGTTCGCCGATAAAGTTCACGTCTTTCTCGGCGAAAACCGGCCAATCTTCGTAAATCATTTTTACGACGTTGCGCTTGGGAATGTCGGAAGCGTCGACGGTATGATAGCCTTCCGGCATCTTTGGCAGTTTGATGTTTTTGATCGTCCCCCGCGCGATGGGCGAACGGACGGTCTTCGCATAGAGCATCCCGTCGATGCTGATGTCGCTCGTATACGGGGCGCGTCCGGAGATTTTCTCTTCGCTGTCGACTTTGCGGATGGATTCGGAAATGTCTTTTTTCGTTTTCATCGCTATCACCCTAATTTGTCCATTTTGATGGCGTCGGTGGGGCAAATCGAGACGCACAGTCCGCAACTGAAGCACTTGTCCGGATTGAACGTGATTTTGTCTTTGAAATCGATGGCAAAATACGGACAGGCTTTTTGACAAAGCATGCATTCGATGCATTTGTCTTCGATTAGCTTCGGCAGTTCGTCTTCGTAGGTGACATCGTTGGTCAAATCGGTGCCGATCACTTCTTCAACGCTTTCGAATCCGAACTTTTCAAGCGCCTTCGGCAGGTCTTTGAGGATTTTTGCGTACAGCTGTTTGCCTTTAAGAAGGGCACCCGAGAGCATTTGCACGCCGCTTGCGCCGGCTAGGAGAAACTCGACGACGTCTTCGGCGGTGCTGACGCCGCCAACGCCTAAGACCGTGAGGTCGGGTTCGGCCTGTTTGATTTTGTAGACGGTTGCGAGGGCGAGGTTTTTAATCACCGGCCCGGTGGTCCAGACGAAGCCGTCTTCGGCGCCGTATTCGATGCGGCGCTTGGCCGGGTTGATGTTGATGGTCGGGCCTAGGGAGTTGATGGCCACCACGCCGTTTGCGCCGGCTTCCTTGATGGCTTTCGCATACCCTTCGGGGTCGGGGATGTGCGGGCTGATTTTCATGTAAAACGGCTTGTCGGTGAGGGAACGGATGGTTTTTACCGTTTCGGAAATGACCGCAAGGTCGGTGCCGACATAATGCGTCGACACTTCAAAGGCGTCGGCAAAGGCGTCGAGTTTGGGAATGAGCACTTCCATGTCTTCTTTGGAATACCCGACGCTAATGATGAGCGGACGGTCGTTATCTTTGGTATAGGCCGGGAGAAACTCTTCGACCCATTTTTCCATCGGGTGCTCGCTCCAAAGTTCGCTGTTCATGACGTAGTTCTTGCCGGTGTAGATGCAGGGTTTGGGAATCTTGGGGTCTTTCGTGGAGATGGTTTTCGTCACGACGGCGCCGCAACCGGCGTCTTCACGCATGAAAAGCAGTTTTTCCGCATCGCCCACAAGGGGGCCCGATGCGGGCATGAGCGGATTTTCAAGCGTTAAACCGTCAAAGGAAGTCTTCAGTTTCATGAGGATTCACCTTCTTCTATTCTTTGCCAAAGGTCTTGCGCGTGCGCTTTGGCTTTTTGGTAGGTTTCTTGCAAGTTCTTCCGGACTTCGTAATCTTTCACGACAGGGTTTCCTGCGACAAAGACGTTGCGGGGTTTGAAACTGTTGAAGCATCCGAAGAACAGATGGCCGAGCGCGTTGTCTTTGTGGATCGGGGTGGGCGGAGCATAAGGAAGCATCAATAAGTCCGCCTCATAGTCTTTTTGGAAACGGCCGAGCTTGATGCCGAAACGAGCGGAAACGTAGTCGTAGGTGTCGTCGATTATTTTTTGGATGTCGCCGAGATTCATCGCCTCCGGCGTTTTTTTGAGCGCATGCGAGGCGTATAGCAGGTTCAAGTACTCGGTCGTGACCGAGGAAGACAGGCCGTCGTTGCCGACGATGACGCGGATGCCTTTTTCTTTTAACGCCGGGTAATCGGGGATGCCGACTCCGTTGTTCATGTTTGAGGACGGGTTGAGCGCGACGACACAGTCGTTTTCGGCGATGAGTTCGCGTTCGCTGTCGCTGACGTAAAGCGCATGCGTCAAAATCGAATCCTTGTTCAAGAGGCCATGGCGGTGCAGACGGGTTACGACCCGTTCACCGTATTGTTTCAAGGAATCGTTTTGGTCCATTTCGCTTTCACCAACATGGATATGGATGGGCGCGTCGGCGAGACGTTCGCTCACGCGTTGTAGCGTCTCCTCCGAAAGCGAAAGCGAAGCGTGCAAACCGAAATGGCCGCTTACCTTGTCCGTTTGATGATTGTCTAAGAAACGGCGGTTTTCTTGGATGCATTGTTCGACATTGAAGCGGTCACTCGTTTCAAAAGCGAACATGCCACGAAGGCCGACGTCGTCGACGACAGCCTTTTTAAGGGCCTCAAGAGCGCCGGACACGCTGCCGCTCGCATGGTGGTCGATGATGGTGGTCACGCCGTTTTTCACGTGGTCGACGGCGTTGACGATGCCGCTATAATAGATGGATTGCTCTTCAAGACCGCGGTCGAGTTTCCACCACTGCCCTTCTAAAATGTCCATGAAGTTTTCGTATTTGAAGCTGTTCATCCAACCCCTGGCAAACGTGGAATAGATATGGGTATGGCCGATGACGAGTGAAGGCATGACCAAGTGCCCTTTGCCGTCGATCAACTCGTAGTTGTCGTCTTCAAAGTCTTTCATGTCTCCGGCTTTCAGGATTTTTTCATCGAAGAGAACGTATCCGCTTGGATAAAAGCGGTCGAAATCGTAGACCATGGCGTTGACAATAGCTTTAGGCATTGCTTACACTCCTTTTCAAATAGCGTCCTTGCCTCGGGAAGAAGGCTTGGTCCTTGACGATGAATTCTCCGCGCGCGATGGTGGCACGAAGCGCCGCACCGCCTTTTAAAGATTCGTACACCGAGTAATCGGAAGCGGCATGGTTGGTGTCGATGGTCGTTTCTTTCGCTTCGAAGATTGCCAAATCGGCATCCGCCCCCACAGCTATCGAGCCTTTTTGCGGGGCGAGCCGATGCACCGACGCGATGTTTTCGCTCATTTTCGGTATCACTTCGGGACCGAAATGGCGATACATAATTGAAAACGAATGTTCGACGCCGCCGATGCCTAGCGGCATATCTTTAAGTTTTTCCGTTTGTTTGTCCGCTTTCATGAACGCGCAGTGGTCGGTGCCGATGGTGTGGATGTCTTCAATGTGTTCGCGCAAAATCTTGCGTTCGCGTTCGCTCCTTAGAGGCGGCGCGAAGGTGAACAGTTTGCCGGCCTCGCCTTTGAGCTGGTCGTGGTTGAACGTGAAATACTGCGGGCAGCTTTCTATGATAAAATTTTTGTTCAGCAAATGCGGATAGCGCTCTTTGAGCGCACGGAGGGTGTCGCCGCTGCTCAAGTGCACCATGTAGAGGGTGCCGCCTGTCTTTTCGACGTAGGAAGCGAGCTTAAGCGCTTCGCTTGTTTCGCTCTTCGAAGGTCGGCTCTTCGGGAGGTCCTCGTGGGTGTAAGCGTCGTCTAACGTAATCATCTCGTCGTTTTCGATATGGGCGAGCAGGGTGATGCCGTGTTTTTTAGAAAGACGCAACAATTCCTTGATGTCTTTGTCGTAGGTGCGCCGGTTCGAATCGGAATACGTCGTGAAAAACTTGAGCGTTGTGATGCCGAGCGTTTTCATCGTAAGCACAAACGTTTCCAAATCGTCTTTTGGGTTTTTGATGGTCGCGTGAAAGGCGTAGTCGAGGTGAGACCTCTCCGCTTCTTGCTTGCGCTTTTCATAGGCCTTTTTCAAATTTTCGACGTTGTCGACAGGGTCCAAAAAGTCGATGAACGTTGTGACGCCGCCGTACGCGGCGGCTTTTGAACCCGCCTCGAAATCGTCGACGGACACGAACGCGCCCAAATCCAAAGCGAAATGGACATGCGGGTCTATAAGGCCCGGCAAGACCATCGCGCCTTTTGCGTCGTAAACTTCTTTAGAAGCTATGTCCTTGTCGGAGAGTGCGGCAATGCGGCCGTCTTTGATATAGACATTCATCTTTTCAAAGGCACCGTTGACATATACCTCGCCGTTTTTAATGGCCAAATCCATCGTTTTCCCCCTCAATGATGTAGTAATCGATTATGTCGTATTGCTTAAGAAAGTCGGGCAGCAAATGTCTTCGTACCGTGAAGTACACATCAAGTCCGGAATCGACCATGATTTTCACCGTTTTGGCAAATCCTTGGCCGCGCATTTCCAATATGCCGACCTCGTCCAAAAACAGTGGTTCAACCTCTTTTTCAACGAGGCTCGTTAACGTGCTTTCTATCCACTTGACACAATCTTTTGCAAAGTGGTAGGGGCCAATTTTGTCGCATGCATCAAAGCCCTCAGGCATGAAAACGTCGCGGACGATCAACAGCCTGCTTTCGCCTGTGGACAGTCGTTTGGCGGTATAACTGTGAACAACGTCCTTGTTCATGGTTTTTAACGACACAAAACCGTCGCCTCCCAACCGTTCGTACAAAGCTAGCATGTGAGTGGTTTTGCGGTCGTTAATCTTCCCAGTAACGATGTGTACCATTTTCGGTTTCCCTCATGTGCAGATGGCCTTTCTTGCCGTGTGAAATGGCCAGAATTTCCGATGTAATGGAAATAGCGATTTCCTCCGGACTTCCCCCACCGGTATCGAGTCCGACCGGGGCATAGAAGTTGCTCAAATCAACGTCTTCACCGAAGGTTTCATAGGTTCTTTTCAAATAGTCTTTCAATTTGGCCGACGAACAAAGCATTCCTATGTATTTCGGGGACAAGTCGAGTTCTAAGATTTTATTGATGACGTGATAGTCGTTCGCGTGTTTTGGTGTGCAGACGACCACAAAGCTCCCGTCTTTGATGCCCTCTTCTTCAATGAACTGCACAAAGGGCTTTTCGACGAGCCTGTCGGCATAAGGATAAACTTCCAAGACCTCTTTTCGATCGTCGATGACGGTCAAATGGAAATCCAAGGTGTGCAGGATTCGTCCTAAAGCTTTCGAAACGTGGCCGGCGCCGAAAAGGTAGATATGGTTTTTGACCCCGATAAACTCGTAAAAAAGAGTCACAACACCACCGCACTTCATCGGCAATGTCGTCATATCCGAACGTCCGTCGACTTCCACTTTTTCTTCGTTAAGCAAATAGCGTTCAAGTCTGCTTTGGCGCTCTTTGAGAATCTCTTTGCATTTCTCGCGAGCATGGTATTCAAGCGCGCCGCCACCTACGGTGCCGATTGCTTCATCGTCTTCGCTCACAAGCATCTTGATGCCGATTGAGACCGGGCCTTCGCCTTTCTTCTCGACCGCCGTGACCAACACGGCGTCTTTTCCTTCGTTTTTATAACGCAGAATCCGTTCGTAGAGTGTTTCTTTTTCCATGGTCATCCTACTTTCTTGTTGTTAAAGATTCGACCAAAACGTGAAAAATCACGTTTTGGTCGACGCTACTACAATAAGACGGTCAAAACAGCGGCCAGCGCAAGCATGAACGTCGCCCCTATAGGACGGATACGAAGGCTCAAAGCGCTGCGGGTCTCAAAGAACGTGAAGCCCCTGAGCAAAGCAAAGGCCAATGCACCGCTGAAAACGCCTTGAAGCACGGTGAACGTCAACGCATTGCCAAAAGAGCTGACTTGCTCGGCGAGGAATCCGGTGGCCGCGAACTGAACGCCGAACCAAACGAGGTATGCACCGCGCCAGGCGACTGAGGCACCGACAAATCCCAAAATTTGGTGCTTAAGATTTCTTGAGATCAAGAAGTTTGCGACCGCGACCACCATCAGCGTTTCAAGCACGATGGAGATCATCGGGTTGATGATGCCCCAGTGGTTCATGGGCATGAAGAAATTCAGCGCTTTGATCGAAGCCGCAATGACGCCGACGGCCAACAGCGCTTTTTTAGAATTTGTGTGTTTAAACGCATAGATCAAAATCAGCGTTGCCAAAGGAAACATGATGCTTCCGGCCAAAAAGGGCACGGGAATTAAATGCAGTAGATAGCCTAGTGTGGCTTCCAGCACACCCCAAAAGGCGCCGAAAAAGACGATGGTGCTTATCAATGCAATGTTTCTGTTCATGGTCTAAATCTCCTTATCTTTTAATCTTTTTAGTATTTTTTCGGATGTGACCGGCAGAGTCTTGATGCGTACTCCGGTGGCGTTGTAAATCGCGTTCGCGATTGCCGCCGGCGGGGTGTCGATGCCGATTTCGCCAACCGATTTCGCGCCGTAAGGGCCGCTTTCTTCGTAGCTGTCGGCGAACTCTGTCGTAAGCTTTTTGAGCGTCAAATTCGTGGGGATTTTGTAGTTGAGCATGTCGCTTGTGATCAGCTTGCCGTTCTTGGCGTAGTGGACGTCTTCGGTCACGGCCATTCCGAGCCCTTGCACA
>SL_5KL_010_SEDDRAFT_10001348_pt1 | contig 14918 bp, 8 predicted proteins | sample SodLakKL_010_SED_FD_9118 | JGI IMG/M metagenome (IMG submission 9118)
ATCAGCCCCTTTGACCTTTTGCAAACGCGTTTTCGCGGCGACACCGATGCCCGCCACATGGCGGCATACAAAGGGAAAAGCATCCGGATGGTCGGATGGCTGGTCAACACCAAGTACGTGCGCACCGTCAAACAGGAAACCATGTATTTCGGATGCTTCCTCGACCATAAAGGCCAATTCTTTGACACCGTCCATTTCCCGCAAAGCGTCCGCAGCCATCCTTTCCGCGGAAGCGGGATATACCTGCTAAAGGGCGTGGTCACCCAAGAATACAACCATCCCTCCCTCGAAGTAGAAAAAATGGCACGCCTGCCCGTAAAAACCGACCCCAGGGAAACAACACATGCGAAAAACTTGTCTAACTCATAAAAATCCTTTATATTGGTCATGGCTTTATGCAAACAGATACAGCTATACCACCCATGAATAAAAGTATGTGGCTAAAACAATATGTCGCTACTACTGCGGCTTTCTACTAATCCAAACCAAAAACCCCCATCTATTAACCAACAATTAAACCTAAACTTATGAAGGACAAAAATTTACTATGCACAATCTTGTTGTTATTCTTATCGACTGCCCTTTTTTCACAAGGCAGCGGAGATTTCCAGGAAGTCCACCAGGACATTGACTGGGAATACTATGAGGAAAAGGGCATTGACCCCCTGGCCGGGGAGCGCCTGGTAAATGCCGATGGTGAATCCATTCTCGATTTCATCCCACCCATGGGCCTTTTGCTGGTCCCCGAAAGCGGCGATGAGAAGGTTATGGCCTTTGACCCGCAGGACGGAGAGCTGGTGGATGAATTTTTCTTCCCAAGCGACGACACAAACCTTACCACACCCATCCAGGTCCTGTGGAATTTCACAGGTACGAGCTTCCTTGTGTCGGACCAGACCATGCGACTCGTGCAACAGTTTGATTTGGATGGAGAGTTTGAACAAACCTTTGCTCCTGCTGATGGTCAGGACGACTCAATCCTGCAAAACATCCGGGGTATACACATGAAGCCAAACGGGAACCTGCTCGTTACCGTTTCATCTGGTGGCAACGCAAACTCCGTAGCCATGTTTGATACGGACGGCGAGTATATAGGTAATTTCATAGATAATGATGCTGGCGGTCTCGACGGTCCGTGGTCAATCATCTACCGGCAAGATACCAATGACTACCTGGTAAGTGCCAGCGGCTCAAGTGGAGTGCATCGGTATGATGCCGACGGAGATTTCATTGAGATGTTCGCCACCGGACTGGCTTTCCCACAGCAGCTGGAAGAACTCGACAATGGCAATGTCCTGGTGACCAACTTTTCTGCACCTTCTGGTGTATATGAATTCGACAGCGAAGGTAACCAGGTCGGCTATTACGACGCAGTAACCGGATTGCGCGGGGTAAAAGAGCTGGGCAATGAAAACATCATGGTCACCAACAGCGGCGGCGTGCACATCATCAACCGCGATAACGAACTGATAGAAACCGTCATTAGCGGACAAGGCAGGCACATTACCCACATCATGCCGATGGACATGGACTTCTTCGAACTGCAACTGGAAATGAATCCCGAAGATGCTGGTGCCGTTTATGGAGCAGGATCCTATCCCGAGGACTTTACTGTGGCCATCTCTGCTGAGCCTGACCTGTATCATGAATTCATCGACTGGACGGATGAAGACGACAATGTGGTCAGCACACAGCCTGCCTTCCAGTACGACATGCCTGCCGAGGATGTGACGCTGACAGCCAACTTCGCCATGCTGGATGTGTATGATGCGCATTTTACCGTAATGGAGGATTCGGATGAAGAAGCCCCCATTGAAGATGCCACGATCGCCATCGAAGGCTTTGATCCCCTGCATACGGATGCGGACGGAGAAGCCAGCATCACCCTCCCACAGGGCGCATACACCGCACACGTCACCATGGCAGGCTATGTGGCCGAAGAAGTGGACTTCACCGTGGATGACGGGGACGTACACATCGATGTGCACATGATGGATCACATCCTTGAACCAGCTAACCTCGAAGTCCAGACTGAGGATATGGAACCCGGCGAAGCACTCCTGACCTGGGCCGACCCGACACAAATTGCCGAGTTCAGGTATGACGATGGCGAAGTAGACGGTCAGCTGGGATTCCAGGGAGACTGGAACAGCGTGATGGGCGCCGTACACTACCACAATGCCATCCTCGATGAGATGACCTGGCAGCTTACCTCCGAAGGCGGACCGCACAACACGGTGAAAGTATGGGTGCTCGGACTGGATGCCAATGGCCTGCCCGATAGGAATAACGTGAAGTATACCGCTGAAGACATCCCGAATAATGACAATGAATGGAACACTTATGTGTTCTCAGAGCCGGTCGAGGCACCTGATGGATTTTTCATCGGACTCAGCTACGATGGGTTCCTGGGATTGGCGACCGACGACGGGGTAGGTGAACCCTGGGACTTTGTGCCCGGCACGCAGTTTGGTGTGTTCGACATCACGGATGCCAGCTCTGACTTCACCCCGATCGAAAACTGGGATTTTGAAGTGAACTACCTCTTGCGCGGCATAGGTATTGATCTTGGCGAAGTGAGTTACGACAAGCAGCAAATCGTAACGAATGATGGCCCGGCACCAATCTATATCCCGCTGAACGAACCAAGGGAGACAGATCCTCCGAATATGCCACAGCGCCATGATAAAGCCTTCCTTGGCTTCAACGTCTACCTTAACGATGACCTCGTAGCAGAAGAAATCAGCGAAACCGAATACCTGTTTACGGATTTGCCCGGCGGAGAACACACAGCGGGCGTGCAGACAGTTTACACGACCGGAGAGTCCGAAATTGTGACGATTGATTTTGACATCGAAGGAGAACCGGATGTGTTTGAAGTAACCTTTAATGTGGATATTACCAATGCCGTGGAAGGTGGTCAGCTTTGGGGGTTTGATGCAGATGAGCATCACATCTTCATGACCGGAACCATGTTCGGTTGGGATGAACCAGGCGAACCCGAATCCGTGATGGAGCTTACCAGTACAGATCCATATATATACAGCATGACCCTGATGCTGGAAGCCGGCAGCCATGAATACAAATACTTCTCCGACCTTATCGGCGAAGGTTGGGATGGCGCCGAATGGCCCGGAGACCCCAACAGGGAAGTCGAAATCGCTGATGACACCGTGATCGATGATGTATTTGAAACAGGTGACCTCCCTGAGTTCATTGTCTCATTTGACATAATTGATGAAGATGGTCAGGCCATTGAAGATGCCATCATTACTTTTGATGGCGTAACTCATGACGCCGGCCACTATGTGATTGAAGAGGTGGAACCTGACACCTATCATTATGTCGTTGAAAAAGACGGTTATCTAACCGTCGAAGACGAAATCATGGTGACTGAGGACACCGACGTCGAAGTGGTCTTGCACGACGATGATGTGGCAGTAGGAGAGGTTTCTGAAGTGGTGACAGAGATCTGGCCCAACCCGGCTCGGGCTGCCCTCTACATTGAATCTAACACCAACTTCTCCCAGGTCCGGATCGTGGATATTTTGGGACAGGTCGTTTACAGCGCCGAAACGGATGCTGCTTACTATGAAATAAACGTTTCCGGATTCAACCATGGCGTCTATTTCATTCAATTGACCACCCAAACCGGAACAGTGACCAAACGCGTTCAGGTAGTCAGGTAAAACACCTGGTGCACACCCAAAAAAAGGGTTGCATCCTTCGATGCAACCCTTTTTTCTATGACAGTGCTTAAAAGGCCCTTTGTTATGGGGGCACACATACGCTTGCAAGCGCTGGCCGCTCAGCAGCTACTACGATTCGCTACATGCTGGTAGCACCCCTCCGGGTAGTTTTAAGCCTGTGCGGTCGGACCACCCAAATTCATGGGCAAAGCGGGACCTTTCGTATCTTTGATGGGCCCATGGATGGATTCAAACTTGTTGATGTTTTCCCGAAGGGCATTCATCAGGCGTTTGGCATGTTGAGGCGTAAGTACAATGCGTGACTTCACCTTGGCCTTGGGAACACCAGGCATCATGCGCGCAAAGTCTACCACAAACTCGGTGTTGGAGTGGGTGATGATGGCCAGGTTGGCATACGTGCCTTCCGACACTTCTTCGCCCAGTTCAATGTTGATCTGCTTATCTGGTTTTTTTTGTTCAGACATAAAATTCCTTCCTTTTGTTTAGTAAAATATATGCTTTAGTGACATACGGGGCATGACGCCCTTGCATCATGCCCCGATCAGTTTCCTTAATCTGTCAGTCCAAATTATTCTTCGGTTTTTTGGACTGTTTTTGAGGCTTCCTCCTTGGATGCCATCAGCAATTCGTATTCTTCCCTGGAGCCGACGATGATCTTGTCGTACTCGCGCAGACCAGTTCCGGCCGGGATTTGGTGACCTACGATCACGTTTTCCTTCAGGCCGTTCAGCCTGTCTGTCTTCGCATTGACTGCTGCATCGGTCAGCACCTTGGTGGTTTCCTGGAATGAAGCAGCCGAGATGAAGCTCTTGGTCTGCAGGGAAGCCTTGGTAATCCCCTGGAGTTGCTGACGTGCCGTGGCACCCCGTGCATCCCTGGCGACTACCAGGTTTTTGTCCTTGCGACGCAGCATGGAGTTTTCGTCGCGCAACTTGCGGGCCGTAATGATCTGGCCGGGCTTAAGTGACGAATCGCCAGGCTCTTCAACCACTTTCTGACCAAATAGGCTGTCGTTCTCTTCCATGAACTCGACCTTGTTGACGATCTCATTTTCCAGGAAGCGCGTGTCGCCCGGATCTTCAATCACCACCTTACGCATCATCTGGCGTACGATGATCTCAAAGTGCTTGTCATTAATTTTTACACCCTGCAGGCGATATACCTCCTGCACCTCGTTCACAATGTACTCCTGAACGGCAGTGGGGCCCTTAATGGCCAGGATGTCAGCAGGTGTGATGGGTCCGTCGGAAAGGGGTGTTCCAGCTTTCACAAAGTCGTTTTCCTGCGCCAGGATTTGTTTGGTCAATGGCACCAGGTAGCGTTTTTCATCACCGGTCTTGGAAGTAATGATCACCTCACGGTTACCACGTTTGATCTTCTTACCGAAGGATACCACACCGTCAATCTCAGAAACGACCGCCGGGTCAGATGGGTTACGTGCCTCAAAGAGTTCCGTGATCCGTGGCAAACCACCGGTAATGTCACCGGATTTACCGACGGCTCGCGGAATCTTGGCAATGATTGTACCAGGCTTCACTTCCCTATCCTCGTTGATCACCACATGAGCTCCTACAGGCATGTCATAGACACGCTCTGTCTTGCCTTCTTTGTTCACGATGCTCAGCGATGGGTTGCGTGTCTTGTCCTTGGAGTCAATGATGACCTTTTCGTAATAACCCGTCTGTTCATCCGAGTCAGTCCGGTAAGTGGTTCCCTCCTTCATGTTGTTGTACACCACCTTCCCCGGTTTGTCCGTCACAATCACGGCATTGTAGGGATCCCACTCGCAGATCAGCTCACCGCTCTTCACTTCATCGCCATCCTTGAAATAGAGGTTGGCCCCATAAGGGATGTTCTGGCTGGTGAGTACCATTTGCGTGTTTTTGTCGATGATACGCATCTCAGCCGAGCGTCCGATGACCACCTGGTACGACTTGCCTTCTTCATTGGTAAACGGCACTGACCTGAGTTCATCAATTTCCAGCACGCCGGCATACTTGGCATTGATTTTGGAAGCTGTGGCAATATTCGAAGCAGTACCACCTACGTGGAATGTACGCAAGGTAAGCTGTGTTCCCGGCTCTCCGATGGACTGTGCTGCGATGACGCCAACCGATTCTCCTTTCTGAACCATACGTCCGGTAGCCAGGTTGCGTCCATAGCACCGGGTACAAACACCAGCCTTGGATTCACATGTCAGCACCGACCGAATCTCTACCGCCTCAATTGGCGACGCTTCAATGACCTCAGCAATCTCTTCCGTGATCTCATCGCCAGCCTTCACAATCAAAGTTCCTGAGGTGGGATGATAAATGTCATGGAGAGAGTTACGACCGAGAATGCGATCGTACAATGTCTCCACGGTTTCTTCATTGTTCTTTAAGGCCGTGGCAGTCAGCCCGCGCAACGTTCCACAATCGGATTCGTTGATGATCACGTCCTGCGCCACATCCACCAGTCGCCTGGTCAGGTAACCGGCATCGGCAGTCTTCAGGGCGGTATCTGCCAGACCCTTACGTGCACCGTGCGTGGAGATAAAGTACTCGAGCACGGATAGTCCCTCCTTGAAGTTAGAGAGAATGGGGTTTTCGATAATCTCGCCGCCTTTCGCCCCGGACTTTTGCGGTTTGGCCATCAGACCACGCATACCGGAAAGCTGTCGAATCTGTTCCTTAGAACCTCGCGCACCGGAATCCAGCATCATGTAAACCGGATTAAAGCCCTGGTTGTCGGCCGTCGTTTTGTCGATCAGCACCTTGGTCAGCTTCGCATTGGTATGGGTCCAGATGTCGATGATCTGGTTGTATCGCTCCGTATTGGTGATAAAGCCCATGCTGTAGTTCCCGCGAACCTCTTCAACTTGTGCGTCCGCCTGGTTGATCAGGATTTGCTTCTCTTCCGGCACGATGATATCGCCAAGGTTAAAAGAAAGTCCGCCACGGAAAGCCAGGTCGAAACCTAGATCCTTGATGTCATCAAGGAATTTTGAGGTGCGGGAGATGCCGGTTTCCTTCATGATGCCGCCAATGACATCACGCAGGGCCTTTTTCGTAAGCAGTTTATTGACAAAACCATAGTCCTCAGGAATAACCCGGTTGAAAAGCACGCGGCCCACCGTGGTTTCCACGATTTTATCAACCAATTTGCCCTTTTCTTTGACAGGTACCCTGACTTTGATCACGGCATGCAGGTCTGCCCGACCTTCGTTATGCGCAATGATTACCTCTTCGGTACCATAAAATGTCAGTCCTTCTCCTTTTACCGGATGTGCTTCGGTACTCTTCCTGCCTTTGGTCATATAGTAAAGGCCAAGCACCATATCCTGCGATGGCACAGCGATTGGCGCACCGTTGGCCGGGTTCAGGATGTTGTGCGAAGCCAGCATCAGCAACTGGGCTTCCAGGATGGCTGCATTGCCCAAGGGCAGGTGCACGGCCATCTGATCACCGTCAAAGTCGGCGTTAAAGGCAGTACATACCAGGGGGTGCAGCTGAATGGCTTTGCCCTCGATCAGTTTTGGCTGGAATGCCTGAATACCAAGCCTGTGTAGTGTAGGTGCACGGTTGAGCAGTACCGGATGACCTTTGAGTACATTCTCCAGGATGTCCCAGACTACGGGATCCTTCCGGTCTACGATTTTCTTGGCAGATTTCACGGTCTTCACGATGCCCCTTTCGAGCATCTTTCTGATAATGAATGGCTTGAACAGCTCAGAGGCCATTTCTTTAGGGATGCCACATTCATGCAGGCCCAACTCTGGACCCACGACAATGACAGAACGTGCAGAATAATCAACACGTTTACCAAGCAGGTTCTGACGAAAACGTCCCTGCTTCCCTTTAAGGCTGTCAGAAAGTGATTTCAGGGGCCGGTTAGACTCGGTTTTTACCGCATTGGTCTTCCGGGAGTTGTCAAACAAGGAGTCCACTGCTTCCTGCAACATTCGTTTTTCGTTACGCAGAATGACATCCGGCGCTTTGATCTCCATGAGTCGTTTAAGCCTGTTGTTGCGGATGATCACACGACGATAGAGGTCATTGAGATCGCTGGTGGCAAAACGTCCGCCATCCAGCGGCACAAGCGGCCGCAACTCAGGCGGGATCACGGGTACGACGTCCACGATCATCCAATCGGGACGGTTCTCAATGGTCTTCTGTGCATCCCGGAAGGCTTCAACCACTTGCAGGCGCTTGAGTGCATCCGCCTTGCGCTGCTGTGAGGTCTCAGTATTTGCTTTATGCCTGAGGTCGAAGGAAAGCTGATCCAGGTCAAGCTTCGTCAGCAATTCTTTGAGGGCATCAGCACCCATCCTGGCGACAAACTTGTTGGGATCATCATCTTCCAGCATTTGGTTTTCCATGGGAATGGATTCCAATGCATTGAAATACTCTTCCTCTGTCAGGAAGTCCATAAAGTTGAGTTCATCCGCTTTGGCACCAGGGTTGATCACCACATAACGCTCATAGTAAATGACCTGGTCCAGCTTTTTGGATGGCAAACCCAGCAGGTAGCCAATTTTGTTCGGCAGGGTGCGGAAAAACCAGATGTGGGCCACTGGCACCACGAGTTTGATATGCCCCATGCGCTCACGACGCACCTTCTTTTCGGTCACCTCCACACCACAACGGTCGCAAACGATGCCTTTATAACGAATGCGCTTATATTTGCCACAATGGCATTCCCAGTCTTTCACCGGACCAAAAATTCTCTCGCAAAACAATCCATCCCGTTCAGGCTTGTATGTACGATAATTAATGGTCTCCGGTTTCAACACTTCCCCGTGCGACCTTTCCAGAATAGACTCAGGAGAAGCCAGGCTGATGGTGATGTTGGAGAAGTTGCTTTTGACGTTGGATTCTTTTCTGAAAGCCATATATTGTTATTTGTTAAGAACGTAGTTCATTTGATTTAACGACGGATGATGTGGTCATCAGTCGAAAGTAATATTGAGGCCCAGTCCCCTGAGCTCGTGTACGAGCACGTTGAAGGACTCAGGAACGCCGGGGATAGGCAAGTTATCACCTTTCACCAGGGATTCATAAGTTTTGGCCCGTCCAATGACATCATCGGATTTCACTGTCAGAATCTCCTGCAGGACATTGGCGGCACCAAAGGCTTCCAGTGCCCACACTTCCATCTCACCAAAACGCTGACCACCAAACTGTGCCTTACCACCAAGTGGTTGCTGTGTAATCAGTGAATAAGGTCCGATGGACCGTGCGTGCATCTTGTCATCAACCATATGACCGAGTTTAAGCATGTAGATCACACCCACCGTGGCCGGCTGGTCAAAACGTTCACCAGTGCCTCCGTCATACAGGTGTACCTTTCCGTTCTCCGGAAGTCCGGCCTCATTCAGGTATTCATTGATCTGATCGATTTGTGCACCATCGAAGATCGGGGTGGCAAATGTCATTCCAAGCTTCTCTCCAGCCCAACCCAGCACGGTCTCGTAAATCTGGCCGAGGTTCATTCTGGATGGTACGCCCAATGGGTTCAGTACAATATCGACCGGTGTACCATCAGAAAGGAATGGCATGTCTTCCTGGCGTACGATTCGGGCTACGATACCTTTGTTACCGTGACGCCCTGCCATCTTATCACCCACCTTCAACTTGCGCTTTTTGGCCATGTAGACCTTGGCAAGCTGAACGATGCCCGTAGGCAGCTCATCTCCCACGCTGGCAGTGAATTTGCGGCGGTTGTGGTTACCCAGAAGATCCTTATACTCAATGGAATAGTTATGCAACAAATCCTTGATCAGCTGGTTTTTCTTCTTGTCCGTAGTCCAGTTGTTGGGATTGATGGTGTTGTAATCCAGGCTGTGCAAAATCTTTTGCGTAAACTTGGTTCCCTTGGGCACCACAGACTCTTTCAGGCTGTTTGTTACACCCTGTGACGTTTTCCCGGACACCAGCACAATCAGCTTGTCGACCAGCTTGGATCTCAGCTCCGCTGCTTTCTGGTTGAACTCTTCATCAAGCTTTTCAATAAATGCCTTCTCTTTCGTTTTGGCTTTGCGATCCTTGATCACCCGGGAGAACAGCTTCTTGTCCACGATGACGCCTTTTGTGGCAGGGGGTGCCTTCAGCGAGGCATCTTTCACATCCCCGGCCTTGTCGCCAAAGATGGCACGCAGCAGTTTTTCTTCGGGCGTCGGGTCGGTTTCACCCTTCGGGGTGATCTTACCGATAAGGATATCGCCTTCATTGACTTCAGCCCCAATGCGGATCAACCCATTCTCATCAAGGTCCTTGATGGCATCGGCACTGACGTTGGGAATGTCGGCGGTGAGTTCTTCCGCACCGCGTTTGGTGTCGCGGACATCCAGCGAGAATTCTTCGATGTGGATGGAAGTGAACATGTCATCATGGACGATCTTTTCAGATACCACGATGGCATCCTCAAAGTTATAACCTTTCCAGGGCATGAAAGCCACCTTCAGGTTCCTGCCGAGGGCAAGCTCCCCATTCTGCGTAGCATATCCTTCGGAAAGCAACTGTCCCTTTTTTACCTGTTGCCCCTTGGTAACAATGGGTTTAAGGCTCAGGCAGGTGTTCTGGTTTGTCTTGGCAAACTTGGTCAGCTCATAGGTCTTGACATCGTCCTCAAAGCTCACCAGTCGTTCTTCTTCGGATCGTGCATAGCGAATCACGATGGAATCGGCATCCACATATTCCACGGTGCCGTCGCCCTCAGCATGCAGCAACACCCTGGAGTCGTTGGCTACCCGTTTTTCAAGACCAGTGCCTACGATGGGCGCTTCCGGCTTGATCAGGGGAACGGCCTGACGCATCATGTTACTTCCCATCAACGCCCTGTTGGCATCGTCGTGCTCAAGGAAGGGGATCAGGGAAGCCGCAATGGAGGCGATCTGGTTAGGTCCGACGTCCATCAGGTTGATTTGTTCAGGCTCCACGATTGGATAGTCAGCCTGGTAACGCACCTTGATGCGCTCTTCCGAGAAGGTGCCATCCTTGTTCAAGGGCACGTTAGACTGGGAAATGATCTCGGTTTCCTCTTCTTCTGCAGAGAGATAAACCGGGCCATCGTCGTGTTTCACCTTTCCATTTTCGACTTTAAAATACGGGGTTTCAATAAACCCGAGTTCGTTCACCTTAGCAAATACACAAAGGGAGGAAATCAGTCCGATGTTCGGGCCTTCCGGTGTTTCAATGGTACAGAGTCTTCCATAGTGCGTAAAGTGCACGTCGCGAACCTCAAAACCAGCGCGCTCACGGGAAAGACCTCCCGGTCCGAGCGCCGACATCCGCCGCTTGTGCGTAATCTCTGCAAGCGGGTTGGTCTGATCCATAAACTGCGACAGCTGGTTGGTCCCAAAGAAGGAGTTGATCACCGACGACAGCGTTTTCGCATTGATCAGGTCAGTTGGCGCAAACACTTCATTGTCACGCACATTCATGCGTTCACGAATGGTACGCGCCATGCGGGCCAAACCCACACCGAACTGTGCATAGAGCTGTTCACCCACCGTACGCACGCGGCGGTTACTCAGGTGGTCAATGTCATCCACATCGGCTTTGGCATTCACCAGCTCGATCAGGTACTTCACGATGCAGATAATGTCTTCCTTGGTCAGCACCTTGACATCCATGGGGGTGTCCAGGTTGAGCTTTCTGTTGATGCGGTAGCGACCAACATCACCAAGGTCATAGCGCTTATCCGAGAAGAAGAGCTTTTCGATCATGCTGCGTGCCGTCTCATCATCAGGTGGATCGGCGTTGCGCAACAGGCGGTAGATAAACTCTACCGCTTCTTTCTCAGAGTTGGTGGTATCCTTTTGTAAGGTATTGTATACCAGAATGTAGTCATTGACGTTCAGCCCTTCCTTGTGCAAGATGATGGTTTTGACTCCAGCATCGAGGATCTGTTCGATGTGCTCATTTTCAAGGACCGTTTCGCGGTCAATGATCACCTCGGTACGTTCGATGGATACGACTTCACCGGTATCTTCATCGACAAAATCTTCCACCCATGACCTAAGCACCCGTGCTGCCAGCTTACGCCCGACATACTTTTTCAGTCCGGTCTTGGTCACCTTCACCTCATCGGCGAGGTCAAAAATTTCCAGGATTTCCTTATCCGTTTCGAAGCCGATTGCCCGCAACAGGGTAGTAACAGGCAACTTCTTTTTGCGATCGATATAGGCGTACATCACGCTGTTGATATCGGTCGCGAACTCAATCCAGGATCCTTTGAACGGGATGATCCTGGCGCTGTATAACTGGGTCCCATTGGCGTGGACACTGGTGCCGAAGAAGACGCCCGGCGACCGGTGCAGCTGGGATACCACCACCCGCTCAGCACCATTGATCAGGAAAGTACCACGGGGTGTCATGTAGGGAATGGTGCCCAGGTAAACATCCTGGATGATGGTTTCAAAATCCTCGTGTTCGGGATCCGTGCAATAAAGCTTCAATTTAGCTTTTAAGGGGACACTGTAAGTCAGTCCTCTTTCAATACATTCCTGGATGGAATATTTGGGCGGGTCAATAAAATAATCAAGGAACTCCAGGACAAAATTGTTTCTTGCGTCGGAAATCGGAAAGTTTTCGCTGAACACTTTGAAAAGCCCTTCGTTTTTCCGGTTTTCAGGAGTGGTCTCTAATTGGAAAAAGTCCTGGAAGGACTTTACCTGGATTTCGAGAAAATCGGGATAATCAAAATGGGCAGTAACTGTTCCGAAGTTGACCCTTTCTGCGTGTTTTTGTTTTGCTACCAAGGTATGAAGGTTTGAAGTGACTAAAAGCTAAAAAAAGAAGAACAGGATATCGTGTAATAAAGATCAGACTTCTACAGCGAATGAGGCATTCGGCAGAAGTCTAATCTTTATGGGGTAGTAAATGCAAGCTTACTTTATCTCCACCTCTGCTCCGGCTTCGTCGAGCTGTTTTTTCAGCGACTCTGCTTCGTCTTTTGTAACGCCTTCCTTGATGGCCTTTGGTGCGCCATCTACCAACTCTTTAGACTCTTTCAGGCCGAGGCTGGTCAATTCTTTCACCAGTTTCACCACTGCCAGTTTGGAAGAACCGGGTGCCTTGAGGATCACATCAAATTCAGTCTGTTCCTCTGCGGCTTCACCACCAGCTTCTCCACCACCGGCTGCAACAGCAACAGGAGCAGCAGCTGCGGGCTCAATGCCGTATTCTTCTTTTAAAATTTCTGCCAACTCGTTGACCTCTTTCACGGTCAGGTTAACCAACTTTTCTGCAAAATCTTTCAAATCTGCCATTTTCTTATTGTTTTAATTGGGTTTTACTTTTCAAAAATTGATGATGAACGAATGGATTTAGCTTTCTTCTTTCTCGGAAAGCGTTTTGACCAGTCCTGACAAGGTGTTGCCGCCAGATTGCAGGGCAGACAGCACGTTTGTGGCTGGTGACTGCAACAGTCCAATCACATCGCCGATCAGTTCTTCCTTCGACTTAATTGTGGCAAGTACGTCCAGCTGGTCCGCACCAATGTAGAATGACTCTCCTACATAAGCGCCTTTTACGACTGGCTTTTCAAGCTTGCGTGCTTTCTGGAATTCCTTGATCAGTTTGGCAGGGACGTTGCCCGTGTCAGAAAGCATCAGGGAAGTGGGGCCGGCCAGGGTCTCATACAGAGGCTCCAGGTCTTTCTCACTCTTCTCCATGGCTTTCTTCAGCAAGGTGTTTTTCACCACTTCCATCTGGACGTTTCTCCGGAAACAAAGCCTTCTCAGGTTGTTGATGGTTTCCACGTTCAGGTCGGAAGTATCTGTCAGATAAATGACATCGCTGTTTTTGAGTTTCTCGGTAAGCGACTCAAGAATCTGATATTTTTCTTCTCTGCTTTTCATAAAATAAACATCTTTAAAGGTGAAGCACCTTTTGTTTATAATGCTACTGATTTGGTATCAACCTGGATGCCCGGACTCATGGTGCTTGACATGTAAATGCTGCGCACATAGGTACCTTTGGCAGCGGCAGGTTTTAACCGCATAATGGTCTGGAGGAGCTCTTTGGCATTGTCTAGAATTTTGTCCTTATCGAAGTTCACTTTCCCGATACCGACGTGTACAATGCCATATTTGTCCACTTTGAAGTCGATTTTACCGGCTTTCACCTCGGATACGGCTTTCGCCACATCCATGGTAACGGTTCCGGCCTTGGGGTTGGGCATCAGGCCACGTGGCCCGAGGATCCGTCCCAGGGCACCCACTTTGGGCATGACATTTGGGGTGGTGATGACCACATCAAAATCTGTCCAACCTCCTTTAATCTTCTCCACATACTCGTCCAGGCCAACGTAATCAGCTCCGGCTTCCTTTGCTTCATCTTCCTTTTCAGGAGTGCAGAGTACGAGGACACGTACGGTTTTCCCGGATCCGTGTGGCAGCGTAACCACGCCACGCACCATCTGGTTGGCTTTCCGCGGGTCAACGCCGAGACGGATATCCATGTCTACAGAGGCATCGAAACCGGCATAGTTGATCTTTTTCACGATTTCGGCTGCTTCGGATAAGGGATAAACCTTGTCTTTATCGTACTTCGCTAAAGCGTCTTTTTGTTTCTTCGTTAATTTAGCCATTTTTAGATTGCGTTAAGCTTGATTAAAACATAGCCCATGCTTTCAACAGCAAGCATTAAGCCGGGCGTTCCCCTTTGATACGTATACCCATACTGCGGGCGGTACCGGCTACCATGTTCATGGCAGACTCCACCGTAAAGCAGTTCAGGTCTGGCATCTTTTCCTCAGCGATCGTCTTTACCTTATCCCAGGTAATCGTTGCTACCTTCGCCCTGTTGGGCTCTGCTGAACCCGACTTTATTTTGGCTGCTTCGCGCAACTGTACGGCAACAGGCGGGGTCTTGATGATAAAGTTGAAGGACTTGTCCTTAAACACCGTAATGATCACGGGTATCACCTTACCTGCCTTGTCCTGCGTACGGGCATTGAACTGCTTGCAAAACTCCATGATATTCACCCCTTTAGCACCCAATGCGGGTCCTACAGGGGGAGATGGATTTGCAGCACCTCCTTTGATTTGCAGCTTAATGATTCCACTAACTTCTTTTGCCATTGTTTGATTGTTTTTCAAATAAGGGGATTAACATCTTCAGCAAGCAATAAACCAATGGGATCTGCTGCGACCGTAACATATCGCAACAACTAAACGATCCGCTATTCCTTTTCCACTTGCATGAAGCTCAGTTCCAGGGG